>Ga0315268_10002039_pt1 | contig 23079 bp, 24 predicted proteins | sample C1_top_MG_FD_204535 | JGI IMG/M metagenome (GOLD analysis project Ga0315268, IMG submission 204535) | Sediment microbial communities from Yellowstone Lake, YNP, Wyoming, USA - C1_top | ecosystem: Environmental > Aquatic > Freshwater > Lake > Sediment | place: USA: Wyoming | collected 2017-08-01 | reverse complement strand
TGTGACTGTTCCCGCGAATTCATGACCCATGATTTGAGGGGGCTTGGCGAGGGGATGACCTCGCCTGTACATCTTCACATCCGTGCCGCAGGTCAGGGTTGCCGCGTTCTTGACGAGAAGTTCACCCACCTCTGGTTCCGGAATGGGCACTTGTTCCGCGCGCAACTCACCCGGACCGTAGAATCTGACAGCGAGCATCGATTTCGACATAGGGCTCGAAAAACCCTCGTATGAGTATTAAAGTGCCGTTTCAGGCTGAACACTATGCGTTCTGTACGATAACCTTCACGGCTGCGTTCCCACTTTCTGCCAGACTGATGGCCTCGGCGACCTGTTCGAGCGGGAGCCTGTGGGATATCAGCATCGAGGGATAGATCTTTCCTGAGGAGATAAGGTCAAATGCGATTCGCATCTCGGTTTCGGATGTTGAATAACTCGATTGAAGGCCGACTTCTCGAAGGAAGAGTTGGGACGCGTCAAGCGATACTTGCGTGCCGCGTGCGGGGGCGCCGAACAAGAGAACCTTCCCACCCTTTCTAACCGATATCACGGCCTGCTGGATTGCCTTGGGATTGCCAGTTGCGACGATCGCCAAGTCCGCGCCGCGACTACCTATACGACTGGATATCTCCTCAGGAACATCCTGATCGAGGGGATTGAAGCTTTGCTCCGCGCCGACCTTCTCAGCCATCTTCCTACGATTCTCTAACACATCTACGGCGAAGATTGAAGCAGCACCGTAGAGTTTGAGTAGCTGGACATGCGTCAGGCCTGTGGGGCCCACTCCGAAAACCACCGCGCTTGCTCCGGCTTTCACTCCGATTCTGTTCAGGGCTCTGATGCAGCACGCGGTGGGTTCAATCTGGCATCCTTGATCGTAGTCGACAGATGCCGGCAGCTTGTACACCGCGCCGCCTGTAACGAGCGTCTTTGAGACGCGGAAGAATTCCGCGAAACCACAAGGGGCCAAGTTGCTTCTTGGATAGGATTCACATAGCGTCTCCAATCCGTTCTTGCAGTAGAAGCAGCTTCCGCAGGATACGTGGTGATGAACAATCACCCTGTCACCTACGCTGAATCCCTGAACGCCCTTGCCCACTCGTTCGATGTCCCCAGCCACCTCATGCCCTAGGATCGGCGGCGTGATGTGTTCTCCGTGAACCTTTTCGATGTCAGTTCCGCAAACCCCGCATGAGCGCATCTGCACAAGTATTTCCTGTGACCCGATCGCGGGTACCGGAAGCTCTGATAGCTCAATCTTGCCTTTTCCCGCTATCACTGCAGCTTTCAATCTTCGTTCCAAGGGTAAGGAGAGTGCGCTTCTGTTCAAAAGGGTATGGCGTTGATCTGTCGCGTGAGCCTCCCACTCTCATGTAGGTTGAGTGAAATTCATGAGGAAGGACCAGCCGTCGGACGTCGGAAGATGCTCTCTATAGAGCGGCATGGTTCATGATGGGTTCGCGTTTGTAGTCATGAAACGGGCTTGGTCGTCAAAAAAATGTTTGCGAGCCGTCCTGCGGTTCCGGAATTGTCGCCCGTGATGCCGACATTTTCACCGGAAATTGAAATGTGTTGATCCTCTTGTTCGAAGTGCCCGTAAGCTTCAAGGGTGTGATTGAGTCTGGTTCCAGCTGCGTGTGACTTGGGCTCGTGGTGCAGCTGGTAACACGCCGCCCTCACATTTGGTTGAGAATGGGAACGGCGGAGATCCCCGGTTCGAACCCGGGCGGGCCCACCATGTTCTTCTTCTCTGCTCAATATCAATGATAAATGGCTGCGCGGTGCTATTTGCTTTGATCTCTAAATGATCATCATAATGAAAATGGAGTATGATGGGTCGGATCTGCAGTCCGACCTAAAGAAGCTCGAGGAAATCCACGCGAGAATCCAGCAGAAGGTTGGAGGCAAGGTTGATGGCCCGTACCTTCCTCAAGACGCGATGTTACTGTACATCTTCCATGTAGAGAAGTACGAGTGGCTCAATGAGGCAGGCCGGCTGTGGTATGCCGAGATCGCGAAGGCAAAACTGCCCTTCGCACCGAAGAGCTACGAGGTTGCGGTCACTCCGAAAGAGTTCTTTGGCTAGTCAGATCACAACCCCCGAAACAGGCGTAGGTCCGCATTCGCCCACGCGGGCACTCGAATTATCTCTGCCTCCGTCGAGAACTCAGTAAAATACTTGCGGCACCTATTCATTTCTCTGAGCCGAGGAGCACGAGATGCCGGAGTTCACTTCCACTGAAACACGTTTCTTGAAGAAAAATGAGATAGCCCGACTGGCGACGGTGTCGGCTGATGGAATGCCACACGTTGTTCCGGTAAGTTACATCTTCAGGGACAATGCATTCTTGATAGCGGTGGACTATGAAACGAAGAAGCTGCGAAATATCCGACGCAACAGAAATGTGGCACTGGTCGTCGATGGTCTAGGTCCAAACCGTGCCGTTATGGTGCAAGGTCAGGCTGAGATTCTCGAAAAGGGTTCGGAATTCGTGCAAGCGTACGAACTATTCTACAAGCAGTTCAGTTGGGTAAGAGCCGATCCTTGGAAGGAGGGAGAGGCACCGTTCATCAGAATCAATCCCGCGGCCAAGGCAAGCTGGGGACTACGTTAGGCGCGCTGTGCGACAATGGACGGAACTCGGCTATGATGCGTTCCTGATCGCCGTTCGGCAACATGCGCCTTGCTTCGGTGTCAGGCTTCAATGTAGTAGATGATGACATGTCCATCTCCCGCACTTGTAGCATCGTCTGATAAATTGACGAATGCTCGCCATATCCACAGAGTCTCCCCTGCTCTCACCCGGAATCCAGAATTCTCTGATCCAATCTGGAACCACACTTGGTGCGGGACGGGTGATTCGGCGTGTTTGTCAAACTGGTAGTGCACGATGACTTGGTCAGGAGAATGGAAGTCACCAACATCGTTCAAGACAACGCGAACGTCTCCCTCCCACAAGACCCCCAGAGGATTCCCCATCCAGACTTGAACGGCCGTGATCAGCACGTCCGTCCGCCAAGAGTAGTTGGCGATATAGCCAGAGACGATTTCACGTGGACCAATTTGGCCAGGTAACCAGGTCAGGACGACGGTGTGGACCACTGACCGCTTAGGAACCATTGAGAGCGCTTGAAGAGAGACGATTGTGAGAAGCAGAATGATAAGCAGAACTCGAGAGACTTGCGCTCTCTGCATGAGTTGTCATCAAGAATCGCGTGTACCTGGTCTATTTCCCTTTGCCACCCACCTTCCAACCTTGACAACATCCGCTCATATTCAGCCTCGGCACCTAACGTTGTACTTGGAGAGGTCTCCGTGCACGATGAAAGCCATCAGTAGCTCCTCCACTAAGTCTGGCGCCTGCTTCGCTGTATCCTCAGGCTGATCCAATTTGACATCCTTGAGCGACGGGGCCATGGGTCCGTCGCTGATGAATCGCATCGTGAACATGTTGCCCACCCGCCCCGCCGGCGTCGGAGCCGGCACGCCAACTTTGCATGCTTTCTGGAGTATTGTGAATTCCTTGGCTGCGATCGCTCCCATCCGATCCACCGCGTACCCAATGGTCGCCTTCTTCCTTGTGCTTCCAGAAACTCCGAGCAGACGTCAATTCTCTTTCCGACATTTCTCACACTTACATTTGGTCGACTCTTGGAACCCACGGTGAACTCACTATCCATCCGATTCCGACGACGGCTATGAAAACAGGGAGCGATGCCTTGTTCCTAAGACGCGCGGACTGAAGGCTCGGGCAAGAAATCCAACAACGCAAACTCATTCATTCCCACAAGCCCCCTGAACCGCAACTGCGACAGCCCCCAGCATATTAAGCCTACACTCGCCCACCAACACACGCCATTCAGATCAGATACTTTTTCCAGTCTGCCGTCATTATTCAGTGTCCGGTTGATGCTGTGGAGATTTTGGCATGGCTAACGTTGACGAAGTGACCAGAAATGCGCTCGGCCATTTTCACGCTGGTCATAACTGCGCGCAGAGTGTCTTGCTGGCGATGGCCGGGTATTGGAAGATTGACAGTGAACTAATTCCTAGGATCGCGACGCCATTTGGTGGCGGAATCGGACGGTACGGTTCAGTCTGCGGAGCCTTGACCGGAGGCGTCATGGCGATCGGCCTGAAGCATGGCACGAATGACCCCTCAATGGAGAAGCGCCTCGGAGCCTATGATCGCGCCAGAACGCTATGCCAGCAATTTCAGACGAAACATGGAAGCATTCTGTGTCGCGAGCTCATTGGATATGACCTCTCGAAGCCAGAAGAGCTTGAGCAGGCTCGACAGGCTAACGTCATCAAGGAGAAGTGCGAGAAGTACGTGCAAAACGTCATAGAGATGCTCCTGAAGGCCAATGACCACTAACTTGAACTTGGAAGTCGAGAAATCGCTCGTAGTCAAATTTCCTGGGCTACAGGTAAAGCTGCGCGGAATCAGCGGTGTGATCATTCAAAAGAACAGTCCTGAGTTGGAAGAGCTGAAACGGAGGGTTGGGCTGGAGATCAGATCGAAGTACACTTTGGGGACATTGAAGGATGCTCCCACTTTCCGTGCGTACCGAGATTTTTTCTGGCGAGTGGGAATCGACCCGACGAAGATTCGGCCCGCCGCGGAAGCTCTGATTAGGAGAATATTGGCTGACAAGCCGATCCCAAACATCAACACCCTCGTCGACGCCTACAACCTTGCGTCTATCAGAACTGAAATCGCCTTGGCTGCTTTTGACTTGGGCAAGCTGGTTGGCGGCCTTACAATGCGACAAGCCCGTGCGGGGGAGGGCTTCTTGGGCATCGGCATGGGAGAGCCAATGCAACTGAAGGGAGACGAGGTCGTGGTTGCTGATGAAGAGAAGCTCATCGCCGTCTACCCTTACCGAGATGCGGACAGCAGCAAAGTGACAGAATCCACTCGAAATGTCCAGCTAATGACATGCGGTTGTCCAGGAATCGACGAAGCCTTGTTGTCCCGGGCTGAGCAGGTCGCGCTAGAGATCATTTTGCGATTCTGCGATGGAACTACCCATTGACTGCGGCTCTTCCGTGCAAAGACTGAAAAGGCCTTCTGAGCCTCAGATTGTCCAGTGGCTAGTATGAAGGCGAAACTGTTAATCGGCTCGGTTGTAGGCGGAGTGCTGATCACTCTGCTCAGCGGCTTGCTTCCGAACACTCCGGAGATGCTTGTTGGCGCAGAACACTTCGGATTCCCACTTCCTTGGCTCAGAAGAGTAGTCTATCCCGGGGCACCACTTGAGGTGCCGCCGGAGTACTACGCGAACTTGGCTGTTGACATAGTGGTCTGGGCGCTAGTTGTCGGGGTCATTCTGTTCATCCTAACGCGTCGAAAGAAGAAGTAACCCGTCGAACGCCCTCACCGAAGCTTCAGCTCAACGACCACGTTCTCCTGCTCTCGGCGCGTGCTGAACCCCAACTTCTCGCAGAGGCTGATCATCTTCATATTCTCAGCCATCACAATTCCGAAAATCGCCTCAACACCCCACTCCCTCGCCACCTCGATCAGCATGTCGACCAGTTTGACCCCCAACCCCCTTCCTTGATACCTGTCCGCTACAACGACCGCGAATTCGCCGCGCTTCTTATTCGGTTCCAGTACCAGCCGACTAACGCCAATCTCCACGGTTCTGTCCCCTTCTCGCGTCTCGGCGATGAACGCCATTTCCCTGTCATAGTCAATGTTGCAGAACCTGACGAGCGCGTCGTGCGGAAGGTCTTTGATGATTTGGAAGAATCGGAACCGGCTGGTTTCCGTCGAGAGGCCTCTGATGAACTCCAACTCCTTCGGTTCATCTTCGGGCCTGATGGGTCTAAGGGTGACCTCTGTTCCATCCTTCAGTTTCCATGGCGTGACGTACTTCGACGGGTAGGGCATGATGACCAAGTGCGAGTAGGCATGGGCGGTCTCGGAAACGTTCGGGTCGATGATCATCCTCGCATCGAGAACCAAGAGTCCGCCACCAGAAACCACGAGAGGATTGATGTCCATCTCTGATATTTCGGGGAAGTCAACGATCATGTTCGAGAATCGTACCATGATCTCCTCGAGCTGTCGCAGGTCGATCGGTGGCTTGTTCCTCAGCCCCTTTGACAGTGCTTGATAGATGGTGGTCTCCTCGACGACTCGTCGAGACAAAATCTGGTTCAGCGGCGGAAGGCCAATCGAGATATCCTTGAGGAGTTCAACGCCTATCCCCCCCATACCAAAGAGAATGACGGATCCGAAGTCTCTGTCTTTCTTCGATCCCAGAATCAATTCAAAGTCGATGTTCGTTGCCATGCTTTGGACGTAGACGCCATCAATGCGGGCGTCGGCCTTTGCCTTCTTGGCCCTCTCAAGAATCGACCCGTAGTTGTCCTTCAGCTCTTGTGGCGTTTTGATGTTTGGAATCACTCCGCCGACATCCGTTTTGTGCAGCAGGTCTTGTGACGCGATCTTCAGCACGACCGGATATCCGATCTCGGCTGCTATCCTCGACGCCTGCTCAGCGTTCTTCGCCAATTCCCCCTCCGCCCGAGGAATATTGTAGGCGTCTAGAAATCGGTCGACCTCCGCCTGCGTCAGTGCTGTTCTCTCTTTCGCGGCTTTTCGCACGATCACCTTGAGGTGGCTCTTCGGCGGCGAGAAATCTACTGAGAGCTCTTCCGGTGTCTGGTATAGAAGGTCCAGGTTTCTTCGGTATCGATACATGTACATGTACGTCTTGACGGCTTCCTCTGGCGTTGGGTACGTGGGAATGTCGTTCTTGTGGAAGATGTCCCTCGCTTCCCGCACACTCTCCTCTCCCATCCAGACCGTCAACATCGGCTTACGTCTGTCCGCCGCGATCTTCGTGACCGCCTCCGCGATCACATTCGGCTTCGTCGTCGCTTGCGGCGTATAGATCACGAGAAGTCCATCCACATTCGGATCAGCAACGCAGGTTCTCACCGCCACCTCGAACCTAGTGACGTCGGCGTCTCCCAGAATGTCCAAGGGGTTGCCGTGGCTCCAGTAGGGCGGAAGATTCGCATCCATAGTCCGCATGGTTAGCTCAGTCAATTTCGCGAGCTCTCCTCCGTTCGTTATGATCGAATCCGCAGCGAGAACCGCTGGGCCACCCGCGTTCGTAACTATGGCGAGTCTCGGTCCTGCTGGCAGAAATCTAGAATCCAGAACGCTAGCACAGTTGAAGAGGTCGCCTATCTCATCAACCATCACTACCCCCGCTCTCTTGAACGCAGCGTCATACACGGCGTAATCTCCAGCCAGCGCTCCTGTGTGTGATGATGCTGCTTTGGCGCCAGCCGCGTGCTTGCCGGCCTTTATGACGATGATCGGTTTTGTGCGGGCGAAGCCTCTGGCCGCGCTCATGAACTTCTTAGCATTGCCTACACTTTCCATGTAGATTATGATGCTCCGAGTATTCGGATCGTCTCCTAGGTAATCGATCATATCTCCATAGTCAATGTCTAGCGTAGACCCGAGGGAGGCGAACATGCTGAATCCGATCCGTGCGCTCACCGCCCAGTTCAGAATTGCAGATCCCAGAGCTCCACTCTGCGATACGAATGCGATTTGGCCCGGGGTCGGGCTATCTGCGAGGAAGGTTGCGTTGAGGTTCACTTGAGGTCTGATCAATCCAACGCAGTTCGGTCCAATGATTCGAATCCCATGCCTCTCCCGAATCTGGCCGAGAGTTTCCTCGAGTCTTGCACCGTCGGCTCCGACCTCTCGGAACCCTGCCGAAAGGATGATCACGCCGTCGGCTCCAGCGTTCGCGCATTCCTCAACTATCCCAGGCACAGTCTTGGCCGGCGTCGCAATCACAGCAAGGTCAACGTGTTCTGGAACCTTCGACACTTCTGAATAACATTTCAAACCCATTACCGCATCTCGGTGGGGGTTGACCGCGTAGATCTTTCTTCGGTCCTTGCCGAGAAGCAGGTTTCTCAACAGTGCCTGACCTACCGATCCTTCTGTGTCGGAAGCTCCAATCGCAGCTACTGTCTTCGGGTTCAGCATCCTATCGATACTTGCCAACGCTCCCTACTCCTCCGCTCGTTCGTGGGTGACGCGCTGAATGCCTGTTGATAAATCAGCATGTACGAATTTCAATCTCGCTCCAGAAACCAGTCAGAACAACTTCGTAGCCGAGCGCACTCAGGTTTCTGTAGATAGTGATAAATGCCGTTTAGGAAGGAGTTCTCAGAGTTGAACTTGGAACGGTTAGCGATAGGGTTCAATCCAACCATTTCTGCGGGCGAAGCGGCGAAGTATGCACGGCTCGCGGAGAACAAAGGGTTCGACTCGTTTTGGGTCCATGAGAACCCATTCATCAAGGACGCTGTCTCCTTACTCTCAAGCGCCATCTCCGCGACAAACAGAGTCCGCGTCGGCTCCGGTTGCGTCAGTGTGGTAACTCGCCACCCCCTACTGGCCGCGACCACCTTTGCTGCTCTAAACGAAATGTCAAACGGAAGAACGGTCATGGGAGTCGGCCTCGGTGGATTCCCTTGGCTTCCCAGAATAGGCGTGAAGGTATTTCCGGTTCAAGAGACGAAACCGCTCCAACGAATCAAGGAATTTCTGACGATCATTACTGGGCTCTTTGAGGGAGGGCCGGTTACGTTGGAGGGGGAATTCTACAAGGTTACTGATTTGAAGCTAGAAACAAAGCCGTCTGCGAAACCTGCGATTTATCTCGCGGCTTTCGGCCCTAGGCTCTTATCGATGGCTCCAAAGTTCGTGAACGGCGTGATCATTTCTCCGGCAGTAATGACGCCTGAGATAACGGCCCCCAAGGTGAAGTTGGTTCAACAAGCCTCTGGGACGCGGCCGATAGAGATAGCGTCCTATGTCCTAGCAAGCGTATCCAAGGACGGAGCGCAGGCGCGGAAGGTCATGAAATCGAACTACTTCCTGATGTACCAAGTATCGGAAGTCATCAAACCGGAAATCTTCGAACCTTACGGAGTCAAAGAGAAGGACTTGGAGCCGATCAAGGAGGCATGGAAGCGAAAAGACCTCGCAGCAGCAGCCAAGGCGATGCCGGACGCTGTTGTTGACGCGCTGACGATAGCAGGTGGGCCTGACGATTGTGTTGAACGATTGAGAGACTATCGCAAGGTGGGAGTAGAGCTTCCAATACTCATGCCGATTGGAGAGGTAGAATCTGCGATCGACGCATTCGGCTCAGGCTAAACACATAGGCGTCGACGTATCTCGAATCGTCTTTTCGGTAGTTTGAAGTGAATCGAGGCAAATTCACTCCAACAGCTCTCTCGCTCATCGTCGCTGTCGCGCTTTGGATTCTCGTCTTCCTAGTTCGGCCAGCCAATTTCTGGGTCATGCTTGCAGTCTCTACGTTAATCTTGTTGGTTCTTTCATTCGCGATCAACGGGGACAGGGCGGTAGGACGAATTGATCCGCGGTCGCTGATGCTCGGGGTGCTGAGCGCTGTTCTCTTGTACGGTATGTTCTATGCCGGATTTCAGATTACGAAATCTATCACGACTTTCAGTGAAGGCGTGAGCAGGGTGTATGAGCTGCGGTCTTCAACTCCGCTATCCTTGATTGCAGCGCTGTTGATTTTTCCGATCGGCCCTGGGGAGGAGTTCTATTGGCGTGGCCTAGTCCAGAGGAGGTTTAGCGAACGATTCGGGTCAAACACAGGATTCGTTGTCGCGACGGCTGCGTATTCCCTCGTACATCTGCCAACACTAAATCCGCCATTAGTCATGACCGCGCTCATTGGCGGATTCGTTTGGGGAGCCCTCTACAGAACAACTGGTGGCCTGATTCCTTCAATCACTTCACACGTGCTCTGGGATTTGTTGATCTTCGTTATCGCTCCTCTGAGCTAGCCAATCGCCAGCCCGAGTGCAAGAAGCACACCAAAGCTCACGGAAAGCGCGAACGAGACCTGCGTCAACTTCACGTAGTGAAGAGGAGACCTCGCTGGGGTCATGTACAACTGGAGCTGCTTGATGAAAAGAGGAAGCGTCAACATGGTGAGAAGGGTGGTCAGAGGCAGGAGTCTGTTGATGACTCCCGCAAGGACGATGAGGTATGATACTGCGGTGAATACTGCTGCGGCGACTACTGCATGTTTTCGCCCCACGGTCACCGTGAAACTTCTCTTCCCGGACTTCACGTATGGATCGTAGAAGATCTGGTCGTGATTGATGAGAATGCAGGTCGTCAGTAGTCCGAGGGGGACGCCGACGATCGCCGAGAGTGCGGATAAGTGTCCTGACTGGACGTAGAAGCTACCTATCACTGGTAAGACGCCGAAGGAGAGGAATATGCCGATCTCGCCGAGGCCCAAGCCGCGATATCCTAGCCTGAGTGGTGGTGCAACATGGAAGTACGCGAAGAAGATGCCGATTGCACCGAGAACGAACACGAGTGGGCCTGCTATCATTGTCAGGTACAGGCCGACGAGAATCGTCGCCGAGAAGAAGAAGTAGGCAACCATCTTGGCTTGATGGACTGACATGAGGCCCCTCGGCAAGACTTTCCATCCTCCAAAGTCTCGTGGAAACATGGCGTTGGAAACGACGTCAACTCCGCTGGTGTAGTCATAGGTGTCGTCGATGGTATTCGCGGCTAGGTGTGCTGCAATGCTTCCAGCTAGAACTAGGATGAAGCTCAGCGGGCTCAACGCGCGGTCGGTCCACCACGAAAGCGCGGCGCCAACAATGATCGGCGACAGTATGACGGGTAGGAATTGAGCCCTGCTCAACCGGAAAATTCTGGCAGGAAGAGACATGTCGCGACTCCGGGATTTTTGTCTATGAAAACGGTTACTTGGTTGGCGTGATCGACCCGTTGCGCGGCAGCTTCAGCTGAAGTATTCCTGAATAGTTGACCGCCTGCCCATTGTCGATCTTCACGTAGTCCCCTTTCTGAACTGGTTTCGCCAAGTTTCGGTAGTTGTACCGAACGAAGGTCCGGCCAGTTTCGTCGTCAAGAACCAGCATGAACTGGTTCATGTCCACGATCTTGCCCTCAATGTGAATATTCCTCATGCCGTTTCGTATTTCGTCTATCCTCAACCCAATCTACCCCCAGAAACCTGCGGCCTCAACTACCCTTAGGGCCCGGGTGACCCAGCTAGGTGGCTCGTTGCTTGTTTTCCTCCTTCTTCGCTGGATTGCCCTGACGGCGCCAGTACCAGTAAACGCTCTTCAAGGGAAGTCACCACCGCATGATCCCGTTTTCTGATCTGAAACAGGGATACGTCAATCAGTTATGTAATCTTCTCGGTTTGCCGTGTGGATTGCTGCATTTTAGCCAATTTCCCCTATCTGAGGCGCCGTTGCGAGAATGACGCCATAGATCGAGTGGCTTCGTTCGCGCAGGGAGTGGTATAGGTTTATTTAGACTCAAAGAGCATCAAGTCGCCAGTACGCTTCGGATGCTATTTCTGAGTGCGATCTGGTGCGTAACTAATCGAGAAAGTGGTGTTAGTAGAGTATGAGCGAAGAAGGACGATACGGCGGCCGAACGATGTACAAGATCACTTGTTCGGACTGCGGTGCTGAAGCCGAAGTTCCGTTCAAGCCTACACAAGGTCGCCCGGTCTATTGTAGGAACTGCTTCCAGAAGCACAGACGCTACTAGTCCAAGCGCAAAAGCAGCCGAATCTCTTCTTTTACCTATTTATTACCGAAACGCCCACTGCGTCTTCAGTGGTCGCGTTGGAGTTTGAACGAGTTGTTCTGAAGCGGCGAATGGTGCGAAACTTTCAGCAAGCAAACGTCCCAAAGGACAAAATCGGGAAGATCTTGACGCTCGCCCAACATGCTCCAAGTGCGGGGTTCAGCCAAGGCTGGGCATATGTTGTGGTGACTGATCCGAAGGCGAAGGAGAAGATCGGTGAGATTCAAGGGGAGCGAGATTTCTATGCTGATCGTTTTCATAAGTTCGTGTCCCAAGCCCCGGTCCTGATCGTCGCCTGCGTGAGCGAACAGATCTACCATGAAAGATACCGACAGCCGGACAAGATTCAGGAGGATGGAACTGAGATCGAATGGCCGACGCCCTACTGGCATTTCGACATAGGCTGCGCCTGTATGCTAATCTTCCTCTCAGCCGTCAACGAAGGATTAGCAGCAGCATTCACAGGAGTATTTCGCGTCGACGAAATGAGAAACTTCCTGGGAATTCCCGCCCACTTTCATCCAGTGGGAGTAATCTCGATCGGGTACCCAGCGAAAGATGTCAAATCCCCCTCAGTCAAACGAGGACGCAAGCCGCACGCCCAAATCGTTCACTACGAACACTGGTAGACTCGCTCCCGTCGTGTCAGAATAGTTTGTAGACAGGCGAGGCGAGGCAGGTAACTCCTCCATCGCCCTTGTAGAACTCCGAGATGTCAACTTCCAACGGTGTGTACCCCGCGTTCCGCAAACTCGTCGCTGCAAGAGGGAACCCTGACGGGATTACAACCTTTCCATATCCGACATACAAGGCATCGCAAGCGTACGCCTCCTCTTTCGGTATGGCCACGAACGTGAACCCCGGAAAGGCCTCAGTGCTCACCAGCTCAGGCGCGATGATCATCGTTCCATCCGTCAAGTAGGAGCATCCACATAGTAAGTGGAGTAGACTCGTCTCGACGGGCTTCACCTCAAGTCCGGAAAGGTGTTTGGCCAGCTGCTTGATGCCCTCTGCGTTTGTTCGAGTCGACTTTCCGACGAAGATTCCGCGGTCGGTGACTACGATATCACCTCCCTCAAGTGTGCCGGGCGGTTCAACGTGGCTCACGGATCCCACCTTATCTTTGTGATCGTTCAACGATTGGACAAGTGCCTCTTCCTCACCCCTGCGCCTCTGCTCTCCAAACCTCCCCACAACCGAGTGGCGAGATCCTAGAATCGCAGGGTCTTGCATGAAAACCGAATCAGGATAACTGTTAAGAGGTGCCAACTCAATAACCTCCACCCCTGCGCGCTTCAGAATCGACACGTACTCGCGATGTTGTTTCTTCGCCAAGCTTACGTCTATTCGTGTACGAGCCGGATTCGTGGACACGCAGTTCGCGTAGCTATCTGAAGGCGGACGAACAAACACCAAATCGAAAAGCCTGTCCATCCCCGCTCACCTACTTGATTCAACGTAACCAGACGTGTGGCGGGGCTACAGTTATACCTACAGTCCGATCTAGCAAGTCAACGCTCTTCATGAGGTCACGCGTGATGGTTGAGGTTTCAGAGCTTCTGGAATACAATGCTGAGGTGAGGCGCCGCTACTTCACTGCGCTCGCCAAACTGACGTGGGACGAATTCGTAAAGAATCGGGAGGCGAGTTGGCATTCGATTCGAAACATCTTCATTCACACTTTGGGAGCCATAGACCACTGGCTCGATTTTCTACAAGGTGAGAAGCTGAGCAAGAAGTTTGACGACTACAAGACCATCGGGGAAGTGCAGGAGTACATGGAGCACGTTGAAGACCGGATGAGCAAATATCTGAACTCGACTTGGTCAGAAGGCTTAATGCGGAAGTATCGGTTGGCCAACGATGCGGGGCAGGATGTGGAAGTAACCGCAGAGGATATCCTGATTCACGTCTTCGAAGAGGAGGTTCACCACAGAGGCGAACTGATCGCTCTCCTCTGGCAAATGGATATCGAGCCGCCGCTCATGGGTTGGAAGTACCTGTAACCGAACGAACCGAACGAAAAACCAGTCATTCCTGAAGGCGTGGAAAGTTGGACAGATAGACTGCGCCTTTTGGAGTATTCAGTACGTCATCCTCGATGCGAACGCCTCCAATTTTGGGACCGTAAATCCCTGGCTCAACGCTGTGCACCATGCCAGGCTGCAGGATGTCCTTAGATTCAATGTGGAGAGCTGGAATAGGTTCGTGAATTCCAACGCCGATCCCATGCCCAAGCCGATGAACCAAGTATCCGCCGAACCCATGTCGTTGTATCGTCTCTATCGATGTCCGGGCGATCTCCGCGGCGCTCACTTCAGGCTCGATTGATGCAATAGAGGTTTCCTCTGAATCCAACACTGCCTCAAGCAGGTTTGACTGATGTCTGCTCCGTTTGCCGACAACGAAAGTGCGCGTAGTGTCAGAGCTGTATCCGTCCGCAACGACATCCAGTTCGAGGATGACGAATTCGCCGCGCTTCAATCTACGTCGGGTATTCCCCACAACGTACTTGTAGCCCTCAGCGGCGTTGGGGCCGGATGCAACGAACGCACAGGCAAGGACGCGGTGCGCTTGATGTTTCAAGACCCCTTCAGTGATTATTCTATGCTCAATCTTGGCTGACAGTTCTACCTCTGAAAGCCCCGGCTTGAGGCCCGTTTGAAATGTCTCCAGTCCGATCACCGCGATGCGATTCGCTTTCTTGAGAGCCTTCACTTCTTCCTCAGTCTTAATCGACCTAGCCTGTATGAGAAGAGGCGAGGCGTCTTTCAGGATGTACTCGGTCAGCTTCTTTTGCAGAGTATTCAGCGTCCTTTCTCCAAGTACATTCAGCTCGTAGCGGAGGGGTGTACCGAGAACCAGCTCCCATTCCCGCTCGACGCCAATTGAGCCAGAATTGACCCCTCTGTCTAACAGTGCCTTTCTGACCATGTCCGCGCCGACTTGCAGGCTGCTTCCGAGGTGTTCGAAGTTCTCCCACTTGTAGAATCTCACATCGGAAACCCAAGTTGGGGGTAGCGTCTCGCCACTGGGGTGTATTAGGATAGGATCTGCGTCGAGGGGAAAGACAAGGTAGGTGAGCCCACGGCCGCACCAAGCCCCCGAGACATAAGTCACGTTCTCGGGGAGGCGCAGAACAAGCGCATCAAGTCTTTGTTCGCGCATTGTGTCGCGAATCCGCCGTAACTTGACTTCGTCGCGTTTCATAACTTGCTCGTCCCTGCGGAACTCGTTGGGCTTGGGTTAAGAGACTTTGCCGGGGGCCACTAGAGTAAAAGGCAAAGTGCGAGCAGTGTACGCTGAAGACGAGGGTCGTAGCATGGAAGAGCGTCCTGTCGAGATGCCTCCAGAGTGGGCGGGGAAAGTCCCCACAGAGGTGTTCATTGAAGAGGGCGAGAGGCTTGTTGATGAAGCTGGCAAGCGGGGGATTCCTCTGCGCTTGCTCGGTGGCGTGGCGATACGCCTTCATTGTATAGAGTTCTTGGAATTTGCCAAGAAGCTAGTTCGCCTCGGTGTTGGTGAGCAGGAGTATACTGACTTGGACTTCATGTGCTACTCGAAGTTTCGGAACAAAGTGAGGGATTTCTTCGCTGAGTTCGGATACTCCAAGCGACCCGCCACTATGTCTACCGCCGCGACACAGCGTCAGATCTATTTTCACCCCAAGGGGTGGTTCTACGTCGACGTGTTCTATGACAAGTTGCTCGCGGCCAATCATCCGCTCGATTTCAGGGGGCGCCTGGCTCTTGATTCACCAACCATCACACCAACTGACATGTTGCTTGAGAAAGTGCAGATCGTTTTTCCAAGCGAGAAGGACGTGAAGGATACCATGCTTCTGCTTCGAGCTCACACGCTCGCGCGGCAAGAAGAGACGAACAAGATAAACGCCAAGTTCATCGCAACCAAGTTGGCTTCGGACTGGGGCTTCTGGTACACCGTCGTCACCAACCTGAAGGGATTGAAAGAATACATTAGCGAAGACCAAACGTTGGACGCCAGCGACAAGTCAGACTTGGACGCGAAGGTCTCGACGCTGCTCGCGGCGATCGAGAGCGAACCGAAATCGACCGGCTGGAAGATACGGTCATTCACAGGCAACAAGAAGCGATGGTACAATCCCGTCGAGACGGACGAGACGGTCGGCGAGTTCGGCATCTGGAAGCTGCACGAAAGAAAGTAGTTTAGTTCCGGACTGACGACGAGTGCGCAAAATGCGAATCCCCATCATATGGGGGAACTCGATTTGCATCTTGGGATGCGCGTTCGCGGTATGCCTCGTCGCCATCGCTCCCGACGTGAACGAAGTCTCGCTCAGGTTACTGCTCTATTTGGTGGCATGGGCCTCTCTCGTTGTCTTCCCACACTGTCTGGCGCATTTTGTCGTCGGACGCTCGGTAGGAATTCGATTCTCAAACTACTCCATCGCCCACTCGTCAATTGTGAAATTACGCATGCCGGTTGTGAGCGCAGTGGCTGCTAAAGCACCGGTCCTCACCCTGAACATCGAGAAAGGTTCTCTTCGGACCACGAGCCGAGGCCGGCGCGCAGCAATGTTCGCGTCCGGTGCCGCGGCCTCTGTGATATTTCCGTTCTTTGTGGCCGTTTCGTCGCTTTCGCATCTGCCAACTGATCTGTCCTTTCTTTTGTTTATTCTATCCACGGCCAATTTGGTGTTCGATTTCTACTACAGTCCAAAGGCGGGAGACTTGTCTAGGATCCTCGTTGCATAGCGAGCCACCAGTATCGCCTTAATATCTCAGGTTCTTTCTTGCGGCGGTGGCTTGTAATGAATTACCGGCGCTTGGGTTCTGCAGGGGTCAAGATCAGCGAGCTGTCGCTTGGAGCATGGGTCACATACGGTGGCCAAGTGGGTGAGGATGTTGCGCTGAAGTGCATGGCAGCAGCCTATGATGCGGGCGTGAACTTCTTCGACAACGCTGAGGCCTACGCGCGAGGAAACGCTGAGATCGTGATGGGCAATGTCATCAAGAAGCTGGGATGGCATCGAGAGAGCATAGTGGTTTCAAGCAAAGCGTTCTGGGGTGGTCAGGGTCCAAACGATCAGGGCCTCTCGCGAAAGCACATCTATGAAGCCTGTCGCAATTCCATGAAACGCCTGCAACTCGACTACCTAGACCTGTTCTTCTGCCATCGACCAGACCCGAATACTCCAATCGAGGAGACTGTCCGGGCTATGGACGATTTGATCCACCAGGGGAAGATCCTGTACTGGGGCACGTCAGAATGGAGCGCAGCCGACATTATGCGAGCTTACTCAATCGCCAGGGAACACGACCTTACCCCTCCAACAATGGAACAACCTCAGTACAACATGCTCCACCGCGACCGCATCGAGAAAGAGTATCTCCCTCTCTACAGGGAGATCGGTCTTGGAACGACAGTATGGAGCCCGCTCGCTTCGGGCTTACTCAGCGGAAAATACAACACGGGGACTCCGCCGGGAAGCCGTGCGTCGCTCCAAGGTTTCGAATGGTTGCGGCAGTACGTCATCACTCCTCAGAACCTCGAGAAGGTCAAGAAGCTCATGCCGATGGCTGAGGAATTGAATTGCACGCTGGCACAACTGGCCTTGGCGTGGTGCCTGAAGAATCCGAACGTCAGCACTGTCATCACAGGCGCCAGTAAACCCGAACAGGTCGTTGAGAATATGCAAGCAGAGGATGTTGTCGGAAAGCTCGACGCTGATGTGATGGAAAGAATTGAAGGGGTTCTGGGAAACAAACCCCAATTCGAAGAAGACTAAACTGCGGATCCTCGGCTCAACCGGTCACTGAGTCGAGGAGTCCTCGCAGTTTCTGGAAATCCTCTTCCATGACTCTCTTCAAGCTCGCCGTGTAAAGCGCAGCCGCTGGATGATACATGGGGAAATACGTGATCGAATCCTTCTCAAAGGGGACGCCGTGCAAAGCTGTCACAGACTCCTCTGACTCCACAAGGGCGCGAATGGCAGAGTTGCCCATCGGGCATATCACCTTCGGTCGAATCAGCGCCAATTGTCGCTCAAGGTACGGGCGACAGGCGGCAGCCTCGTCCTTTCTCGGCGTCCTGTTGTTGGGCGGCCTGCACTTGACCACATTTGTGATGTAGACGTCTTCCCTGCGCAAGCCTACCGACTGTAGCAGCTCAGTGAGCAGCTTCCCCGCGTCCCCGACGAATGGGCGGCCCTGAATATCCTCCTGCTGGCCAGGCCCTTCCCCGACGAACATCACTCGTGCGGAGGAGCTTCCTTCTCCAGGCACTGCATGCTTTCTAGTTTCGCAAAGCCTACACTTGGCGCACACAACCACCTCGTCCGCAACCTTCTCAATCGAATCAGTTGAGATCGTCGTCGGACACCGACTCCACTTCAATCGCGACTGTGCAGCTTTGAGTTCTCTCAGCCACACTGTATATATGCCTCATTTCCCGCTTCAGTGGGAAACGATTGGACGGTGTGCAACAGCCATGCCGATCACTGATGTCGCCAAGAAACAACTCGCACAGAAAGTCAGATTGCACTACAAAGTGTGCAGAAACTGCGGAGCTCGCAACCCAGGCGCATCAGATCGTTGCAGAAAATGCCACAGCCACAACATGCGCTGGAAGAAACGCGAGCTGGGCGCCAAGTAGAATCGAAACTAAGAGACCATTACACGCGTGTAGAAGCTGACCAAGTTTCCGTCAGGATCACGGAAGTAGACAGACCTGTTTCCCCAAATTGCTCGGCGTGTCTTCGACATTCTGCAGTCGGGAGACTGCCGCGAAAGCCAGCTGATAGTGAACGCGGTAAATGGAAGGAAAAATGGGAATCGGCTTTATGCTATGCCCATCTGGGCTTTTGCTTCTGGGCTCATCTTGTCGGGGCTCCACGGCGGATCCCAGACAAGCTCGACCTTGGCATCGTTGACTCCTTGCATCGCCTTGATCTTTGACTTGACTTCCTCAGCAATCATCCCACCCATCATGCATCCGGGAGCGGTCAGAGTCATCTTGATACCCACATTCCCGTCTTGCACATTAATGTCATAAACCAAGCCAAGGTCCCAGATGTTGATCGGTATCTCTGGGTCGTAGCAGTCTTTGAGCACAGTGACGATCTCATCTCTAGTGACCAATCTGCGATTCACCTCCAAGTCCTAACGTGAAATTTCCCATGTCGAATGATTTCGGCATCTTCCTCGCCTATTAATCTTAGTTTAATCCGTTTAACACCTCAAGCAATAACCAACTCACGCCTTCTGCTTCTCCGACCAAGCGATGGGCATGGCACCAGGCATGGGTTCCAGAAGTTTCGCAGCATTGAGGCGTACGGCTCGCGTCACTTCCTCGAAGTGCGGATTCGAGTATTCCTCAATCCTGCCCTCATCAGCCAGCTTGGCAATTTCAGGGTCGATCGGAAGCGCCCCTAGGAACGGGATTCCCGCATTCCGAGCAGCTTCCTGCGACTTGCTCTTGCCAAATATCTCGATCTTCTCACCACAATGCGGGCAGGTGACGTAGCTCATGTTCTCGATCATGCCGAGTATCTTCACCGCCGCCAACTGTTCGCTCAACATCTTGGCCATGTTGATCGCCTTTCCAACAACCATCAACGCCAAGTCTTGCGGGGTGGTGACGACTATGACTCCTTGGAGGGGCAATGACTGGAACACCGTAAGCGGGGCGTCACTCGTGTTGTGAACGACAATTCCGTCAGTAATGAAATTCTCGTTTCCTTCAACCTTAAGGTCATAGACTAGTTCATGGCCAAGCGGAGTTATTTTCAAGACCCGCTCAAAGCCGATGTAGTCGTTTTGCAAGCCAAGCCCAATCTCTCCGCGTATCAATCCCGCGCCGTACTTGCTGGATCTTGATACCGCCGAGGCTTCGAAGCCCCAGTAGGTGGAGGTGTACGTTTGTCCAGACGGCGGTTTGAGTGTTCGTGTGCGGCTGTAGACTCTCATCACTCGGAGGCCGGACATGACGCAGAGGGTTCTGATATCTTCAATGAGAAGTCTATTCGGCGATTCGAAGCACATCCAGCCGCCTCGCCTAAACAGCGGGACCGCGCGACGCCGGTGGCCGTCGGCATCACAGTAACCTTCGATTAGAGCGCGCTTCTGAGAGTTCGGAAGCTCGAATACCCACTCAGGTAGCCGCTTGTCCAGCATGTGCTTGTACAGGCCAAGCTCGCGGAACAGCTCTACAATCGGACGCGATAGGATTCCGAATTGATGATCGTCTCGGTAAACATGGATCTTGCCGAAGATTCGTCTCAACAGCCTAACGTAGTAGGCTCGGTATTTTCCGTTACGTGGTTCCGCAAACAAGAGTTGGAAGGTTCTTGTCTTTGGTATGATCCGCAGGAACCCATCTCCGAGAAAATAACCAACTAGGCGAGCGAAGTCTTCGTTTGAATAACGTGGCAGTCTTATCGGAACGGTTCCCTTCAATTCGATTCGAGGAAGACGGTATGGTCTCATCCTCGTATCTGGCAACGCCTTGACCACAGCGACGATGTCGTTGGCCTTCAGGTCTGCAATTTTCCGCCATCCCAAAGAATAATTCCAATACTTCTTACCTGGTGCTCTTGTCTTATTCACGGTGAGTATGGGGTGATTGAAGGTCGCCTTTACCGTGCGCGTCTTGGTTCTCAGCTCGAACACTTCCGATTTGCCGGCTGCGACGACGTCGAGGACGCGTCTGGGCTGCAACGACGCAGTCAGTTTGTTTCCTCTGTCGAGCCGAGTTATCTGGGCCTTTACTGAGTAGACGTGATCACCAGGTTTGATTTCGGTGATTTTCACAGGTTTGCTGTTTGCGTAGACCGTGGTATCGGCGCTGACACAGCCCGGTGGGTTGTCTACGAGTAGGAAGTGTAGGTCTCCCCAGTCGATTTCTTGGAACATTTGTCGTATGGCGCTGTTTATGATCGGTCCTCTGACGATCAGGGGCATCTGGGGTTCTTCGAGGATTAGGTTCATTGAGACGACCTTGATTCCGGTTTTCGACATGGCGGGGAGAACACGCTTATCGGCGGTGGCGACCAGCGGCCCTTTCAGCCCGAACATTTTCGCGATGCTGGGTCCGGTGATGTCTGCGTCAAGTATGCCGACCTTGTATCCCAGCCTCGTCAGCTGAACCGCCAGAAATGCTGTGACGAATGACTTTCCGACACCGCCTTTCCCGGACAGGATTGCGATTACGTTGCGGATGCCCTTTCGTTCTAGGCGGTTAATTCCTGGAGGCATCTCTGAACCGCGGCCAGTCTTTGCCTGGGCGGTCGCAGTCATTCGCGCCTGAATCTGAGCCCGTAAATCCTCGAGCTCCCTTTTGGTCATTACTGTGGTTTCGACATCAACATCCTTCACGCCGGGCAGTTTCGTCAGGGCCTTCTCGATGTCGGTTGAGATGGTCTCTGAGAGTGGGCAGCCGCTCACGGTTAGGGCGACTAGAACCTTAACTTTGTCGCCTTCGATCTCTACTTTCTTGACCATCTGAAGGTTGACGATCGAGATGTGAAGTTCAGGATCCATGACCTCCTTCAACGCGGTCATGACCTCGTCTCTGGTGACCACTATTTCTTCCTCGAATCCTACGCGAGAACACCGAAAGATGGCTGATAATAACTATTGTCATAATTTCCAGTTCGAAGAGGCTGTCTGTTCGATTACGAACTCTCAGATAGAGTCGCTCCGAAACTTTGTCGCCAAACGGCTATGGGAGAAGCCTTTCCGGCGTGCGTGGAAACAGCGTTGTTTCTCGGAGGTTCTCCTTCTTGAGGAGGGCCATGGTGAACCTTTCAATTCCAAGGCAGAAGCCTCCGTGGGGCGGGACTCCGAATTTGAATGGCTCAGTGAACCATTTCATCGCTTCAGGGTTCATCTTCTTCTCCTCCAGCTGTTGCATTATCTTGTCATATCGGTGTTCGCGCTGACCTCCCGACGACTGTTCTAGGTCTCTGTAGACGAAGTCAACGCTTCTAGCCCACTGTGGATCGTCATCGGCTCGCATGACATAGAAAGGTTTCACTTTGGATGGGAACCTGTTGATGAAGAACGCATCCGACTTGTGCTTCTCCTGCACGTACTTGCAGAGCAGAGTCTCAGCTTCCTTATCGAGATCGCTCCCAACGCTCAGCTTCTTCCCGTACTGCTCAAGGATCTCGTAGATCTGCGGAAACCTTACCTCAGGAAACGGAGTCTTTGGGATTTCCACTTCAACATTAAGCGCCTCCAACGCACGTCCGCATTCCTGCTTGACCTTCTCCATGGCAGCCACGACCATGGCCTCTTCGACGCGCTCCATGTCGGTCTCGTCGTTCATGAAACCAAACTCAGCAGCCATGCCTCGGTGTTCGCAGAGATGGCGTGGCGTGTGTGAGAGTTCAGCTCGCCAGTTGGGTCCTAGGTCGTAGATTTTGTCGAACCCTGCTGCTATGCACAATTGGCGATGCAGCTGAGGATCCTGCCGCAGGAAGGCCTCTTTGCCGAAGTAGTCTGTCTTGAAGACCTCTGACCCACCTTCCGAGGCTCCACCGAGCAGACACGGCGTGAACACCTGCAAATAGCCATCTCTTCTGAGAAACTCCTCCATGCCTTCAATCAATTTCGATTGAATTTGGAAGATTGCGAGATTCTCTCGCCTCCTCAGGTCGATCACTCGCCAGTCTAGGCGGACGTCCAGATTGGATTCAATCTTTCCAGACACGTCGAGTGGTGCAGGGGCCTTGGTTTTCGCTATGAGCTCAATCTTCGAAGGCGATAATTCGGATCCGACCTTCGCTATTCGCTCCTTCACAGGAGTGCCTTCAACGGCGATCACGTCCTCCTTTCCGAGTGCCTCGGAGACTTTCAGGATCTCCGGAGAAGCTTTCGCTTTCAGAATCGTGACCTGCGCGACACCCTGTCTATCGCGAAGCCATATGAACCGTGTGCGGGCTAGGTCTTTCACATCGTGAACCCAACCGGCGATCACAACCTTCTCCGCTTTTGCACCTTCAATCTGGTCGGTGTAGTGTGTCCGCTTGAGCAACCGATTAGGCCTTCACGGCTAGTTTCGGGCGCACACTATTAATTCAATGTGTCAGCCATCGCGCGATATCTTCTGCTCCTTGTCAGCGCGACTTGAGGAGCTTGGCGATCTCGCCGGGCTTCATGGCGATTCGGACGCCTGCATGTTTGAGTGCTTCTATTTTTGTTTCAGCGGTCCCACTTCTGCCCATGATTATTGCTCCCGCGTGTCCCATCCGCTTTCCGGGGGGAGCTGCTCGGCCGGCGATGTATGCCGCAATGAGTTTGGGATATTTCGTGTCCTCAATGTATTCTGCAGCCATCTCCTCGGCGTTTCCGCCAATCTCGCCGATCATTGCAACAGCCTCCGTTCCCGGATCGTTTCGAAGCATTTCGAGCACGTCAACGAA
>Ga0315268_10002038_pt1 | contig 23084 bp, 15 predicted proteins | sample C1_top_MG_FD_204535 | JGI IMG/M metagenome (GOLD analysis project Ga0315268, IMG submission 204535) | Sediment microbial communities from Yellowstone Lake, YNP, Wyoming, USA - C1_top | ecosystem: Environmental > Aquatic > Freshwater > Lake > Sediment | place: USA: Wyoming | collected 2017-08-01 | reverse complement strand
GAGCCCGGCCACGTCGATGGCAAACTCGGCAAAGATGATCGGTTCGTTGTAGGTAAACGCGATCGACGGACAGCCCTCCAGCTCGGCCAGCTTGACGACATCGGCCGGCGTCACCAGCTCGCCGCGGTGGCCAAACGACCTGGCCCGCGACGAGGTCCAGTTCTGGCAGAACTTGCAGCCCAGGTTGCAGCCGACCGTGCCAAAGCTGAGGATGCCGGTGGCCGGGTAGAAGTGGTTGAGCGGCTTTTTCTCGATTGGGTCGACCGCGAAGCCGGTGGTGCGGCCGTAGCCAAGCGTGATCAGCTTGCCGTCGCGGTTCTGGCGGATAAAGCAGAAACCTGCCTGGTCGAGGCCGAGCTGGCAGCCGCGCGGGCACAGGCTGCAGCGGATCTTGCCGCGGCCGTCCGCTGGTTCGGCCCAGCGCGCTGGGTGCAGGTCTTTCACGACCTCAAGATACTAAGTTTCTAGAAGATCGGCAGCAGCGCGATCAGTGCCGCGCTCAGTGTTGCGACCGACGCGACCAGCGCGGTCAGCGGGATCAGGCGCGAGCGGCTACGCACGCGCGTGCCCATGGGTCGCGGCCGCACCCGCACCAGCGAAAAGCGGCGTGCCGCGGCGCGCGGCAAGCGCACCCAGATACCACGGCCCCAGAGCAGCCGGTTGGGCATCGGCACCACCGGGCCGGCGAACAAACCGCTGCCGTCAAGCGCAATCAGCAATCGCGAACCCTGTACGCACCAGAGGCCGGCGCGGCCTGGCGCGTGGGCGTCGCGCGGCGGCTCCCAGCGGGCGCGGCCGGTCGGCTCCAGTTGGAGCCGGCCGCGGGCGAATGCGGCGTCCTCGCCACCCGGGGCAAAGCCCCAGCTGCCGATCACAGCGCCGCCGTCGGCGAGTGCGGTGCGGCTGCGAGTGGCTGCGGTCTTGGGCTCCAGCTGACGACGTCTGGTGACTGGTGTGGTCCTCATGGTTCCATCGAACCACCGCGGTCGCCACAACGCAAAAAATTGGCCGGATTTTGTGCGCCAACGGCACCTTGACACCGGGTCGCACCCGTCGTTGTATCTCGGCCATGAGAACCACACTCTGCACATCGCTGCTGGCTGCGGTGACGCTGCTGGGGAGCGCACCGACTGCTCGCGCCGACGAGTACGTGAGCAAGGCACAGGATCTGGTCGATGACGCCGAGTACACCGAGGCAGCCAAGGTGCTGCGCCAGGCGCTGGCGCGCGGTGGTCTGTCCAAGACCGAGCTGGTCGAGCTGTACCGGCTGCAGGGCACGGTCAACATCGCGATCGGCCGGCGCGAGCGCGCCGAGGCGGCGTTTCGCAACCTGATCACGGCCGATCCGTCGTTTGCGCTGCCACAGGGGACCTCGCCCAAGGTGCGCGAGGTGTTCGATGCGGTCCACCAGGAGATGCTCAAGGCCGGCGGCCTGGACGAGGTGTTCAGGCCACAGCACACGCCGATCGGCACGGTGGTCCCGAGCAAGGACGTCACTCTGCACATGGACGTTGGGGCCAAGGAGCGCGCAACGCAGATCGCCAAGGTGCAGGTGTTTTACCGGCGCCTGGGCACGCCGCACTTCTCGTCGGTGTTTGCCAATCCTGCGCCCAGCGGCGGGTACGATGCGGTGATCCCGGGCTTCGTGCTCGACGCCGAGCCCGAGGACTACGCCATCGAGTACTATATCGAGGCGACCGACGCCCAGGAGAATCGGCTGACCGGCGTTGGCAAGCCATCCTTCCCGCTCAACTTCGAGGTGCTGGGCACGCGCCCCGATGACAGCGCTGGCAGCACCAGCAAGCCGGCCGACAACACCCTCTGGATCACGCTTGGCGTGGCCGCCGGCGCGACCGTGGTGATCGGCGCGCTGGTCGGCGTCGGCGCCTATTTTTTGCTGACGCAAAAGGGCTCGGGCTCGGCCACCGTCACGGTCACATACTGAGCGAGGTATCGATGTTGAGACGACTGACCTGGTGGACGTTGCTGATGCTGGCCGGCTGCGGCGGTGCGGATGTCGGTGTGCACGTCAACCTGACACTGGAGCGCTCGCTCTACGGCGCCAATGACCTGCTGACCATCTACGCGCTTGGTCCCGAGTACGCCAAGACGTCGATCAGCTGCAGCCAGCCTCCGGCCGCGCCGATCGATCGCCAGTCCGAGATGGTGCTCGACTCGATCCCGCTGGTGCTCGGCGGCGTCAACCCGCTGAGCGGCACCAAGGAATTCAAGCTCGACGAGATCGAAGCCGGCACCAACCGCATGTTCTTGGCCGACGTGGTCGACGACGTCACCGCTACCGTTCGGCACGGCATCGGCTGCGTTGCCGACGTCAAGATCGAAAAGGACAAGGGCGCCGCAGTGTCGCTGACGATCCTGTCCTGCCCGGGTGTCCCCGGCTGCTAGTTCTTCGACTGGATTTGACTTGAATTCTGCTAGCGCTGCCGCGTGTCCATGGCGATTCGCACGTAGCTCTCGATGCGGCCGCGATCGGTGTCTTCGAGGTCGATGAATCGCACGCCCATGCCCAACCCGTCCTTGTCGCCGGGGGTGTTGACGATTTCGGCCACGGTCTCGATCACCTGGTCCTGGCCGGGCAGGGTGAACTTGAGATTGACCCGCGTGCCCAGCGGGTGCGGGATGCTCTGCTCGAAGTAAACACCGCCTGCCGACAGATTGCCGGTGCGCCGGAAGTAAAGCTCGTTGCCCTTGGACTCCTCCATCCACAGATCGATCGGCGCGCGCACGGCCCGGCGGCGATCGCTTTGGCGGCGGTCGGCTGGAACCAGTTTATGGTTGCGGCGGCGTTCCCCGCGAGCGAGACGCTCCCCCATGCAAAAACCCCAGCGCCCATCGAGTACAACCATTCGACGAGCACGAGACGTAAATGGCGCGCGATACAGGATTCGAACCTGTGGCCTTTGACTCCGGAGGCCAACGCTCTATCCAGCTGAGCTAATCGCGCATGCCGGACACAGTGCATAGTACAGCCCGCGGAACGCGGCAACGTGAATCTGGCGGGGGCGGTTCTCTAGCCGGCTTTTTGCTCTTCTTCGAAGATCAGGATCGGTTCGGCGCCGGACTCGACCACCTCGCGGGTGATCTTGCATTCCTTGATGTTGGGCAGGTACGGCACTCCGTACATGATATCGAGCATCACGTTCTCGAGGATCGAGCGCAGGCTGCGTGCGCCACCTTTGCGCTTCATCGCCAGCTCGCAGATCGCCTCGAGCGCGCCGCGGGTGAAGCCGAGCTTGACGTTCTCCATCCCGAACAGCTTCTTGTATTGGCGGACCAGCGCGTTCTTGGGCTCGGTCATGATCCGGATCAGGTCAGCACCGGTCAGCTCGTTGAGCGTGGCCACCATCGGCAGCCGGCCGACGAACTCGGGGATCATGCCGAACTTGATGAGGTCGATGCCCTTGACCTGGGACAGGATCTGACCCAGCTTCTGCTCGGACTTGATGTTGAGTTCGGCCCCGAAGCCAATGCCCTTGCGGCCGATGCGCCGGCTGATGATCTGGTCCAGGCCGTTGAACGCGCCGCCGCAGATGAAGAGCACGTTGGTGGTGTCGACCGGCACGTATTCCTGGTGCGAGTACTTCTTGCTGCCGCGCGGCGTGACGTTGGCGCGCGTGCCCTCGATGATCTTGAGCAGGCCCTGCTGCACGCCTTCGCCGGACACGTCGCGGGTGGCCGAGGGCGACTCGCCCTTCTTGGCGATCTTGTCGATCTCGTCGATATAGATGATGCCCTTTTGCGCCCGCTCGACGTCATTGTCGGCGTTGGCCAGCAGCGCTTGCACCACGCTCTCGACGTCCTCGCCGACGTAGCCGGCTTCGGTCAGGGTGGTGGCGTCGCCGATGGCGAATGGGACGTTGAGAAACTTGGCCAGCGACTGGGCGAGCAGTGTCTTGCCGGTGCCGGTCGGGCCGAGCAGCAGGATGTTGCTCTTGGCGATCTCGACCCCGGCTTGCTCGATCCGGCTATTGACGCGCTTGTAATGGTTGTAGACCGCGACCGACAGCACCTTCTTGGCAAAGTCCTGGCCGATCACGTAGTCGTCGAGGAACTGCTTGATCTCCTTCGGCGCGGGCAGTTTTTCGGGTTTCTGGTCGCGCTCGTGCCGCTGGTTTTCCTCGGCGATGATGTCGTTGCAGAGCCGGATGCACTCATCGCAGATGTAGACCGTCGGTCCGGCGATGAGCTTGCGCACCTCGCGCTGGCTCTTGCCGCAGAACGAGCAGCTCAGCTGCCCCCCATGTGTCCGCCGGGTCACGTCTAAGTCGCTCCCGCAGCGCTCGGTTCGTCGTCCTGGAGTCTACCCGGACATTGTAGCAAAACGACTGCATCCACAGCGCAACCCATCTCTCATATCGAAACCGGCGTCGATTTGCATCCACCTTTTCGAACCGGTCACGGCTCGGGCCACATCATATGGACCATCGGTACGGCTCGCTATTTTTCGGTCGGTTGGTGGTTGCGCCCAGATTTCGTCGCCCTGCGCTTGACGCTTGGACAACTGTCGTATTTTTTCTAACGTGCGGATCCAGGCAGGGGGCGATCTGGGGTCTGCCATCGACGTCTTAGTGCACAACGAGCGAACCAGCACCGCCGCACCTCGGCAGCCGGGCAGCGGCTGGCGTCCGGGCTGGCTGGCCGCACTGGCAATGTTGCTGATCGGACTGCCGGCCCGTGCCCCAGCAGCGGCCGATGACGATGCGGTGTGGCGACACGTCGAGGAGGTGATCTCGGCGATCGCCGCCAGCTACTACACGGCGCCCGATCCCGACGTCATGCTGCGCGGCGCCCTGGGCGCTATGGTGCAAGTGGTGCCCGGTGCCGCCTTCGACGGCAGTGCAGAAACCAGCTACCGGTTGCTGCTGCAGCACCGGCCGGTGCTGACCGTGCCGCGGCCGCGCGACGTCAACGAGCTGGTGGTCGCCATTGTCAAGCTGACCGGTGCGCTCGCCCGCGACGGCCGCTGGCCGCGCAGCGAGCTGGTCGAGGCGGCACTGCGCGGTGCGGTGGCCGGCCTGGGAAACTGCTGGACGGTCTACCTCACCGGCGAGATGGTGCGCCACCTCAGCTTCACGCCAGGCGCGCTGCCGGCTGACGTCGGTATCTCGCTGCTCTGCGGGACCGGCGGCCGCGTCCGCCACGTGCGGCCCGGTTCGCCGGCCTACCTGGCCGGGATCGAAATCGGCGATCAGGTGCAGGCGGTCAACAACCGGCCGTGCAGCGGCCTGGATGCGGCCGAGATCTTCGCGTTGCTGTCCGGTCCGTCGGGGTCGCGCGTGCGTATCGGCGTCACCCGCACCAGCGGCGTCGACCTGACCGTCGAGCTGGTACGTCAGGCGCGCGAGGTCGATCGGCCGCGGGTGGTCGAACTGGCGCGCGGCAGCGCGTTATACATTCGGCCGGGTCCGATGGCCGAGCGGACCAGCGAGACGATCGGACCGCGGCTGCAGTGCGGCAGCCGGACCGGTATCGTGCTCGACCTGCGCGGCAATGAGGGCGGCCGGGTCGACGAGGCCGAGCGTTTCGTCAGCCAGTTCGTCGAGGCCGGGCCGATCGCAACCATCGAGGGGCGCAATCAATCCCAGCGCGGTCGGTTGGCGGCCAGCGCCAATGGCAGTTGTGTCCGGGTGCCGATCGCGGTGCTGGTCGACCGCGAGACCGCCAGCGCGGCCGAGTTGATCGCGCAGGCGCTGCGCGAGCGGCGGCAGGCGGCGCTGATCGGGCAGCCGACCTTTGGCAAAGGTTCGGTCCAAGAGGTGCTCGACTTCGAGGATGGCGCCAAGGCCAAGGTGACGGTCGCGCGCTACCTGTCGCCGTCCGGCCGGCCGCTCGATACCAGTCTGCAGCCCGACACGCTGCTGCCCGACTCCGGCGTCTATCTCGGCGCGCGCGGCGATCCCCTGATCGATCCGGTGGTGCGAGCCGCGCTCGACCGATTGTTCCCGAACAAGAGCGGAGATGGCGTCGACGCCACGCCCGCCCGCTGACCGGACACTGGCGGTGGCGTCAGCGTCCGGCGGTGTGCTAGCCTGCCTGCGCGGGGCAGGCGCTGCGTCCACAGCCGACGCTGTCTGTTCTCATGCGTGATGTCACAGCAAGTCAGGCGAGGGAAGCACATGGCAATGATAGGTCGGGGAACGTGGCGGGGTGTGGCGACGGCGTGCGCGATCTGGATGGCAGCGGTTGGCGGCTGCGACTGCGGCGACAACCTGCTCAAGATCCCGGCACCGACCTGCGACAAGGCGACCGTGTGCGCCGGCAACCAGGCCTATCGCTACGGCAAATGCATCTCGAGCTACTGCGAGGGCGACGCCGAGTGTTGCCCGGGCACGTTCTGCTCGCTGGCCCAGCACACCTGCTTGGCCAACAGCGTCAAGATCGAGTACGAGTGCCGCTCGGACCGCGACTGCTTCGACCGCTTTCAGGACCGCGGCCAGCGCTGCCAGGCCAACGGCGCCACCGACTCCGGCACCTGCGGCTACCAGGCCTGCCCGGACGGAACGCCCTGCCCTGAAGGCACCTCTTGCTTCAAGGGTTGGTGCATCGCGGCGGCGCCCTGCTCCGGGGTCTGCCCGGCCGGCCAGGTGTGCGAGGTCGGCAGCAACGCTTGTCACCCGGTGTCCAACCAGGCTGGTTGCGATCAGAGTTGCCCGCTGGGTCAGGTGCTGGTCGTCGAGAGCCCGGACGTGATGGTGGGCGACATCTGCTGCCCGGTCCAGTGCGTCTGTGTCGCGCTACCGTCGCTGCAGCCCGGGGTCTATGGCCGTTTCTCGTCGACCGTGCTGACCGCGAGCGATGTGCTGGTCTCGGCCTACGACGAGACTTACGGCGACCTGGTGCTGGTGCGGGCGTCGGCGCGCGGGGTGGTGCAATCGGTCGAGTACGTCGACGGCGTGCCACCGCTCGGAACCACCGGCGGCGATATGAACGGGCCGCGCCATGGTCTGACCGATCCCGGCCCCAACGTCGGTCAGTACACCTCGCTGGTGCTCGACAGCCTGGGGCAGCCGCGCATCGCCTACTATGACGTCGACAACGGCGACCTGCGGCTCGCGCTGTGGGACGCGGCGAGCGCCAGCTGGACCCGGTACCTGGTCGACAACGACCACGATGCGGGTCGCTACGCCTCCTTGATCGTCGACCAGAACGACAAGCTTCGCGTCAGCTACTTTGTCAGCGGCCTCAGCCGCAACGGCCACGCGGCGACCGCCCTGCGGGTTGCCAGCTCGCGGGTGGCGGCACCCGCCGCGGCGTCCGATTGGCAGATCGCCGACGTCGAAGTGGCCGAGGTGCGCGACCCGTGCAACGACGCGTGCACAGCGAGCCAGACCTGCGTGCTGGTATCCGGGGCGCCGGCTTGCCGGCCAACCTCGAACGCGTGCAGCGACTGCGCCACCAACCAGCGCTGCGTCACGGTCGGCACTGCGGCCAGCTGCCTGGCGGTGATGCCGCCCGATCTGCACGGTCTGCCGCGCGGCGTCGGGCTGTTCTCGTCGCTGGCGCACACGCCGGGCGGCGACGTGGTCGTCTACTACGATGCGATCCGCGGCGACCTCAAGGGTGCGCTGGTCACCACCGCTCCGCAGACCCCGGTCGTGATCGACGGCGACGGGCTCAACGGTCATCGCAACGGCGACCTCGGCCGCTTCTGCACGATCGCGTACGACGCGGCCAACAGCGTGATCAACGTGGCCTACGAGGACACCTCCAGCCACTCTTTACGCATGTTCCGCGGCCCCGACTTCGCCCGCGGCAACTACGAGGTGATCGAATCCGGTGGCGCCTCGCCGCCGGGAGTGTCGCGCCTGACCGATGTGGCGCTGAGCTGTGCCGACGGCAAGGTGTATGCGGCGTACCAGGATGCGACCGCTGCCGACCTGGTGCTGGCGGTGCGCGAGACCAACGGCGCGTGGCACAGTCAGCGTCTGCTGAGCGACGGTGCCTACGGCTTCGAGTCGAGCATCGCAGTCGGCAGCGGCAACGTGTTCATCTCCAGCCTGGTCCCACAGCTCGACAGCCGGCGCCAGCTGGCGAGCCGGCTGATCGTGTTCGTGCGACCGCAGTGAGCGGGGGATGGCATCGATGAAACAGCCGCCCACGCTGATGGTACCGCTGCGCAATCGCAGCCAGTGGTTCGAGTACTACTACCATCGCGAGGGCAGTGACGGCATCTTCGTCCCTGGCGATCTCGATTTCGGCGTCGGCGAGACGCTGTATGTCGATCTCAACTTCCTGGAGGAGCAACGCTCGTTTCGTATCCGCGGCGCGGTGACCTGGCGCCGCGTACGCAGCGGACGGCCCGCACTCAAACCCGGCATCGGCGTCGAGTTCGACGCCAGCGAGCGGGCGACCCGCGACAAGGTGCTCGAATTCGCCGCCGGCCGCGCGGTCGACTTCACGCTGCGCACCACCCATCGCATCCCGGTGACGCTGCAACTTTCCTACCGCAGCGACTCACAGTTTCTGCGCGACGTCGCCGACGATGTCTCGGCCGGCGGTCTGTTCATCACCAGCGAACGTCTGCTCGACGTCGGCACCATCATCAACCTGAAGCTCAAGCCGCCGCGCTATCTGCTCGGCGTCAAGGTCAAGGGCGTGGTGGCGTGGCTGTCGCGACGCAAGACGCGGCACGGCATGGGCATCCGCTTTCTGTTCGAGAACGAGCGCTCGCGGCGCCAGATCGAAAAGCTGGTCGAGCGGCTCAAAGCCTCGATCATCCGCGACATGCGCATTCGGGTCCCGCGGCCGGAGGCCGGGTGATCCGGTCGGCGGCGCTGGCCGGTGCGCTGGCGCTGGCACTCGGCTGCACCCAGGTCGAGGCGCATGCGGTGGCGCCGGTGCGCGATCTCTGTCCGCTGCGCCGGCTCGAGGTGCCGGCGGTCGGCCTCAACCTGGCCGAGGAGGAGGCTGGCCGCGGCTACGTCAGTAGCGCCGTGTCGTCGACGCTGGGCACCGTAGCCGACCTTGGCGGCAACAGCGTGGCCCTGGTGGTGGTGGCCCGGCTGCCCGGCCTGGACAGCAACGCATTTGATCACCGGCTGCGGCCAGATCGCGCGACGCTGAGCCGGCTGGTCGAGCGCGGACGGCAGCTCGGGTTGCGCACGCTGATCGTGCCGCACATCTGGGTCGACGGCGGTCACTGGCGCGGTGACATCGCGCGCGCCGGTGCCGCGGCCGATGCGTTCTTCGCCCGCTATCGCGACTACCTCGGTCCGCTCGCCGACGACGCCGAGGCGGCCTGCGCCGACGGGCTGTCGATCGGCGTCGAGCTCAAGGCGCTGACTGGCGATCCGGCCCAGCAGCTTCGCTTTGCCGCGCTGATCGCCGATCTGCGGCAGCGCTTTCACGGCCTGCTCACCTACAGCGCCAACTGGGACGAGGCGGCCCAGGTTGGTTTCTGGCGCGACCTCGATCTGATCTCGGTCAACGGATTTTTCCCGCTGGCCGCAAGCGCCCGCCCGACCGACGCTGAGCTGGCGAGCGGCGCGGCCGCCATGATGCAACAGCTGGATCGGCTGGCCGAGCACAACGGCCGGCCGGTGCTGCTGATCGAGGCCGGCTACAAGGCCACCACCGACAACGCGCAGCGGCCGTGGGAATGGCCGGTCGGAGTACCGCTACCACTCGACGAGCAAGCGCAGCTGCGCGCCTATCGCGCGCTGACCAGCGCCTTGCGCACGACGCCGCGCGTGGTCGGCGTGCTGTTCTGGCTGATCCCGACCGGCACCGATCGGCCAGATGCGCGCGCGTTCGAGCCGGCCTGGGGTTTTTCGCCGCTGGGCAAGGCGGCCGAGGTCGAGTTGCGGGCGCTGGCGGCGTGGGCGCGCGAACGGCGCGGCGTCGGTCGCGCGGTCGTCCCACCCGGATCGCAATCACCTCAGCGTCGGCCGTGATGCTGCAGCGCGCGCGCGAACTTGCCGCGCGGTTGCACGCGGTAGGGCAGGCCAGCGCGCGTCAGCAGCGCGCGCAATTCGCCAGTCACTGCCGTCTGTAGTGCGCCGTCGTCGCTGTCGTCCAGCTCGACCTCGATCTCATGGTCGACCGCGCCATCGGCAAAACGGGTCCGATCGACCTCCAGCAGCAGCCGCCGACCCGCCACCTGCCACGGATAGCTGCGCCGCAGGTTCTCGAACACCACCAGCGGAGCCAGCCCGGTCAGCTCGACCCGCCCGGCCAGTGCGGCCAGCGGCGCCACGGCCAGCTGTTCCAGCCGCTGCTCGCCCCGCTGCACCGCGCGCCAGGTCGCGACGTCGAGCGCGGCCTCGTCCTCGAAGCGTTGCACGGCATCGCCGATACGGCGCTTGGGCCCCTTGACCGTGATCCACGCCCGGGTGCCCTCATCGCGCACGCGCAGCGCCAGTTGCTGACGGCCGAGCGCGCCGTCCGGGGTGTCGAAGAAGTGGTTGCGTTGCACCACCTCGGAGGTGGGCGGACCGAGCAGCTGGCAGATCGTCTGCCACGCCGCCTCGTTTTCGAGCTGGAGCTTGATCTCGGTCTCGCTGCCGCGACCGCTCACGGCAGGACTACCAGTCGTCGTTGGGCCCCGGCACGCCGGCGCCGCCCTTTGCGATATCCACGCCGAGGGCAACCTTGGCCTTGCCGCGCAGCTCCTTGACGAACTCATCCAGCGCGCGCATCTGCCGGCGCGAGGCCAGCTCGCTGCGCATGCGCTCCTTGTCCGTCTCGAACGTCGTCGGATCCGGTGTCTGCCGCTCCTTGAGCTTGACCACGAAGACGCGGTCGCCCGCCACCACTGGCGCTGCCGGCATCGGCGCGTCCTTGGTCAGCGCGAACGCCGCCGTCGCCAGCTCGGCCGCGACGCCGATCTTGGGCACATAGCGCGAGCCGCGCTCGAACAAACCGGTGCTGTCGACCTTGGGCGCAAACGGATCCGGCTTGGCGGCCTGGGCGGCGTCTTCCTTGGGATTGAGCGTCTCGGGGTCGGCCGCGGTAGCGATCTTGGGTTGCCACTCGGACGCGGCCTGGCGCGCCTTGTCCTTGGCGCGCTCGTCGGACAGCATCTCGCGCGCGATCTCCTTGGCCACCTCGTCGACCTTGCGCGTGACCGGCGACGCCTTGCTGTCGAGCTTGATGATGTGAAAGCCGAACTTGCTGCGCACGATGTCCGATGTCTTGCCGGCCTCGAGCGCGAACGCTGCATCCTCGAACGGTTTGACCCAGGCGCCGCGCGGCTGCAACCCGAGGTCGCCGCCCTGGGCGGCGCTGCCGTCCTCGCTCATCTCCTTGGCCACGGCGGCAAAATCCTCGCCCTTGGTCAGCCGCTCCTTGGCTTTTTCGATCTTCTCGCGCGCCGTCTTGACGGCCGCCTCGGGCGCGTTCTCGTCGACCTTGGCCAGGATGTGGCGGGCGCGCACCTTCTCGGGCTGGTTGTAACGGGTCGCGTGCTGATTGTAGTAGTCCTCGACCTTGGCCCGCTCCTTGGTCGCATAGGTCTCGACCTCGGCGTCCTCGACCTTGATGTCGCGCTTGTAAAAGAACGGATCGAACTTGACGAACCAGACGTCGACACGGTCGTTGCGCCGTTCCCAGGCCTGCTTAATCTCGGCCTCGCTGATGGCCACTGCGTCGACCACGATCGAGCGCAGGCGGTCGGACGAAAGGTCGCGCCGGTACTCCTCCTCGAACGCGGCCTCGCTCAGGTTGAGGCTGGTGGCGTAGCGACGGTACAGGTCGCGGTCGAACCCACCGTTCTGCTGGAACAGCGGCGTCTTGACGATGGTCTGGGCCAGCTCGGCGTCGCTGATGACCATGCCGCGGCGGTCCGCCTCCTGCGCCAGCAGCTCGCGACTGATCAGCTGCTCGATCACCGTCTGCTTGAGGTTCTCGGCGCGCGCAGTCTCGGCCGTGTAGTTGGGCCGCATCGACTGCATGCGCTCGAAGGTGCGCGAGTATTGCTGCTGGAACTGGGCGGTCGAGATGGCCCGTCCGTTGACCGAGGCTGCGACCGGCAGCGCAGCGCCGCAATGGCGGGCCGAGCCTGGCCCGAAGCTGAACACGAACACGATGATGATGATCGCGAACAGCATGCTGGTGATGAAAGAGTTCGCGTGTCTTCTCATTCCGTCGAGCATGGTGCTTCTTTCTCCTCGGCTATTGTTTTGCCTCGCCCCGTCAGCAGCGGCGCATCATGCCGTGCCCGGTCGCCCAAATCAATGTATGAGATCGGGTTGCATCTGGCGGGGTGCTTGGCCAGGATAGGGGGTCCGCAGCCGGGGTGGTGATGTCCGAATCTTACGCCATCGACCTGCACGTGCACGTGCGCGAGGTCAACAGCGACGCGTGCGCCGGCGCGGCCGAGGTGGTGACCGCGGCCGCGCGCGCGGGTCTGCACGGGCTGTGTGTGGCCGCGCCGCTGGTGCCCGACGAGTGGCGGCAGAACGCCGAGCTGGCCGGTCTGAGCGCCGCGCAGGTGGTCGACCGGCTGCGCCGCGGGTTTGACGTGGCCCGCGCGGCCTGCGCCGGCGTCGAGCGGCCGCCGCAGGTCTACTTCGGTATCGAGTACCGCATTCCCAAGACCGTCGACGACGTACTGATTCTGGGGCTCGACCCCGAGGCGCTGACCGGCATCGACTTGCGCCAGGCCGATCCCTGGGACGTGCGCCGCTTTGTCGTCGACCGCGGTGGACTGCTATGCGCGGCCCATCCTTTTCGCCACCGCAACCACGGTGCTCCGTTTGGCGGGCCCAACATGGTGGAGGCGGTCGAGGTGGTCAACGGTCGCCACAGTCTCAACAACCGCAACGACCTGGCGGCGCGCTGGTGTCAGAAGATCGGCCGCATCGCGCTGGCCGGCAGCGACGCCCACAGTTGTTGCGAGGTGGGCGAGGCGGTCACCTGCCTGCCCAGTGTGCCCGAGAGCAACCGCGCGCTGGGAGCACTGCTGCGCCGCAAGCAGGTCAACGACGTTCGGCAGCGCCATTGCCTGTGCCTGGGTTTGCAGACCTGTCGCCACAACGGTCTGTACATCGAGGACGAGTTGCGCCACACCGCGCGCCAGGGCATGGGCGCGTTCGAGATCTTCTTTGATGGTTTTATGCCGCGCGAGATCGACCACAAGGCGCGCCAGCGGTTTGCCGCGATGGCTGCTGGCATGGGTCTGCGGCTGTCGGTGATGGCGCCGCTGCTACCGCTGGCCGGCGATGCCGGGCGCGACCTGTTGCGCGAGCTGGTCGGCTTTGCCGTCGACGTCGGTGCCACCCTGCTGGTGGTGCCTGCCGGCTGTGCGGTCGAGCCGCCGGTGGTGATCGAGGCGGTGGCGCGCGCGCGCGAGCACGGTATCCTGGTCGCCATTGGCAACGGCCCAGACCTGGCGCGCAACTGCACGCCGCAGCGCTTGGTCGACGTGTTGTTGGCGGTGCCGCAGGCCGAGGCGGCGCTCGACATCGGCCACGCCCAGCTGCTGGGCAACGCCGCCCGCTACACGGATGATTTGCTGGCGCTGCTGGCGGCGACCGATCGCCGCGTGGTGCACCTGCAATTGCACGACAACGACGGCCGTAGCGACGGCCACCTGAGTATGGGCGATGGCACGGTGGGGTTGAACGCCGTGCTCAAGTCGCTGTTCGATGCAGGTTTCGACGGCACCGGCATCATCGAGCACTGGCGCGATCCGCGGCGCGAGCGCGAACAGATCCTGCAGATCGTGTGCGCGCTGGCGCGGCCGATGGCGCTGGTCGACGTCGACCGGTTGGCGGCTGGCCCGGTGCCGTCCGTACCGCCCACACTGTGATACCTTTGCCGTGGACGAGCGAGGTGACGCGATGCAGATGGGTTGCTGCTGGCGAGGGGCGGTCACTGCCTGCTGCCTGCTGGGTGCCCTGACCTCCACCGGTCGTGCCAACGCGGCCAAGGCCGGCGACGGACCGCTGATCGCGATCGCGCCCGTGGTCGGCATCGACCGCAAGGCGGCACTGGTCAGCCACAACTTCATCGTCGAGGCGTTCAAGAAGAAGTTTCCGGGCCGCGTCATCGATGCTGATCTGGTGGTCGAGGCGCAAAAGAAGGCCCACGTTTTCCCACAGGCGCTGCTGACGCCCGAGGGCGTGGCGCGGCTGGCGCGGCCGCTCGGCGCCGAGCGCGCGTTGATCGTGGCCGCCACCGAGCGCGGCGTGGTGGTGATGGTGCACGCGGTGATCGGAGCCAAGCCGACCGCGGCCATTCCGGTTCCGGGCGTGCACGCCAACAAACTCAGCGCGGCCGACGCGCGCAATATCGCGGACCTGGTCGCGCGCAAGGCCGGCCGGCTGCTCTCGGCTGCTGGCGCCGAGGTTGATGTGGCGCTGGGCGAGGTGGCGATCGACGCCAGCAGCGCGCCCCCAGCCCCCGAGGAGACCGTCGCCATCATGGAGTCGCCAACGGCCGACATCCTCGAGGAGGAGCAGCGTGAGCAGGCGGTGCTGGCGGCCCGGTTCGATCGGCGGCCGCGGGTGCCAGCGCTGGCGCTGGCTGCGGGTCTCGGCCTGGGTTCACGCGGCGTTGGCATCAGTGGCGGCAGCAGCCGGCAGGTGGTGCCGGTCGAGAGCGGTCTATTGCCGTCGGTGTCGGTCTATGCGTCGGCCTGCCCGCTGCGGCTGGTGCCGGGACTCAACCGTTCGCCGCTGGCCGATCTGCTGGTCGACCTGCATTTTCGGCGCGGGTTGTACGAGGCGCAGTACCAGGGGGCCGCGATCAAGGTCGATGACGACGATCTGGTCGGCCGCGTCTCATACCGGCTGCCGCTCTGGCACCACCCGTTTGCGCCGGCGCTCGGGCTGGGCGTCGGCGGCGGCTGGGAGCGAATGGAGATCGGCTGCTGCATCGCCACCCCGAGCACGCGCTATGTCTTTGCCGAGGCGCACGGCCGCATCGTGCAGCCGCTCTGGCCACCGCTGCTCAGCGCCGAAGGACTGCTGGCAGCGCGCTCGCTCACCTCGCCCAGCACCGACGTCGTGCTGCGCCCGGCCTGGCAGGGCGAGCTGTGGTTGGTGGCGCGGCTGGAGCCGGCCTTCTTCGCGCGCCTGGGTGGCCGCAGCGCGGCCTTTGGCAGCTGGAGCGGCGCCGACTTCGCTCTGTCCGATCAGCGCACCTCATTCGAGCTCGAGGTGGGAGGTTACTTCTGATGCGCACCCGCATCCTGACCACGCTGTTGTGCGCGGCGAGCCTCTGGCTGGCGCCGCAGATCGCACGTGCCCAGTGCGACGACGTCGATCATGACGGCGACGGATGCAATTGCTACCAAGGCGACTGCGACGACGACCCGACGCCGTGCCCAGCATCACCTAATTGTGATCCTATCGGCGGGCCTTACATCCATCATTGCGTTTGCGGGCGCACACAAGGCTATCTGACTCGTGGCGCAGGCTGCAACGGTGGTGCGTGGCCCGACGTCTGTGACACCAAGGACAACGACTGCAACTCCGGCACCGTCGATGGCTCGGCCGAGACCTGGTTGAACCAGGCGTGCGACAGCACGGCCGACGCCGACCTCTGCACCGAGGGTGTCTGGCAGTGCATCACCGGTGTCCAGACCTGCAACGACCCGGGCACCCAGTCGTACGACGTGTGCAACGGCGTCGACGACGACTGCAACGGCGCGACCGTGGACGGCTCGGCCGATCCGTCCTGCGGCCCGGGCGGCTACGATCCCGCGTACTGCTGCGGCAGCACGCCGGCCTGCCACCAGTGCTGCATCGCCAGCCAGTGCGGCCCCGGCGCCTGGACCTGCAGCGCACCCGGCTACACCTGCCAGTGCCCGGGCGTGGTCTGCAACGGGGTCTGCATCGCGGGCGGCAACTGCTGCCAGGCCACGGACTGCGGCACCTCGGGCTGCGGCAACTTTGGCGCGTGCGGCGGCTACAGCGACACCTGCGACGAGAGCGGAACCTGGTCGCGCTCGTGCACGACCTACAGCTGCAACAGCAACGTCTGCGGCTCATCGACCACGACCGACAGCCAGCCCTGCACGCGCGACACCGATACCAACGTCTGCGTCGCGCTCAGCTGCCCGAGCTGGGGCAACTGCGGCGGTTTCAGCGATATCTGCGACGAGGGCGGCACCCAGGCCCGCACCTGCACGGTCAGCACCTGCGTCACCGGGAGCTGCACGCCCGGCACCCGGGACGAGAACCAGAACTGCACGCGCGACACCGACAACACGCCGTGCGGCGGCGCCAACTGGATCTGCGTCAATGGCAGCTGCAGCTGCCCGGGACCGCTGGTCAACTGCGGCGGCAACTGTCAGTCGGCCAACGCCTGCGGCGGCTGCGCGGTGCTGGCGGGCGTGCCCGGGGCGGCCTGCGGCACCCAGGGCTGCGGCAGCTGGGGCTGCAACGGCACCGAGGCGGTGACCTGCCGCAACGACGTGGCGCCGACCACCTACTACCGCGATCACGACAACGACAGCTATGGCGTCGACGGCGACAGCCAGAGCCTGTGCGTGGCCAGCGGCGAGTACCGCGCCACCCGCGGCGGCGACTGCGACGACAACAACGCCAACCGCAATCCGGGTCGGACCGAGATCTGCGACGGCATCGACAACGATTGCGACCCTCAGGTGGACGAGGGGTTCGACCTCGACAGCGACGGCTATTTCACCTGCGGCAACGCGGGTTGCGTCACCTTCTATGGCGACGCCTGCGACTGCAACGACACCGCAGGCTCTGGCGCGGCCATCCATCCGGGCGCGACCGAGGCCTGCGACAACGTCGACAGCGATTGTGATTGCAGCCTGGTCGACGAGTTCACCGACGCCGACACGGACCGGGTGCCGACCTGCGCCGGCGCGGTCGAATGCAACGACAACAGCGCGCTGCAGCACGGCGCCTGGTACCAACTGCCAGGCTGCACCCGGCGCTCGACCACGCGCACGGTGGTGGCATTGGCCGCCGTGGCCGAGGTGTGCGACGGCCGCGACAACGACTGCAATGGCCAGATCGACGACGGTCTCGACCACGACAATGACGGCGACGGTTCGCTCGCCTGCGGCGGCTGCATCGCGCCGGCCGCTCCCAACTGCGACTGCAATGACAATGACAACTCGATCTACCCGGGCGCTTTCGACGCCTGCGACTGCATCGACCAGGACTGCGACGGCAGCATCGTCGACGGCTACGACAGCGATGCCGACGCCGACAACGTGCCGCACTGCGCGCTGGCGGTCGAGTGCAATGACAACCCGCCCAACGGCAACCGCCAGCACGGCGCCTGGTGCGGCGTGGCGGCCGTGCCCGAGCAGTGCGACACGCTGGACAATAATTGCAGCGGCGGCGCCGACGAGAACCTGAGCCGCGCCTGCTACAGCGGGCCGGTTGGCACCCAGAACATCGGCCTCTGCCACGGCGGCACCCAGGTCTGTGCCGCGATCAACACCAACCCGGCAGATCCCGCCAACTGGGGCACCTGCAACAACCAGGTGGTGCCGGCGTTCGTGCCGGTCTCCGAGACCGAAGCGGCGCATTCAGCGCAAGCACCGTGCGATGGCCTCGACAACGACTGCGATGGCGCGCGCGACGACGGCTATGACGGCGACGGCGACGGCTACTTCAGCTGCGCCAACGCCGGCTGTCAGGCCACCTACGGCGCCAGTTGCGACTGCGACGATGGCAATCCGGCAGTGCACCCAGGTGCGGCCGAGGTCTGCAATGGCTACGACGACAACTGCAACAGCCAGGTCGACGAGGCGCTCGCGCGCACCTGCTACAGCGGCGACATCGCGACCCTCAACGTTGGCCTCTGCCACAGCGGCAGCCAGGCCTGCCAGTCTCCGGCGCCGGGGCAGGAGGGATGGGGAACCTGCCTGAACGAGGTGCTGCCGGCCGCCGAAATATGCGACGGATACAACAACGACTGCGACGATCAGACCGATGAGGATTTCGATGCCGATGGAGACGGCGCGCGCTCGTGTGCGCTGTGCTCGTTCTTGCCGGCCAGCGCTTGCGACTGCGACGACACGCGCAGCGACGTCAAGCCGGGTGGCACCGAGGTGTGCGACGGCGTCGACAATGATTGCGATACTCGGATCGACACCGACAGCCTGGGCAGCTCCCTGACCCAGGCCTGCTACAGCGGGCGCGCCGGCACGCAGGGCGTTGGCGACTGCCACGGCGGCCAGCAGAGCTGCCTGGGTGGCATCTATACAGGACCGTGCAACGGCGAGGTGGTGCCGGCCGCGAGCGACGTGTGCGACGGCCACGACAACAATTGCAATGGCAGCACGGACGAGGGGTTCGACCAGGATGGCGACGGCGTCACCACCTGCGGCGGCGACTGCAACGATACCGATCCGGACATGTATCCGGGCAATCTCGAGATCTGCGACAGCAAGGACAACGACTGCGACAGCATCATCGACGGCGTGCAGACCGCCTGCTACTCGGCGTCGCGCAACACGCTTGACGTCGGCACTTGTCACGCCGGCCAGAGCGATTGCCTGGGCGGCGTGCCGGTCGGCGACTGCCTGGGGGAGGTGACGCCGACCACCGAGCACTGCGACCTGGCCGACGACGACTGCGACGGGCTGGTCGACGAGAACTTCGACCTCGACGTCGACGGCGCATTCGACTGTTTGGCCTGCGCCGGCGTGGTGCCGGCCGACCAGTGCGACTGCGATGACCACGACGCCTTCAATCGGCCGGGCGCGGTCGAAGTCTGCGATTGCACCGATAACAATTGCGACGGTCAAACCGATGAGGGCGGCGCCTGCGACGGTGGCGCCTGTCACGACCTGGACCAGGACGGTTACACCAACTGCGACGGCGACTGCAACGACCGCGACTCTCACGTCGGCCCCGGCTTTGCCGAGATCTTTGGCAACGGCAAGGACGACGACTGCGACGGCGCAATCGACGAGGATGTCGACGAGGATCACGACGGTTGGGCGACCCGCGACGGCGACTGCGACGACCGGTTCGTCGAGATCAACCCGAGCATGGCCGAGGTCTGCGACGGCTTTGACAACAATTGCGACGGCCGGATCGATGAGGGTTTCGACCTCGACAACGACCGCGCCACCACCTGCGCCGGCGATTGCGACGACACCGACCCGCTGCGCAGCCCGCTGCGGCGCGAGATCTGCGGCAACGGGATCGATGACGACTGCGACGGCCGGGTCGACCCCGACGTCGACGTCGACGGCGACGGGGTGACCACCTGCGGCGGCGACTGTAACGACTTCAACGCTGCAGTGCATGGCGCCAACGGTACGATCGCCGCCGCTGCCGAAGTGTGCGACGGCCAGGACAACGACTGCGATGGCTACGCCGATGCGTCGGACACCAACGGCGACCTGACGCTCGAGATCAACTTCGACCAGGACGGCGACCGCTGGTATTCGTGTCTGGGCGACTGCGACGATGCCGACCCCAACATCAACCCCGACCACCTCGAGGTACCAGGCAATGGCAAGGACGACGATTGCGACGGCCAGGTCGACGAGGGAAACGTCGACAGCGACCATGATGGCTTCACGCCCAACTGCGGCGACTGCAACGACGGCAACCCGCTGATCAATCCGCACGCCGCCGAGGACTGCGACCGGGTTGACAACAACTGCGACGGCTATGTCGACGCCTGGCTCGGGCAGTTCGATCTGTGCGCCACCTGCTTCGATGCCGACGGGGACGGCTTTACCAACTGCGATGGCGACTGCGACGACCGCGAGTCGTCGGTCTATCCAGGCGCGCCGGAGATCTGCGATCTGCTGGACAATGACTGTGACCACCAGGTCGACCTCGATCGCAACGGCTTCACCGTGTGCACCGATGAGGACGCGGGGACGCTGGACGCGGCGGGTGTGGACACGAGCGGAACCGTCGTCGACAGCGGCGTGATCGTCAATCCGCCCACCGACGCTGGGCCAGCGGCTGCCGAGGGCGTGCTGCAGGTTGGCTGCGGCTGTGCGGCTGCACCGGGCGCCGCTCCGTGGGGCCTGCTGCTCGTGGTCGGTTTTGGCGCCATGTTGGCCCGCGGTCGCTGGCGGCGGCGGCTCGGCCTGGTCTCGCTGGCGCTGCTGGCGTTACTGACGCTCACCCGCTGCGACAGCAAGGTGCGGGTGCCGGGTGTGGTCGAGGAGCCGAAGGACGTCGGAAGCTCGACGGCCGACGGCGGTACTGGCCACGATGCACAGCACCCGCCGACCGACGCCGGTCCGCTGCTGGACGTTGTCGCGGCCGATCAAACTCCGCTCGACGCCGCCACCACCGCCTGTTCGGTCGACGGCATCATCGCCCAGGCGCAGCGCCAGGTGCCGGGCAGCGAGCTGCCGTTTGCGGTGCCTCCGCGCACCCTGGCCAGCGATCTCGAAGGCGTCGAGGGTTTTGCGCTGGACGACCTGGGTCAGGACGTCGCCGGCTTCGTGCTGCGGCGCGCGTTGCCGCCTGGAGTGGACGCAAGCGATCCGGCCACGGCCGCCGATATCGCGGACAGCGAGGTACAATACCTGGATCACCTGCAGCTGAGCCCGGCCGCCTCGGGCCGTATCGCCGAACAGACGCGCAGCTTCGTCGACATCTGGGGCCGGCCCGGCATCTTCTCGGCGCAGCACCTCGAGTTTCCGCAGCCGGTGACGGCGGCGCGCGTGCGCGAGAACGTGCTGGTGTCGCTCGCGCATGTGCCGCCCGGATCGGTCAGCAATCTGCCGCTGGCATCGGCCTCGGCCATCGTTGCCCAGCAGCACATGCTGTACCTGCTGTTCTTCGTCACGCCCGAGGGCGTGCTGGTGATCGGCGTGGTCACGCCCGAGCCGCGCTACGTGGGCAATCAGATGCTGCTGGGCGATTTGACCAACGGCACGCACATCGGTGTACCCGGCTACGAACTGCGCAGAGAGTGCGAGGTCAAGACGCTGCCCGAGCTGCAGTCGGACTTTCTCTGGGTCATCGACAACTCGGCCAGCATGCAGGAGGAGCAAGTGGCGCTGGCCAACGCAGCCGGCGCCTTTTACAACGCGCTGCGCAGCAGTGGCATCGACTTTCGACTGGGCGTCGTCACCACCGACGGCGAGGTGCTGCGCGGCGGTGGCTTCACCACCGACCTGGCGACGTTTCAGAACAACGTGCGGGTCGGCATCAACGGCAACGGCCGGGAGATGGGGCTCGAGTACGGCCTGCGCGCGATCGCAGCGTCGAGGGCCGGCGCCGATCCATCGCGCCAGCTGCGTGAGAACGCGGCGCTGGTGGTGGTCTTCGTCAGCGACGAAGACTCGGTCAACCTGTTGCCGGTCGACGACTACGTCACGGCCTACCGCGAGCAGGGGGCACAGGTCTATGGCATCGTCGGACCGCGGCCGTGGGGTTGCCAGCGGGTCGGGCTCGGCGTGGCGCGGCCCGGCTTTTCCTACATCGCGGTGGCCGACGGAACTGGCGGCTCGACTGGCAGCATCTGCAACCCCAACTTGGCCGAGACCATCACCGCGATCCTGATCGGTGCGGCCGGCGCGGCCAGCAAGTCGCCGCTCGGCCGGCTGGCCGTGTCCAACTCGCTGGCGGTGCGCGTGCAGATGGAACCGGGCGGCGAACTGACCGCGGCGACCCGCAGCCGCAGCAACGGCTTCGACTACGAGCCTGGCGGCAACACCATCCTGTTCTTTGGCACCACCGAGACGCTACCTCCAGCCGACAGTCTGTTCGAGGTGGCGTACCAGTATTTCGCTCCCCCCGAGGGCTGACCCCTTGCCCTGTTCGCTCGCATCGTGCTAAATGCCGAAAAGCGTTTAGACTTTTCGGCCGCCCTCGACGCTGCGCGGGCGACCATCGAGATTTTTCAGCGCACGGAATCGTGCAATCGATGTCGAGCTGGCTTTCTCGCCTGACCACCTCGGATCTGGCCATCGACCTCGGCACCTCCAACACGTTGGTGTACGTGCGCGGCAGAGGTATCGTCGTCAACGAGCCGTCGGTGGTGGCGGTATCGGACACTGGCTCCAAGCATCTCAACGTGCTGGCCGTCGGCAAAGAAGCCAAGGACATGCTTGGCCGCACGCCGGGCAGCATCAAGGCGATGCGGCCGATCCGCGACGGCGTGATCGCCGATTTCGACACCACCGCGCACATGTTGCGCTACTTCATCGAAAAGGCGCATGGCCGGACGCGGCTGGTCGGGCTGCGCATTGTCTGCTGCGTGCCGGTCGGCATCACCGAGGTCGAAAAGCGCGCCGTGCGCGAGGCGGCCGAGAACGCCGGTGCGCGCGAGGTGTTTTTGATCGAGGAGCCGATGGCGGCCGCGATCGGCGCCGGCCTGCCCATCACCGAGCCGGCCGGCAGCATGGTGGTCGACATCGGCGGCGGCACCACCGAGGTGGCGGTGATCAGCCTCGGGGGCATCGTCTTCTCGCGCTCGATCCGCGTCGCCGGCGACAAGATGGATGAGGGGATCGTCGCCCATATCAAGCGCAAGTACAGCCTGCTGATCGGAGAGCGCACGGCCGAGACAATCAAGATGCGGATCGGCACCGCCTATCCGGGCAACGAGGTGCTGACCACCGAGGTCAAGGGGCGCGATCTGGTCGCGGGCGTGCCCAAAACCGTCGAGATCAACTCGGACGAGGTGCGCGAGGCGCTGGCCGAGCCGGTCAATGCGGTGGTCGAGGCGGTGCGCATCTCGCTCGAGCGCACGCCGCCCGAGCTGGCGGCCGACATCGTAGACCGCGGCATCGTGCTCACCGGCGGCGGCGCATTGCTGACGGGGCTGGACCGGCTGCTCTCCAACGAGACCGGGCTGCCGGTCATCGTCGCCGACCAACCGCTCACCGTCGTGGTGCTGGGCGGTGGCAAGATCCTCGAGCAGGTCGACCTGTTGCACCAGCTCGCGATCGGGTGACGCGCTGCCATGCGTCGTGGTGCCCACCCATATCGCAACATCATCGTCGTCAGCGTGCTGGTGTTTCTGCCGCTGGTTTTTCTGTACGTGCAAGCGCACGGCCGCGAATCGTCCGGCCGCTTGCAGCGCGCGGTGCAGTGGGTGACCGGCCCGGTGCAGTCGGCCGCGATCGGGCTGCAGCGCGCGGTGACCGGCGTGTTCGACCGGTACCTGTTCTTGCGCGGCGCAGCTGACGAGAACGGCCGGCTCAA
>Ga0315268_10002037_pt1 | contig 23085 bp, 23 predicted proteins | sample C1_top_MG_FD_204535 | JGI IMG/M metagenome (GOLD analysis project Ga0315268, IMG submission 204535) | Sediment microbial communities from Yellowstone Lake, YNP, Wyoming, USA - C1_top | ecosystem: Environmental > Aquatic > Freshwater > Lake > Sediment | place: USA: Wyoming | collected 2017-08-01 | reverse complement strand
CCTCGATGTTTCTTCCCATAAAAAGACATTCCGGCTTTCGGGGGGAGGCAGTGTTCAGAAATTGAACACTTCCCGCGTGCCAGATTTGTGCCAAAAAATGCTGTATTACGCCGTCTTTAGCCGTCTAAAGTCGTACGACAAAAAAGGGTCAAAGGGTCTCATAAAGGACAGAAAACACAGGGAAATAAGGCGTGCCGGAGGAGGGAGTTGAACCCACACGGGCCTTGCGGTCCACTGGATTTTGAGTCCAGCGCGTCTGCCAGTTCCGCCACTCCGGCGCTCGCCGTATTTATAGTCGAATTCCCTGCATTTTTCAACTCAGGATCGGCTCGGGCAGTGATGATTTCAGTACAAAACTCTGTTCGATTTATTCTGCCAGAGGGCAAAAAGCTTTAGACAGGCTTCCCTTGCCATAGGGACCATCCTGAATCGCCGGCCTACCTTTCTGCCTTTGAGAGCCTTGTCGATGGCCTCATCCGCAAACCCGATTTTCGCCGCATCCTCCTTGGTGCAGCCGAAATAGACTCTTGGAATTTTCGCCCATAGGATAGCCGCTAAGCACATCGGACAGGGTTCGCACGTAGAATAGATTTCGCAATCCGAAAGATCAAAACGCCCTAGCTTTTTCGAGGCCCGCCGAATAGCGACAATTTCCGCATGGGCTGTCGGATCTTTGGCTCTGACGACGCGGTTATGCCCTCTGGCGATGACCTCCCCGTCTTTGACAATAACCGCTCCGAAAGGCCCTCCTGCGTTGCCCGCCACGCCACGATAAGCTTCGCGCACAGCGATGCCCATATATTTTTCTTTCGCCTCGCGGCTTGACATCGATATTCCTCGTCCCTTTGAGAATTTTATGATGAGGGAGCCGGATTGGCAACATTTTTTTCCATGCCTGGGCGAAATCCCGATAGCCTGGACTGAAAATCTAACTCTTGCGCCGCATTTGACATTTTTCGTCTTTTTCTGATAAAAATTCCCATCGAAAAGCAATAAAGAGTCTGCCATGAAAGCTGAAACAAATAAGTTATTCGCTCTCATTGATAAATTTCCCCAAGTCAAGATCGCCGTCTGGGGCGATTTTATTCTCGATGAGTATTTATATGGAAACACGCGCAGGGTTTCTCGGGAAGCCCCCGTCATCATCCTTTCTTACCAGAAAAAAGAGTATGCTTTGGGCGGTGCGGGCAATGCTCTCCTCAACCTGAAATCATTGGGAGTTGAGCCCCTTCCCCTGGGCGTCATCGGAGCCGATGAATCTGGAAAAACCATCCAAAAAATCCTCAGGGGCCGGCGCATCTCGACGGAGCATCTCGTCGTTGAGAAGAGCTATCGCACACCGCTCAAGACACGCATTTTGGCCGGCGAAGAAAACACTAAAAAACAACAGATTCTGAGGATTGACCGGGAAGGGCTCGTGCCGGTCACGGAACCTCTGGGGCAAAAAACCCGCAAGTCTCTCCAAGCCGCGCAAAAAGAATGCGACGCGCTTCTCATCTCCGACTACCATTACCGCACGGTCACGGAGGAAGCTTTCCAGGCCGGGTTGGGCTTGTTTAAAAAAAGCGGCAAACCCGTGACTCTGGATTCACGTTTCCGGCTTCTCCAATTTCGCGGGATGACAATCGCCACGCCCAACGAACCCGAAGTTGAAGAAGCATTGAAAATCCGCATTGATGATGACCTCGGCGTTTTAGAAGAGGCCGGCCGGACTCTGCTCAAAAAACTCCAATCCCCCGCCCTATTAATCACTAGAGGATCGCGGGGGATGTCGCTTTTTCAAAAGGGCAAGCCGCCGTTCCACCTTCCAATCTCTGGTCCATCAGACATTGTCGATGTGACAGGGGCGGGCGATACGGTCATCAGTGTGATGACGGCCGCCCTTGCCTGCGGCGCGACGTACGAGCAAGCGGCTCGCCTGGCTAATTATGCCGGCGGAATCGTCGTCATGAAAAAAGGCACGGCTACAGCCACTCCCCTAGAACTCAAACAAGCCATCATTTCAGAAAATTGAAAAAACTCGTTTCGCTCCTCGAGCTACAAAAAATCGTCGTCCGCCTGAGGAGGATGAAAAAAACGATCGTCCTGGCCAACGGTTGTTTTGACCTCATCCACGCCGGCCACATCAGATATCTCAGCGAAGCGAAAAAGAGAGGGGACGTCCTAGTCGTCGCTTTGAACAGCGATGCCTCCGTCCGGAAGCTCAAAGGCCAGGGCCGGCCGCTCCTTCCAGAGCGGGAACGGGCCGAAATCCTGGCCTCTTTTTCGGCCGTGGATTATCTGATTATTTTTGGGCAGCCAAACGTGGAGAAGATCCTTCTCACTCTCAAGCCTGATGTCCACGCCAAAGGCTCGGACTATACAATCAAGACCGTCCCCGAAAGAGATGTCGTCTTGAGCTATGGAGGAAAAATCGCGATCACGGGAGGTCCAAAAATTCGTTCGACCTCCCAAGTCATCCCGAGAATTTTAGCCAAAATGCCCGGCCAAAGCCGGATGGTCGATCGGTAGCCCATGGAGAAATTTCTCATCATCCGGCTCAGCTCCTTGGGCGATATCATCCACACGCTCCCCGCTTTTGCCGCCCTTCGTAAAAATTTTCCCAAGGCGGAAATCGCCTGGGTCGTCGAGGCTAAGGAGAAAGACATCCTTGACCTCGTGACTGGATTAAATGAGATCGTCATCGTCGGAACCGACGGCTGGCGCAAAAAACTCAAAAATAGGAACCAGACGGCCATAGATTTCCAAGGGCTCATCAAATCCGGATTCATCGCCTTTTTGTCCCGGGCCCGAAAAAGGATCGGGTTCGACCGCAAGAACCTCAAGGAGCCTCTCGCGTCAATTTTCTACACTGACAGGCTGGGAGAATTTCCAGAATCGGAACACGTCATCCGCAAGAACCTAGCGCTCTTGAGGCTTCTCGGCATAAAAGAAAAAGACCTCGATTTTCCGCTGAACGTACCGGAAGGCCTTCAACGCGCCGTCGGCGAAAAGATCGCCACGCTGGGAGACCGCGGGACAAGAAGGTTGGCGATTTTCAACCTTGGAGCGGCCTGGATGACCAAACGCTGGCCTCTAGAGAGCTGGGTTGCGGTCTTGAAGAATCTCAAAAATGAGAATATCTATCCCCTGCTTCTCTGGGGCACAGACCAGGAAAAGGAACTGGCTCTGGCGATAGGCGCCCAGACGGGCGTCCCGCCGGCCCCTTTTCTCTCTATCCAGGAGGTCCTGGCATTGATCAAAAACGCGGCGCTCGTCGTCAGCGGCGACACGTTCGCCCTGCAAGCGGCCTGCGCTCTCAACGTGCCTGTGGTGGGGATTTTCGGTCCCACCAACCCAGCCAGGAATGGCCCTTTCCGCGTCCGCGATCGCGTGGCCTATCATGAACTGTCCTGCAGCCTGTGTTATCGGAGGACTTGCGAATCCAGGGAATGCCTGACAATCATCACTCCTGAAGAGGTCACCTCTTTGGTCAAACAGTCATTGGAGGAACATGCCTGAGACAAATTTCCGCCGAACGATCTACCGCTGGCGGGTCAGGTCCAGCTTGTTTCTCATCATCGCGATTATCATCCTGGCCAGACCGACCTGGGTATCAATTCTCATCGGCCTGGCTGTTTGCATGCTGGGACTTTTAATCCGGGCCTGGGCTTCGGGCCATATCCAAAAAGAAAGAGAGCTGGCCGTCAGCGGCCCTTATCAATACACCCGCAATCCGCTCTATCTTGGCAATTTTATCCTTGGCCTGAGCGTGGCCATCGGGACGAATTCCTGGTGGTGCACTCTGATCTTTCTCGGCTATTTCCTCGTTTTTTATCCGCCCGTAATCAAAGAAGAAAGGGAGAGGATGAAACGCCTCTTCCCGGAGAAGTACGAGGAATATAAGAAACGGGTGCCGCTTTTCTTCCCGACGTTCAAGCCTTTTTTTTCGGCCAAGCAGATCCCGTTCCGCTGGGCGCTTTACAGGAAAAACAAAGAGTATCGAGCCTTGATCGGATCGTTGGTTTTTTGGTTGATTCTGGTCGCCAAATTGCTCCTCATCCGTTGACAACACGTCTGAACCTGTTTGAATCGACCGTCCGAGTCTGATATATTCTGGTTATGCCGACGGACGAACGCATCGCCAGAGTGAGACGGGTGCTATCCCTTCGCCAGCCCGACCTGAGGATTGTCTTGGAGGAAGTCAGCAACACTCACAATGCCAACGCCGTGCTAAGAACCTGCGACGCCGCGGGCGTTCTTCATATCGACGTCATCGGCTCGAGCGAAGATCCTCTGCCCATCAATAAGGCGATCACGACTCGCGCCGACAAATGGGTTCAGCTTCATTTCCATCCCACGACCCGGGACTGCCTGACGCAGTTGCGAAACGAAAAATTCAAGATCGCGGCGACCCATCTGGGCCAGGATTCCCTCCTCTATCACGAACTCGACTATACCCAACCCCTGGCCATCGTCTTCGGAAACGAATCCGAAGGTATCTCGGAACAAGCCCTCGATCTCGCGGATTATAAAATTAAGATCCCGATGTTCGGCATGGTCCAGAGCCTGAACCTTTCCGTCTCGGTGGGGATCATTCTTTACGAAGCTCTCCGCCAGCGGCTCGGCAAAGGATTCTACGAGAGCCGGCGGATGACCCCGCAAGAGTTCGAAGAGTATTTGAATAAGTGGCTGGATTTATAAAACCAGGGGGCCGGTCCCGGAAATCGGTCCTGGGCCGGCCCCTCGGCATTTATATCCGGTAGATCGCTCCCGGATATTTGAGAATTTTCTGGAATTGCTTGGACAACGAGGAGCCTTTTTCCGTCTGGTTGCGGAGCTGCTTGGTGGCCTCCTCGTATAATTTCCTCATGCCTTCTTCCGATTTGTTGTCGAATTCTTGAACTTGATTTTGATAGATCTCGTTGGATTTCTTCATCTGCTCCTGGAGAAGCTTGAGGCTTTCGTCCGTATCCCGCAGGAGGTTCAGCGGCCCGGTCTCTTCTTCTCCAATTTCGATGTCCAAGGTCATGGGCTTTTTGTCACGCAGGAACTCAACCCGTATTTTGTCCCCTTTCTTTTTGTCCTGAATGAGCCGGCTCAACTCGTCCACGGTTTCCACCCGTTTGCCTTCGGCCCTGACGATCACGTCGCCAATTTTCAGGCCCGCCTTCTTGGCCGGGCTATCTTCAGCGAATTCCGTCACCCAAAGCCCCGCCCCCTCTTTCAAGCCGAAAAATTCGGATTGGGCTCGGCTCAATTCCTGTAGAGAAACACCGACGTATTTTCTTCGGGCCACGGTGAGGAGCCGGTTTCTATCCGGACGAGGGGTTACGAATAGATTCGGAGGCTGGGGAGCCTTTCCCGGCTTGACAGAGCGCGGCTCAGCCGGCGGCACCAGCGTCCGGGGAGTAAAAAATTCGGGGAAAAGCGTTTCGAGCTCTCTCTTAGACTCATCCTCGGTGAGTTCGCCCAGCTTGACTTTGACATCCATCGGCTTTCCATCGCGCTCGATGCGGAGGGTGACATCCTGACCGGGCTTTCGGCTCCGGATTTCCGAGGGCACTGTTTGCCCCGTGCCGATATCTTTTCCGTCGATCTTGAGAATAATATCACCGACTTTAAGCTTGACCAACTCGGCCGGGCTCTTGGGGACGATCTCCACGATTTCCATTTTTTCGTTGACCGAGACACCCAGCCAGCCTCGTTCGATTTTGCCCTTCTTCTTTAGCTCTGAGGCGATGGAATCGACGACGTCAATGGGAGTGGCTTTAGCCATTCCCGATGCCGGCGCTTCGCCTCGGCTGAAAGCATATCCCGAAGCGACGGTGGTCTTGTCGCGGAATTCGAAGACCAACGGCGTATCTTCGGCATAAGCGCCCCGGAGCAGGCCGACCATTTGACCTTCGTTATTAACAACGGGGCTTCCGCTGGATCCGGGAACGACCCAGACATTTAAACGAAGGCTGTCCTTGGCCATTGAACTGACAATTCCCTGAGTGATCGCCGGAGTATTTTCCGGAGACAAGCCGACCACACCGATCCAAGCGCCGGGAGTCAGGTCTCCGGATTTCCCCATGGTGATAGGGACAAGGCCCTTATCCTTGGCCTGGATTAAACAGATTTGTGTTTGCGTATCAAGCCCTTTAAACTCCGCCTTGATTCTTTTTCCATCGGCCCCGATCACACTGATCTCTTCATCCCGGGGAGAGACGAGCGCCGTGGTCAGGATAAAGCCGTCTTTATCAATGACGACGCCCGTGGCGATCCTGCGCATCCCGTTGCGGGCTTCAACCCGGACGACGCTGGGCGCGACCATTTTGGTGATCTCTTCGATTTTCTTTTCATCGAGCCCCGGCGTTCCGGCCGAAGGCGCCGCCAGGACGCTCAAGGCAGTTGCGGCCAGAGCTATCGTCAGTCTGGCCATTGATTTAATTTTATCAATCATTGTCCGTAACCTCCTTAATATACGATGAGCCTATTCGAAGCGTCGGAAACCTGTTCTAAGACGTAAGCCGTCCTCGGCTCAGAGGACGCTTTGCGGATTTCCGGCACATATCGGACCGGTTCAGTGATATGGATCGAGTCTCCCGCGGCCATGCCGTCTCGGGCATAGGATCCGGCGGATTCAGAGAGGCTCCCCTTCTGAAGGACGAACATATTCATGATGATGAAGCCGATAAGAAGAAAGGCTCCCGCGCCTGCCAACGAATAGCGCAACGCTAGCGCTCTTCGCATTTTGGGCAGCGCCTCCTGTCTGGCCGCCAGCCGGGCCATGAGCTGTGTTTCAAATCCGGGCGGGGCGGTGACTCGATTGATCTTGGCGAGCCAATTAAAATCTTCCATCGAGGATCTCCTTTTCATGAAAAGAGACGTTCCCGGTCTTAGCTTTTTCCAGCTGCTTTTTGAGCATGCTTCGGCCGCGGCTGATTCTGGCCTTGACCGTGCCAACAGGTCTCTTGATGATCTGGGCGATTTCCTCCTGGGAATATCCCTCGACATCCTTGAGGACGACCGGCAATCTGTAGCGGGGGCTCAGCCCATCGAGGGCCTGCCGGAGGTTTTTGGCCAGCCCGGAGTCCGAGGCCTCTTCGCTGGGCGTGCTGAATTCAACACCCGGCCGAACATCTTCGAGCGAAACCAGGCTCTCCCGCCATTTCTTTTTAAGCTCTGTTTTCGCCAGGTTGGAAGCGATCGTATAGATCCAGGATGAGAAGGGTGCGATGGGCCTGTACTTGTTGGCTTTAAAATACACCCGGAGGAACGTCTCTTGGGAAAGATCGACGGCCTTCTGATAATCGCCCGTCACCTGGTACAAGTAATTCACTATCCTATCCTTATAGATATGGACGAGCTGGGCAAAAGCCGATTGGTCGCCAGCCTGGATCTGGAGGACAAGTGCCTGTTCATCCATATTCATTGTTTCCAAACGCTTACGCTTCCTAAAACGTTGCATTTTTCTAAAGCATAACAGAGAAAAACGGCTCATTTCAAGCGACACTCTTGGAAGGAAACCCTTATCTTATGTGGCATAATTCTATATCATTCGATAAATTGCTTTTATTTTTATAAAATAGGCCATGGATTTTAAGCAATCCAATTTATTGGATTTCGTGAGGTGGCGCCAATGCGCGAGAATAGAGAAAAATCCGTACTTTTTACGTCGATCGATATCGGTTCGGTCCGAATCTCCAATCGGTTCGTCCGGTCGGCCACTCACGATTTCATGGCCGCGGACGACGGCACCGCCACCGAACGTCAGGTCCAGCTTTTCCGGAATCTTGCTGAGGGAGAGGTCGGCCTGATCATAACCGGGCACATCTATGTCAACCCCAACGGCAAAGCCAGTCCGCGCCAGGCCGGAATTAGCGAAGACCGCTTTATCGAAGGTTTGCGCCGGATTACTGAAGCGGTCCATGCCTTTCCGACGAAGATTTTTGCCCAGCTCGCCCATGCCGGCCGCCAGACAAAGGAAAAAATATGCGGCTGTACACCTCTAGCCCCTTCGGCCGTTTTCGAGCCGCTGTTTAAACTCACACCCAAAGAAATGACCAAACAAGAGATCGTTGGGATCGTGAGTGATTTCATCCAGGCTGCGCGAAGGGCCAGAGAGGCCGGCTTTGATGGAGCTCAACTCCATGCCGCGCACGGCTATCTCCTGAGCAGCTTTTTGTCTCCGCATACCAACAGGCGGACGGATGAATGGGGTGGTTCAACAGCAAACAGGCTCCGAATCGTCGTCGAGATCGTCCGAGGAATCAGGGCCGACCTAGGCCGGACTTTTGCCTTAATCATCAAGCTGAATGCCACGGACTACATGCCGGCGGGCTTACAACTCGGGGAAAGCATCGAAATGGCCGGAGTCCTCGAACGAGAAGGGATTAACGGGATCGAAGTCAGCGGCGGAATGTCTGAAGCCGGGATCGGCTCGATGTGGAAGGGGCTGCGGTCGGAAGATGAAGAGGGATATTTTGTCGAGAGCGCTTGGAAATTCAAGCAGGCGGTCCATGTCCCGATTTTCGGGCTCGGCGGAAACCGGGCCTTCCGAGCCATGGAAAAAATCGTCCGGGAGGGACGGGCCGACCTTATTTCCTTGAGCCGGCCGCTTATTCGCGATCCCTATCTGATTAAGAAATTCCTCCGGGGAGAGATCGATAAATCCGAGTGCACCTCCTGTAACAAATGCCTGAACCCCCGCGGCATCAGGTGCTCCGAGCTGAAAAAAGCGAATGAACGTCAACGCTATAGATAAAGTGACGTCCTCGATCGGGCGGCGCTAGTTCTGTCCGTAGAATGTCACTTTATTGATTGCCTCAATATTTGACTTCGAGCGTCTCAGGAACGGGGCTGAGCGGTCAGGGCAGACATGGCGGCCTGCTGGCGAACGCCCGACGGCGCTGCCATTTTTCTCCGGCCCGAATCGCCCTGTCGCCGCCAGCGGTTCCCGTGGGGATTCCCCGGATGCCCCCTTCTTTCGGACGCGATGCCGACTCCCAGATCCGTGGCAAAAAGCTCCACCCCTGCCGTTTGGACCGGGATTTTCATGCCGATAAAAGACTCAATGTCATCGAGCTGGTTCCGATATTTTTCGCAGGCCAAAGAAATGGCCCGTCCGGAATTTCCGGCCCTGGCCGTTCGCCCGATGCGGTGGACATAGTTTTCTATGTCCTGGGGCAGGTCGTAGTTGATGACCATTTCCAGCTTATCGATATGAAGCCCCCGGGCAGCGACGTCAGTGGCAACCAGAAAGGGAAACTTACCGGCCGTAAAATCAGCGATGACTTTCAACCGCTCGCTTTGGGGAAGGTCTCCAGTGAGGCTGCGGCATGAAAGCCCATTGGAAGCGAGCTTTTTAGCCAGATGGGAAGCGCTGTGACGCATGTTCGTAAAGATCAGGGCATTCCGCGGCTTTTCATTGACCAGGATCCCGAGCAGGAGGTTGGCCTTGATATGGCTCTTGACATGATAGAGCTCCTGCGAGACCGTCCCCACAGTCAGGTGTTCCGGTGTCAATTCTATAATCGCCGGCCGGTTTAGGTACTCGGCCGCGATTTTCCGCGAAAGCCGGTTCAGTGTGGCGCTGAAGAGCATGCTCTGCCGGTCGGAACTTTTGGGCATTTTCTGGAATAATCTTTTGAGGTCGGGCAGAAAACCCATATCGAAAAGGCGGTCCGCCTCGTCGATGATGAGAAAGCCGATTTGGCGAAGGTCGAGTTCGCCTCTCTCGCTGAAGTCCAGCAGCCTTCCCGGCGTGCCGATGATGATGTCAACGCCTTTTTTCAAGAGCGCCTGTTGGCCGGAATATTTCACTCCGCCAAAAAAGGCGCCGATGGACAAGCCCAGATGGCGGTTCAGGAGTTTCGCTTCACCCTCGATCTGAATGGCTAACTCCCGGGTCGGCGCGATGATCAACGCTTTTCTTCGATTCGCCCTTTTTGCCAGAGGCAGGCGCTCGAAAAGCGTGATGAGAAACGCAGCTGTTTTGCCTGTTCCCGTCTGCGATTGGACGGCCACGTCCAATCCTCGAAGCGTCTGGGCCAAGGTTTTTTCCTGAACAGGCGTCATTTCAGTATAGCCCCTCTCCGCAATTCCTCGCTGGAGTCCTGGGCTCAGTGCCAATTCCTTAAAATACATAGTCTTTCCTTTGATTTGAATTCAAACATGAGGGGATATCGTCAAACGAAACTATCGTTCGATGGGGAATAACAATTCGACTTGACTCTTTCCTACCAGATGTCTAGAGCGGAAGTATAGCCGAAGTCCGGCCGAATAGCAAGGAATAATTTTAAGCCGGCAGAACCATCGGGCTTGCCTGACCTCGGATCGTTTCATATAATCAAACAGGGTTATCCGATTTGCCAAAACGCCCTTTTCTTTACGTCATCCTCTCAGCGGTCCTGTTCGGCATCGCCACTCCCCTTTCGAAGCTCCTCATCAAGCAAATTTCCCCCGTCGTCTTGGCCGGCCTGCTTTACGTGGGGGCATTTTTAGGTCTGTCGGTCCATACGCTCGGCAAAAAGGCCTTCGGGAAAAATGTGGGTCCTCGGGACCAGCGGCTGGACAAGCATGATTTTGGCTGGCTGGCGGGGGCCATTATCGCCGGCGGAATAGTGGCGCCGATCAGCTTGTTCTTCGGCCTGAAGATGACCACCGGTACATCGGCTTCCCTGCTGTTGAACCTGGAAGGGGTGATGACCGCGTTGATCGCCGTTTTCATTTTCCGGGAAAATGCGGGGCGTTCCATCTGGCTGGCCCTGGTCTTCATGACCTTGGCCGGGATTTCTTTATCCTGGGACACCGGACAAACCAGGTTTGCTCCCGCCGGTCCGCTTCTCATCCTCTTGGCCATGACTGGCTGGGGAATCGACAACAACTTCACGCGCAACATCTCCGATAAAAATCCGGTCCAGATTGCCCAAATCAAAGGAGCTTCGGCTGGAGGTTTTTCGCTCTTGCTGGCCCTCGTTTCGGGCATGACCATCCCCGCCGGCCGAACTATTTTTTGGGCGCTCCTTGTGGGGGCATTCAGCTTTGGACTGAGTCTAGTTCTTTACGTCAAGGCCCTCGGAAGCTTGGGGGCGTTCCGGGCAGGTGTTTTTTTCAGCTTTGCGCCTTTTATCGGCGCCGCCGCTTCTCTGCTGATTCTCCGGGAGCCCATCGGATGGTCTCTCCTTGTCGGAACAGTCTTTATGATCCTGGGGGTCTTCCTCATCATCAACGAAAAGCATGAGCACCGCCACCGCCATGAAGCCCTGACGCACATGCATGCCCACAGCCACCGCGATGGGCACCATCTTCACAAACACGAAGAGGGCGGCCGCGAACCGCATATCCATAAACACACCCACGGGGAAACCGACCATATTCATGTTCATTGGCCCGATATCCATCATCGTCATATTCACTAACTGGGAAGGAGGAACGGCATGAACAAGAGGACGCCTCTGATCTTCAGCTTGATCCTATCTATCGCCGGCATCGCCGCAGGCGGAGATCGTTTCGGCATGGAAACCGGGCCGGCGGTTTTTAACGTTAAAGATTATGGAGCGACCGGGCAAAAAGCGGGGAGCGCCCAGGCGGCGATCCAGAAGGCCATCGACGCTTGCGCTTCCTCGGGCGGTGGGATGGTCTATATCCCCCCTGGAGAATATTCGACGGGCACCCTCCATCTGCGCAGTCATGTCCGGTTTTTCATCGAATCGGGAGCGACGATTTATTCTCTGAAAGATAAAAAGGCGTTCGACAAGGAAGCTCTTTTTTACGGCGAAGACCTGGTCCACATCACCCTGGAAGGCCGCGGCACCATCAACGGCGAAGCGGCTTATGAGTGGCGGCCCAAGGGCGATCATCACGATGACTTCATCTACCCGAATCAAGCGGAAATGGAAAAACTCGGCAAGCCCTTGATCCGGTCTTTTCCCAAACCGGACCAATTTGGAAAACTGGTCCTTCTTTTGAGGTGCAAGGATGTCCGGATTGCAGGGCTGTCTTTCATCGACTCTCCATCCTGGACCATCCATCCCTACGGCTGCGAGCGGATGGTCGTCGACGGCGTGTACATCCGCTCGAGCCTCAAGGAGGCCGTCTGGGCGGACGGCATCGATCCCGATGGATGCAAAGACCTGCGCATCTCGAACTCGACGATTGAGACGGGTGATGATGCCCTGGTTTTTTATTCGATGAACTGGTACGGCCCCGCGCTGCCCTGCGAGAATATCACGGTCACCAATTGCCGGCTATCGTCGGCGTCCAGCGCCATCAAATTCTGTGACGGAAACATGAACGCCATCCGGAACGTGACGATCGACAACTGTGTCATCACCGGCTCCAACCGTGGCATTGCCTTCATGGACTTCGACGGCGGCACGGTGAGCGACGTCGTCCTTTCCAACCTCACCATTGACTGTGTCCGGCATGACTGGTTCTGGTGGGGCGACGGCGAGCCGTTCCATTTCAATGTCCGGAAGAGAAGCGAAGTCCACAGGAATTGGAAAAAAGAGGATGACCGGCCGGCCGGCTCCATCCGGAACATCCTGATCCAAAACATTGTCGCTCGAGGCCAGGGTTCGAGTATCTGTAACGGCCATCCCGAGAACTGGCTGGACGGCGTCACGATGGAGAATATCAAGCTTTTCATAACCCACGATCCAGCCGCCCCCTATGACAAGGCTGAGCATGCCCTGAAATTCCAGTATGCCAAAAATCTCAAGCTTAGGAATATCGAGGTGAACTGGGGGCAGCCAGGGAGCGACCGATGGACGTGCGGACTCTGGTTGGAGGATATCCAGGGGCTCGAACTGGACGGATTTCAAGGCAAGCAGGCTCCAGCCGACCCGACAAACGAAGCGGCCGCCATCGTTTTGAACCAAGTGGACAGGGCTATAATCCGCCATTGCCAAGCGATGCCCGGAACGGGACTTTTCTTGGAAGTCCGGGGAGAATCAACCCGGGCGGTAGCTGTCTGCGGCAACGATTTTCGGCTGGCCCAAACGCCCCTCCGGGTGGATGCCAAAATTAGGGCTGGAGTCGTCGACGAGTTACAAAATCTATATCCACAACGAAGAGCGATCAAAAACTGACATCTTAACTATGGGCCGGGGGAAGCCGTCCGAGCGCTTCCCAGCGCTTATTTCTTTATAAAGGTTCCGTCCTGGAATTCTCGAAACGCCCGGTCGAGCTCATCCTCGTTATTCATCACGATCGGGCCTCTCCAAGCCACGGTCTCCTCAATGGGTTTACCCGAAACGAGGAGGAAGCGGACTCCGACATGGACCGTCTCTACGGCGAGCTGCTCGCCTTCCCCATAGAGGACGAGGAACCCGTCGTGGATAGGGTGCTTGTCCTGGTCGAAATATCCCTCTCCGGCTATGGCGTAAGCAAAGACTGTGTGGCCTTTGGGAATGACGTGTTCGAATTTTTGACGCGATGGGACATAGACGTCCAGAAACTCCGGTTGGCCGACGATATCCTTGACCGGGCCGACGGCACCCTGATAGCGGCCGGCGATTACCTTCACTTTGACTCCTTTGGACGAGACGAGTTCGGGGATGTCTTCCGCCCGGATATCCTGGTATCGGGGACGCATCATTTTGTGGGCTGAAGGAAGATTTACCCACAGCTGGAAGCCCCGGAGGTAGTCGTCTTGTTTTTGGGGCATTTCCTGGTGGATGATTCCGCTACCCGCCGTCATCCATTGGACCTGGCCATCGCTGATAGCTCCCTTGTTCCCCATGCTGTCGCCGTGCTTGACGGTCCCATGAAGCATGTAGGTCACGGTCTCAATGCCCCGGTGGGGATGCCAGGGAAATCCGGCTACGTAATCCTCGGGATTCTTGGAGCCGAAATCATCCAGCATCAGGAACGGGTCGAAGCGGGGCACTTCCCGATAACCGAAAACCCGGTCCAGGCGCACGCCAGCGCCGTCAACGGTCTCCCGGCCTTTATAAACAGCCTTGATCTTGCGTATCGAGCTCGTCATGAGATCCTCTATGAATCATTCAATCACTACCATTCCTATAGTAATACTAGTCTATAATCGAGTCAAGGACGCCCGGACCCGGAGGCGGCCGGCGCGCCGGTCTCTTTTTTTGCCACGAGTTCGATCAACGGCTTCTCGGAGTCGACCAGCTCGCCCTCTGAAACAAAGATGCTTTTGACAAACCCGTCCAGGGAGGATTTGATCTCGTTTTCCATTTTCATGGCCTCGACGATGGCCAAGGTTTGGTTTTTCCGGACGGCCTCCTGCTCGGCGACGGCAATCTTGATGACTTTTCCGGGCATGGGGGCCGTGACGATCAGTGCGCCCTGTTGGGTTTTTTCGTCGGCGCCGTGGAAGCCCTTGCCCTCCCGCCCGGGCTCTTGGAGGATGAATTGTTGGCCCGCGATAGAGACGTAGGTCTTATCCTGATCCCGGGCGATATAGACGAGAGAAGCGCGACCGGCGACGACGACGGACAGGCCGTTCGCAGAAACAGTTTGAATATCAGCCGTCAAGCGCGTTTCACCGTCGGTGATCTCGAAGCCGTCCTCTTTTTTCTCCAGAGAGATCCGGTGTAGCGCGTTGTCGACAAAGAATTCGAATTCCATCTTTCCGTCTCTCCCCTAGCGGCCTTCCCCCAACCGCCAATGACCCAGGCTCTGCCAGGGCGAAGCCGTTTCTCTCACCGCCCCCGTTGCCGCTTTTCGGACGGCAGTGCCTGAATTCATCGCCTGATAGGCCGCGGCGGTCAAGGCCAACCTCAGCTTTTCCCCGCTTTTTTCTTTGTCCTGCCAATTCTCGAAATGATTCTTGATAAAGCCGGTGTTTGTTCGGCCCGCCCTGAATTCCGGGTGGCCGATAATCTCCTTAAGAAAGTTTATGCACGTGCTGATCCCCAAGATCACATAGTCATCCAAGGCGGCCAGCATCCGCAGGCAAGCCGATTCCCTATCTTCGGCCCAGACGACGAGCTTGGCTAGAATCGGGTCGTAATAAATCGGCACGTCCCAGCCGCTGTAGATCCCGCAGTCATGGCGGATGCCCGGCCCCTGGGGCTCTTTCAGAAAAAGAATCTTTCCGCTCGAAGGCAGGAATTGGCGGGTCGGGTCTTCCGCATAAATCCGGCATTCGATGGCATGGCCGCGCTGTTTCAGGTCGGACTGGACGAGCGACAGTCGTTCGCCGGCCGCGATCCGAATCTGTTGGTGGACGAGGTCGATACCCGTGCAAAATTCCGTCACGGGATGTTCGACTTGGAGACGGGCGTTCACCTCAAGGAAATAGAAATTTTTGTTTTGATCAAGCAAAAACTCGACCGTGCCGGCATTATTATACCGGGCGGTCCGCATGACTTTCTTAGCGGTTTCCCCCATTTTTGTCCGGAGCTCGGAGTCAAGCGCCCGGGACGGGCTCTCCTCGATGATCTTCTGATGCCTGCGCTGGATCGAACACTCTCTCTCGAAGAGATGGACAGTGTTGCCTTCGTTATCGGCCAGCACCTGGAACTCGACGTGCCTGGGCGCTTCGATGTATTTTTCCAGGTAGACCGACTCGTCCCCAAAGGCCGACATCGCCTCCCGCCGGCCGGCTTCAAGCGCGGGGCCGAGCTCCGCTTCGCTGGAGACGATGCGCATGCCTTTGCCGCCGCCGCCTGCCGATGCCTTGATCATGACAGGGTAGCCCAGGCCGCCGGCGGCCGACCGGTATTCGGAAAACTCCTTGGCGATGCTCTTCATGCCCGGGATGATCGGAATTCCTGCCTTTTCCATGGCCCGGCGGGCTCGAACTTTGTCCCCGACAAGCTCGAGAGCATCGGAATTGGGGCCGATGAAGACGACCTTTTCCTTTTCGCAGCGACGGGCAAAATCAGAATTTTCCGCCAAAAAGCCATAGCCGGGATGAATGGCTTCCGCCCCTGTGGAACGGGCGGCGGCAATGATGCGGTCCATGTTGAGGTAGCTATCGATAGCCGGCGCCGGGCCGATAGGCACGGTTTCATCGGCCATCTGGACATGGAGGCTCTTGCGATCGGCTTCGGAATAAACGGCGACCGTCGGAATTCCCATTTCCCGGCAGGCTTTGATCACCCGGACGGCGATCTCGCCGCGGTTGGCGATAAGGATTTTTTTGAACATTTTTAGTCGAGCCAGTTGGGTTTCCGTTTCTCCAAGAACGCGGCCATCCCTTCCTGGCCTTCCTGACTGACCCTGAGATTGGCGATCATCCGGGCCGTGTAGGCTTTGGCCTCTTCAAACGTCATGCGGGACGCCGAGCGGATGAGTTCCTTGCAGCTGGCCAGCGCTCTCGGCCCCGACGAAAGCAGCGCAGAGACAATCGCGTCAACGGCCTCATCCAGCTTATCGGCCGGAACGACCCGATTGGCCAATCCGATTTCATAAGCCCTCTGGGCAGAAATCCGCTCCCCCGTCAGGAAATATTCCCGAGCCCTGCCCTCGCCGATCCTGAGAATCACGTACGGCGAAATCGCCGCCGGCACGAGCCCGAGTTTGACTTCGCTCAGCCCAAATTTCGCGTCCTCCGAGGCGACGACAATATCGCAGGCCGACAAAAAGCCGTTTCCGCCGCCGATGGCGGCTCCGTTGACCCTGGCGATGGTCGGCTTGGGAAGCGTATAGATCTTGTGCATCACTTCGGCGATCTCCAAGGACTCCTGCAAGTTTTGCTCGAACGAAAAATGGATAGTTTCCCGCATCCAGTTGAGGTCCGCTCCGGCCGAGAAGGATTTCCCGACCCCTGAGATCACAACCACCCGGACGCCCTCGTCCTGCGCCGCGCGTCCCACGGCATCGTTCACTTCCCGGATCAGGCTCGAATTAAAAGCATTATGGACGTCCGGACGGTTAAAAAAAATCCTGGCCACATGCCCTTTCTTCGCATAAAGAATCATTTGATAGTTCGTGCCGCTCATTCCGGGTCTCACTTACATCCGGAAAATCCCAAATTTAAAGTCCGGAATCGGAGCGTTCAGGCTCATCGAAATCCCCAGGCCCAAAGCCGACCGCGTCTCCAGCGGGTCCAGGATGCCGTCGTCCCAGAGCAGGGCCGTGCTGAAATAAGGACTTGCTTCCTGGTCATATTTATCGAGAATCGGCTTCATCATCTTCTCTTTGTCCTCCGCGCTCATTTCGACGCCCTGCTCTTTCAACCTTTTGACTTTCACCGTTACCAGGACGTTGGCGGCCTGTTCGCCTCCCATGACGCTGATGCGCGCGTTCGGCCACATCCAGAGCAGGCGGGGATCATAGGCGCGCCCGCACATAGCATAATTGCCGGCGCCGTACGAACCTCCGACGATGACCGTGAACTTGGGGACATCGGCATTGGCCACGGCGTGGACAAGCTTGGCCCCGTCTTTGGCGATACCGCCGTGTTCGTACTGTTTGCCGACGATAAACCCCGTGATATTCTGCAGGAATACGAGCGGGATCTTGCGCATAGCGCAGAGCTCGATAAAATGCGCCCCTTTGAGAGAACTCTCCGAAAACAGGACCCCGTTGTTGGCCAAGATGCCTACCGGATAGCCCAGGATTCTGGCGAAACCGCAGACCAGGGTTTGGGCATATAGCTCTTTAAATTCCTGGAAACGGCTGCCGTCCACGAGCCGGGCGATGATTTCCTTAATGTTGAATGCTTTTCGCAGGTCGCGGGGGACGATGCCGTACATCTCTTGAGGATCGTAGTAAGGATCCTCAGGCTCAGCCATATCGAGGGCAAATTTTTGCGGCGGGTCGAGCGTCTCAACGATGTTCCTGGCGATTTCCAGCGCATGCTCGTCGTTGAGGGCATAGTAGTCCGAGACGCCGGAAATACGGCAGTGGACATCGGCCCCTCCCAGATCCTCGTCCGAAACTTCTTCCCCGGTTGCGGCCTTGACCAGGGGCGGGCCGCCGATGAAAATCGTCCCTTGTTTGCGGACGATGACAGTCTCGTCGCTCATGGCCGGTACATAGGCACCGCCGGCCGTGCAAGAGCCCATGACGATCGAGATTTGCGGGATGCCCATGGCCGAAAGTCTGGCCTGGTTGTAGAAAATCCGGCCGAAATGTTCTTTGTCGGGAAAAGTCCCCGACTGGTGCGGGAGAAAAATCCCGCCCGAGTCGACCAGATAAATACAAGGAAGCCGGTTCTCCATGGCGACTTCCTGGGCCCTGATGTGCTTCTTGATTGTCATCGGAAAATAAGTGCCGCCCTTCACGGTCGCATCGTTAGCGACAATCAGAACCTCGCGTCCATGAACGACGCCGATGCCCGTGACCATGCTGGCGCCAGGGGCCTCGCTATCATACATGCCGTAGGCCGCCAGGGGACTGAGCTCCAGGAACGGCGTGCCGCGGTCAAAGAGCTTTTCCAGCCGCTCCCTGACCAGGAGTTTCTTCCTGGACTTGTGCAGCTCCCTGTATTTTTCTGGCCCTCCCTTCTGCGCTTCCGCCAGCTTTTCCTTGTACACGGCGACGACTTTCGTCATCTGCTCGAAATTCTGCTTATATTCAGGGCTCTGGGTATCGACTTTGCTTTCGATCCTAAACATACTCAGATCTCCCTTTCCAAGAACCACCCTCCGCCCAGCCGGATGCTTCGGACCTTGGGCGGAGGAAGCCAGGCCATCCGCGCTCAGGCCGGAACGAACTTGTATCCGTAATGCAGGACTCCGGCTTCTCCGTCGGAATAGATTTTTCGGAACTCAAACTTCACTTTCAGGCCGATTTTGATCTTGTCAAAATCGCAATCCACGACCTGCCCCGTGACCTTGACTCCGTCGGCGAGCTCTACGATGGCCACCGCATAGGGCGCTTGATCGGCGAACTGATGAGGAGGCACGCGAATGATCGTGTACGTGAGGATCTTCCCCGATTCCGCAAGACGGGTCGCTTCAAACTCCCGCCCCCTGCAGGCCGGGCAGACCAACCGCGGCGGAAAGCTGATCGCTCCGCACTTCTTGCACTTGCCGGCTTCCAGGCGGTACCTCTGGGGGTATTCTCTCCAAAATCTTGATGGTGTCGGCATGGCTGCCTCCTCTTAGATCCTTTCGAAAATATGGACCAAAGCGCTGCCGCCCGATCCGCCCATATTCTGCGTCATCCCCACCCTGGCCTTTTTCACCTGCCGCTGACCGGCTTCGCCCCGAAGCTGCTTGACGATTTCGATCACCTGTGCGACCCCCGTCGCTCCGACTGGATGTCCCTTGGCCTTGAGGCCTCCGCTGGCATTGACAGGGATCTTTCCCTTGAGCGATGTCAGGCCTTTTTGAACGGCTTCGCCTCCTTTACCCTTCTCGAAGAATCCGAGCGCTTCGGTCACGCAAATCTCGGCGATCGTGAAACAATCATGGACTTCGACGAGGTCGATGTTCTTGGGTTTCTTCCCGGACATTTTATAAGCCTGGAGTCCGGCTTGGTAAGTGGATTCGAGCCAGGTGATGTCCTGGCGCGAACTCAGCGAGATCGTATCCGTGGCATGGCCGCTTCCTATTATTTTCACCAGGGGCTTCTTGAGCTTTCTGGCTGTGCTCAAGGAGCTCAGAATAACGACGGCCGCCCCATCCGTGATCGGAGAGCAATCCAACACCCGGAGCGGATCGGCCACAAGGACCGAATTCAGAACGGCGTCGACGGTGATTTTATAGGGATACTGGGCCAGCGGGTTCAGGGACCCGTTATCGTGGTTCTTGACTGCCACCATGGCCAATTGTTCTCTGGTCGTACCGTATTTTTCCATATGGGCCCGCGCGATTAAGGCATACAGGCCGGGGAAAGTGATGCCATGGAAGCCTTCATATTCCTGGTCGGCGGCCGTGCCGAGGGCATAGGTGGCTTCGTTGCCGCTGACATCGGTCATCTTTTCCACACCGCCGACAAGGACGATGTCGCTCAAGCCGGAGGCGACTTCGATGAATCCCTGTCTCAGGGCTAGGCCGCCGGAAGCACAGGCCGATTCGACCCTTGCCGTCGGGACAGGCGTCTTGGCCAGATAATCCGCCAGCAAGGAGGCGATGTGTTCCTGTCCGACAAAAAGCCCCGGCGACATGGAGCCGATATACATGGAGTCAATTCGGCTGATCCCGGAGTCTTCCAGGGCCAGAAGAGCCGTTTCGACAAATATCTGGCGCAGGGATTTTTCCCACAATTCTCCCCATTTGGTCATTCCAACGCCGATGACAGCGACGTCTCTCATGGCCCCTCCTAGTCCGCCTTCCGGATTTTTTGCCGGAACTTGGCATAAACCCCGTATTCCAAGTAATTCCTGTTCTTATCCAGCAAGTCCCTGGTTTTCGGCGCAAGGTCTCTTGCTTCCTGGATCCGCCGCGTGACTTTGAAAATAAACCCGTCAGAGCCGGCTCCCGATCCGTACGAAACGATCATGACCGTGTCCCCAGGTTTGCAAATATCAAAGGTCGCTGTCAACCCCAAGGGCGAAGACCCGGAATACGTGTTCCCCAGCTTCGGCACCAGCCATCCGGGAAGAATTTGCTCTTTTCTGAAGCCTAGGACCTCGCCTGCCCTCAAGGGGAATTTTCCATTGGGCTGATGGAAAACAACGTAGTTGAAGTCGATCGGCTTCATTTTAGCTTTGGCCATCAAGCCGCGAGCCGCGCCCATGACATGCTTGAAATAGGCGGGATCTCCGGTGAACCGCCCTCCATGCTGGGGATAATACTGGTACTCCCGCCGCCAGAAATCCGGAGTGTCGGTCGTATAGGAATATGTCTCGACAACCTCGGCCAAAACGTTCTCCCGGCCAACGATGAAAGCCGCCGCGCCGGCCGCCGCCGAATATTCGAGGGCGTCGCCAGGGGCTCCCTGGGACGTGTCTGCGCCGACGGCCAGGCCGTACTTGATTTCTCCGGCCTTGACCAAGCCCAGGGCAAGATACAGACCCTCGGTCCCCGCCTTACAGGCAAACTCCAGGTCTGCCGTATGAACGTCTGGCGTGGCCCCGATGGCTTCGGCCAGGACCGTTCCGCTTGGCTTAACGGCATAGGGATGGGATTCCGAGCCGATATAGACGGCCCCTATCTCGCGCGGGTTGATCTTAGCCCTTTTCAAGGCGTTTTTCGAGGCCTCGACTGACATCGTGATCGTGTCCTGGTCGGGCGAAGGAACCGATTTCTCCTCGAGCATCAAACCTTTTTTATAACTCGGAGCATCGGCTCCCCAAACTTTGGCGATTTCCTCGACTTTGATCCGGTGACGGGGAATATAGGCCCCATATCCGACAATTCCATGCATAGGCGTCCTCCCTAGAGAAAATTGATGCAGATAGCGATGACCCAGGCCGTTTTCGGCATTCTTTTGAGCAGCAAATGGACTCGAAATTCCTATCCAAAAAACGAAAAACTATCCTGTCATATCTCTATTTTTTAGTCAAGATGTTTTCAGGAAATCAAAACCGCAGCAGGAATCCCGCTCGAAGGCTGAAGCCCCCGACATCAAGAATGGCTTCACGGACATCGCGATAATCGGGGCCGGAGGGTTTTTCGTTATGGACCGAAATGGAGGGATTGTATGAATTTTGGAAATCTTTGTTTTGGTAAAAATAGAGACGTCCTTGAACTCTGCCAAATGTATTCTGGCTGCCCGAACCTGCCGCAGAGCCCTCGAATCCATCGAATCGGGCATAGCAGCCCTGCGCTTCGAGGAAGGCTGAGAGAATGGGCCCCAGCCTCATTTCGAATCCGAGGCCGCCTTGAAAACCCAATTTATTCGATGTCACCTCCATGAGGCTTTCAAGCCAATCCGCCCCCTCTTCCATCCGGAACAGATATGAGAATTTCGCCAGGTAATAAGCGCCGCCGGCATGGATATAAAAGTTCAACGTCTCCCTAACAGGAAAGAAGTAATAGAGCTCAATTCTGACCGGCACGAAGCTGACCTTGGGCTGGTTCCTGAGTTTTAAAGTCTGCCCCTGCTTTGTGAACACGATCTCGCTGTCTCGCCCGGCATGAAAATAGCCGGAGCTTATCGACAGGCCAAGCGAGCGGGTGATCTGGAAGATGAGGTCACCGCCAAAATCCAAACCGAGGTGAAGCGGCTTATAATTCCCTGTGACTGCCAGGTCCTCAGATGCCGCCAATCGCGCCCAGGCGTCATTGATTCCCTGAATTCCTATGTTGAGGTCACCGCCATCGAAATAATGGAAACCCCCATAAAGCTTAAGGCTAAAATGGATCCCCCGGAAGGTCTCTCCCTGGGGTTCATCACGGAGTTCTTCCGCAATGGCGGCAGTCGCAGAGAGCAAGCCAAAGACAAAAAGGCAAATCAGCATGTCTTTTTTTATCATGTTCACCTCTTTATTTCGGAGATTATTCTAAGAACGAACTTTTGTCAACGATTGACAGGGACTCCCGGGCAAACTAGAATGAGTGAAAATCGAGGCCATCTTGTTTTTCCCTTATTTCCACGGAACTTTTTCTAGGCCGATTTCGTCTATCAGGGTGAATTGAGTGGAATTGGAAACCATCGTCCGGGAGTGTCTGGAAGGCAGAGAAGGAGCCTGGAACATGCTTGTGGACTTGTACTCTAAAAAGGTCTTCAATATGGCATACCAATTCGTCGGCAGCTACCAGGAAGCGGAAGACCTGACCCAGGACGTCTTTCTCAAACTCTACCGTCAGCTCGACAAATACGACCTGACGAAGAACTTCACCGCTTGGCTCCTGACCCTGGTCAAGAATTACTTGATCGACGAGTATCGGAGAACCCGGTGGGAAAAGAAAAAGAGGGACGATTTCGACGAGCATCTCCAGGGCGCGCCGGACGCTGACGGCCCGGAAACGGGTATGCTGGAGGAGGAAAGCAAGAAGAGGCTCTGGGAAGGATTGAACCATCTTTCGCCGGAGATCCGGATGGCTGTCATCCTCAAGGAAATCCAGGGAAAAAAATACGACGAAGTCGCCGAAATCATGAACCTGCCCGTGGGGACCGTGAAATCTCGGATCAACAGGGGCAGGCTACAACTGGCCAAAATCCTCCGCGGCATGAAGCAGAGCACTCATGGTCTGTGAAAAAATCCAGGACCTTCTCCCTCCGTATCTGGATGGCGGCCTAGCCGGGCAAGAACGCGTCGAGGTGGAAGCCCACCTGGCATCGTGTCCGGAATGCGCCGAGGTC
>Ga0315268_10002036_pt1 | contig 23086 bp, 22 predicted proteins | sample C1_top_MG_FD_204535 | JGI IMG/M metagenome (GOLD analysis project Ga0315268, IMG submission 204535) | Sediment microbial communities from Yellowstone Lake, YNP, Wyoming, USA - C1_top | ecosystem: Environmental > Aquatic > Freshwater > Lake > Sediment | place: USA: Wyoming | collected 2017-08-01 | reverse complement strand
GATTCGTCATCATCACAAGAAGAAGAAGGCGAAGAATCAGAAGAAGAAGAAGAATCGGATTCGTCATCATCACAAGAAGAAGAAGGCGAAGAATCAGAAGAAGAAGAAGAATCGGATTCAGAAGGCGAAGAAGGCGAAGAAGGCGAAGGCGAAGAAGGCGAAGAAGGCAAATAAGGATATAAATGTGTTGAATAGTAATGTTCGCCGCAGCATTTTCGAGGAGTTTTAACAGAAGAATATGATGAATCATTATCCTTGTCTTTTTTTAATTTAAAATACCGTGATGTTCCGTTGATTCCGGCGCATCCAATGTCTGAAATTGCGTTTGGATTGTAATAGTGGGGCTTAATCGTGGAATCATATGCGAATTGTAAAAACGATGTGATTGCATAATGCACGTCGGAAGATTTTGCGCAAGTTGCGCAGTTGTAAACAACGGGTTGAGGAGTACCGGCAGCGGCAGCAGTTTTGCCGGCAGCAGCAGCAGTTTTACCGGCAATTTTATTTGAATTGTCGTAGCGATTATCACGAATGGCATCGTCAACGTACACTTTATCTAGACACGACACTTCGGTGTATTTTATAGTTTCAGTTGGAAATTCAGAAGATAAATCGTCGTGTATTTGGGTGCAAGTTTTTTGAATTGTGCGTTTATCCAGTTTATTTCCAATGACTAAAATAGGGTGTTTATGATGGTGAATGCAAACATTTTTTCTTATTGCGCGATGAATGTAAGAATACAAACTGGTATACGTTTTTTCATTTGACAAATCAAAAACTACGATGACTGCTGAAATGTGTTTGTAATACGTCTGTGCAAGGCTCTGGTATTGCGGCGAACCCGACGTGTCCCAAAAGCAGAACTTTACGTGTTCATATTTTTTTACCGATTTAACAACGGCATCAGCAGTTGCGCTGTCATCAACAGCGTCGGCAGAAAGGGCAACCATGCGGGACTGGAAATCGATGCCGACCGTGGAGCCAGAGTTGAAACACGCGGGTGTGAGCGTGTAATGATTGATGAGTGTTGTTTTTCCAACATCCTGGTCTCCAATAACTAAAATCTTAAAAGTGAGATGGGATGCCATATTTTTTATTAAATTTTTTATTAAATTTTTGATTACTTAAATTTGAACACGATAAGAAAAGAAAATAAAAAAAATTATATTAGTTATATAACTAAATTGTATATAAAAATAAAAATGACAATGATATTATTTTTATTTTTATTTTTATCAATAATAACATGATTGTATTTCTTCTTTCCTCTCTCTCCTCTTCGTGCCCCCTTACCCTTAATCCTTCATCCTCCGCAACTTTTACATCCGGTGCTTTTAACTTTCATAATGGCGCCAAGATTTTTCATATCAAACATTTTTCCTGGAGTACTGCCTTTTCCGCCGCTTGCAGCCGGTGCTGGTTTTGGAGCAGCTTTCTGCTGCTGCTGCATGAAGCCAAACATTTTCATTTTAACCATGATTATGAATTATGAATAATGAATGTATGTTATATAATGATGATGTTATATAATACTAGAAGATAAAAATGTTACGAAAAGTAATTTTGTATAAAGTCTGCATCATATAAAGTGTCAATGTATTTTTCTTTTTTCAAAGTAGTTTTTTTTGAAGAAGTAATTTTTTTTGACCCCCCTTCAATAACAGAATGATTTATATTGCTAAACATGATTAACTAATAATAATTATTAATTCTAATTACTTATTATTATTATTTAAAATAATTAAATTAAATAATAATAAATATATAATGGACACAATAACTAACAAAATGAATATATGTCACGACCATTATAACAATAATAACCAATTGAATCGACCAAACATTTTGCACATAATATTAAAGCAAATGCCTCGTTTACAATTACAACAATTACAATCACAATCATCTTTAGTTGAAAAAATACATAAAAAAATAGATGATAATAATATAAAAATGAATAAAGAGCAACAACAAGAAGGGCAAGAAGAAGGGCAACAAGAAGGGCAACAAGAAGGGCAAGAAGAAGGGCAACAAGAAGGGCAACAAGATGATAACATGGTAATAAGCGTGCATGAAATAATAAAACAAAAAAAAGATGAAGAAGACGAAGAACTAAGCGAAGCGGACGAAGACGAAGAACTAAGCGATGCGGACGAAGACGAAGAAGATGAAGACGACGAAGAAGATGAAGACGACGAAGAAGACGAAGACGAAGACGAAGAAGATGAAGAAGACGAAGAACTAAGCGAAGCGGATGAAGACGAAGAACTAAGTGAAGCGGACGAAGACGAAGACGAAGACGACGAAGACGAAGACGAAGAACTAAGCGAAGCGGATGAAGAAGACGAAGAACTAAGCGAAGCGGATGAAGACGAAGACGAAGAAGATGAAGAAGACGAAGAACTAAGCGAAGCGGATGAAGACGAAGAACTAAGCGAAGCGGACGAAGATGAAGCGGACGAAGATGAAGCGGACGAAGATGAAGAAGACGAACTAAGCGAAGCGACCAACGATGAAGATGAAGCAGAAGAAGAAGATGAACTAAGCGAAGCGGACGAAGAAGAAGAAGACGAACTAAGCGAAGCGGACGAAGAAGAAGAAGAAGAAGAAGAAGCAGATGAAGAAAAAGAAGAAGAAAAAGAAGAAGAAAAAGAAGAAGAAGAAAAAGAAGAAGAAGAAGAAAAACAAGAAGCAGATGAAGAAAAACAAGAAGAAGAAAAACAAGAAGAAGAAAAACAAGAAGAAGTGCCAAAAGTAACAACAACAACAACAACAACGATAAACAAAGATGATAAAAGGAAAACATTCAAAAAAAATAAAAACAAAAAAAACATGAAGAAAACAAATCGTGTTAAAAATAGCGTTACATTCAATGTTGACAAAGAATCAAAAAAAAAGCGCACGACACGACGAAACAGAAATGAAAAAGACGAGAAGAATAGAACAATCAATGCATCATTGAGAATCAAAAATAGAACACCTACACCGGATACCAGAGCAGCAACAGCAGCAGCAGAAGGCAATGCCTGAAACCCCCGATAAATATACTATCAAAGGACTAGCTAGAAGCTGCAGCCGAAGATTTCAAACAACAAATCAAATAACACCGAGCGATGATTGTGATTCCAAAAATAACACCTATAATAGAAAAGATAACATATTGTATTGGCATTGAACAATAAATAATAGATTGAACTATATACAACAATAATTAATATATTTAAATAAAAAATAAATATATTAAATGTATTGAATGTATAAAAATATACAAAGATACTCGCAAACCAAACAACGCATAACAAATGTTTCACGAAAGGTCAAAAGATGAGAGAAAACAGCAAGTCAAGCCCATACTGGAAAAGTTAACCGAGTTGAAACTTCTCGCATCAGAGCACGATGAAATCAAAGAGCTGTTTAAATTGGTAAGCGCGTATGTCAAAGACGGACAGCGGCAAGTAATAAACATTGCATTTCCGGCAATAAGTCGGCGAATCAAAGGCGCGCTAGAAACAAATACGAGCAAGGATTCGTGCATTCGAATGGTTTCAATGGCATAACGCACGCAGACACGCGCACTTACCCTCTTTTACGTATTTAAACGATTGATAAAAATTAATGATAATTAATATATATATATATACATATAGATATAATAATGCAAACATACGATACAACATATGGTTTAATTACTCTGTATAGAAATGAGATTTATATTGGAAGCGAGTTTAAAAACGGAAGATATTGGGACATTGATACGTTATTAATGTTACGTAAATATATAAATCCAAATCGCAATATTTTAGAAATAGGAGGACATTGTGGAACGTCAAGTATTGTTTATTCTTCTTTTTTAAACAATGAAAAAAAAATGTATGTTTACGAACCCCAGCGTAATATGTATAATTTATTGGTAAAAAATATAAACCAAAATAACTTACAAAATAAAATTATACCTCACAATTTAGGTGTATTTTGTTTTGAAGGGGGTGGGAAAATGCATAATATCGACTTGGATGGTGGTGGTGGTGTAGTATCAGAAAGATATAACAAAGAAAGTCACTTGGGTTGTAATTTTGGTGGAATTGGATTAGGAACTGGTGGTGAAAGTATTAAAGTAACAACGATAGATAATATGAATTTAGACGATGTTGGTTATATCCACTGTGACGCACAAGGTGCTGAGAATTTTATATTCTCAAAAGGAATAGAAACTATAAAAAAATACAGACCTGTTATATTGTATGAAAATATTAATTTTTATGGTAACTATCTTTATGATAATATATGTAAATCATATCCAACATATAAAGAAGAAAGTATATTTGATATTAAAAAATATTGTATGGAAGAATTAAATTATTCAAGTTTTATTGATAGATTCAATAATGGAATGGATACACTTTTAATTCCATAATTTTGACTCACTCGAAATTCAACAATTCAACAATTCAACAGCGCGCCCATTTCGTCGGACAGGTCCGGGACTTTCAATTTGATATAAGATTTGTTTGGATTGTCGGGATGCAAACAAACCAGAAACATGTCGCGAATGACCATGTCATATTTTTGTTCTAGAATAGTTTTATAGGTGTTGAGTTGGAGAGAATAATGCCAAAAGTTCGAATCCGGCAAATGTTCAATCCCCTGCGTTTTTGCAAACGCGCCGCCAAATGCCGTTTTCTTTATTTCCTTGCTTCTTTTCCAATCATAAATTGAATAAGTGCCGTCGTCCAAATTTCGAAACACAATGTCGATTGAGCCGGACAAGCGATGCTCCTCATGAAAAATCATCCACTCGGTGCGAAACGGCTCCAATCGCTCGGCGTGGTCCGCATGAAAGCGTCGAAAGTATTGGAATTCCGGGGAGCCATTATCCACGTCGTCCAACCCGCAGCCGTTGTAAACGCGCTCAATGTTATAATGCATGAGCGTTCCTGCGGCGGCGGCATCATCGCGCGTCTTATCCCACGTTGCCTTTATTTTGTCTCGAGTCATGCCATAGTATTTGCTCAATTTCCAATTTTTCCCGGACATCATGCGCGTAATAATGGCATCTGCGTCAAACTCTTCAAAGTGTTTATGATTCCATGTTGTGACGGACGTGTATTTTACGGAGGGGTCGTTATCAATAGTGTAAATATGGGGACCCGCGTCGAATGAAATGCGGGCGTCTCTGCTGTGCGGATTTTTCTTTTCGAGGAAGGTCGGTGGGTCGTCGTCGTTGTCGCCGTCGGCCTTTTTTTCAACAACAAAAGGCGGTGATAAATACATGCCGTCGCACGTCGCCATTGCGGGCGAACAATTGCGAATTGAAGAAGAAGAAGAAGTTATTACAGGTAGTATTCCGTGACTCATTTGTTATGTATTATATATGTTGTATTGATGCGATATGGCTATTTAAAAATAATATATTCAATTTAAATTTTAATGAAAATAACAAAAAAATAATAAAATAATAAAATGAAAAACATTATATTATTTTATTATTTTTAAAATTATTTCTCTCAAAGTCAAAATTAAAACTGTGGTCCCCAAGGATTTTCTTCTTGTTCTTGTTGTTCTTCCATAACGACCGTCTCATCATCGTTGTCACTGTTTTCCTGACCATCAGCATTTTGTTGTTCTAGTTGTTCCGCAATCGCCTGACGACGCAGCATTTCGGTTCTCAAATGTTGCTGAACGAGTTGCATCTGTTGGCGTCGAGCATCAGCTCTAGCAGCGCGCCTACTTCCAAGTTCGGCTCTTTGTGAGCCAAGTTCTGAGAGGGTGATTGCTCTTCTGAGGAGAATGGCGGTAACATTATCCGGCTCCGAAATGTCAAAATCAATGTCGGAGGAAACGATGGATTGGTATGAAACGGCGGCATCAATTGCCGGGTTACTTATCGCGGCATCGTATTCGTCCTCACGACGAAGAGGGTTTTCATCATTTACAACGTCGATGGGAACGGGTTCCTGTGCATCGTATTGTTCGCCGTCTCTCATTGAAAATGCGATTCCTGAAATAAACATGGTTGCAAACTGAACAAGAATGCGTTCAATGTAAGGAATTTGAATACTTCTCATGTCTGGATTGTCAGAAGACATGAGAAGCATGCGGTGGACAACATTTGCCACCGTTATATTTCCCAAATCGTGAACAAAGTGGTTTGCGGCAGCAGAAATGACGGAAGAATTGATTCGAAGAGCTGAAGGGAGCATGACACGATTCAAATGTTTCTCAACGGCATCCACTTGTGCTCTGCACATTGGACAGCGGTTATCGTGACTAAACGAGCGAAGAATGCAGTTTCCGTGAAACGTGTGTCCGCATTCTAAAACGAAGCGACCCTTTTCGCACGTAATGTCGTCGCAACAAATGCAACAATAGCCCATATTATTATCATTTGATTTTGATTCTGGAGATGATTCCAAGTTGAGTGATGAACAATGACATTTTGACGCCGCCGCCTTTGGAGCCATTGGAGGCACCGGAACGGTCCGAACATTTGGAGTGGTTAGAGGTAAAGGAGTATTTTGTTGTTGTCTATTTGAAGAAGAACGAGTTATTGCGGGCATTGAACAATTGCGTAAAGTGGAATGTAAATTGGAACTTGAAGATTTTGAATATAAAGAAAAAAAAATCAATTTTTAAAAATGTAGGGGGCGACGAGCACCCCCCTACGACCCCCTCCTTATAAAAGGGAGAGGTTTGAGGAGAACCGTAGGTTCTCTTCGGAGGGGTCATAGGGGAACCTTGGTTCCCCTAAAATTCATAAAGGTGTGTGGATATGAGCGAAAAAGACCAGTCGGCACCGTTCAAATTGACGACATTTCCTTTATCGTCGCGCAAAGTGACGCGCATGCGAGAAATATTAACCGGTCCGAAATAGACGCGTTCATTTTGCAGAAGCGAACTACCGAATTCAACGTATTTATCTCCAAACGAGAGACCGCCAATTTTGAGCGGAATGACTGCCAAAACGTCGGTAGTCGTTGGACCGGCGATGCGGTAGCTGGTGGTATTTTTCCGATTTTCCAGAATCTGATTTGCGGAATAAAGTTGCGCCTGAGTCAATCGGGTGGGTGCGTTGGGAATATAAACCGGAAACGGCGAATTGTATCCGGAAGTGGAATTAAAGCACGAATACTTAATATCGGCATCAATATACGACGGTGCGCTCAAAGTTGTGTCGGTGTCGTCAATGTTGACGAGCCCCTGGTTCAAGTGGTTCTGATTAAAGTCGTCAATAACGAGCAAAAAATACGTGGGACCGACGTTTGTGTAAGGCACATTCGCTGTAATTTTTTGACCCCCCGGCATGATGTCATATGCGATTGAAAAAGTAATGCCTTTAATATTAGTGCTTCTAAACCCCAGAATCCACCCCAAGTTATTATCAAGCTTACAAGGGGACCTGCAGCCACTCGGATTGCAGTTCATGTTTGGATTTTTTCCATTATAAAAAACGAGCCGTATTTTATCAGTGCCGTTGTTTGTAATTGTAAAATAGTTTCCGGTTCCCGACCCGGAAGCGCCAGTCAAACTAAAAAGCAAATTTGGATTTGGACCGGTATATGTACCGGCAGTTAGTGCAGTCGAAACACTATTTGCATCAACATATTGATTATTTTGAACGAAAAAGGTGTCATTAAAATTCAAATCATCTCCAAAATCGGTTGTAGGAGATGGAGGAGTTCCAAAAATGTAACCAAAGCACGAATTACCGAGGTAACCGGCAATGTTGTACCAGGTGTAAGGTATTTGAACGGACGAAAGCTTTATGCTGAGGGTATTATTGAGCGTGTCCGACAAGTCAAGCGTATAGTCGGTGCATGCCGAAACGGGCGAGTCGTACGGAATAATATTTTGCCTGTAAGCGCTGTCCAGCATGACAATTCGAGAAGTGATATTTTTCAAAACGGGATTGAGAGTGCCTTGGCTAACCGGGACGTTTACGACGTCGACTGCGCCCAAGCGCTCGCGCTTCATTTGGTCGTGATTATTTTGGTCGTCTTCAAACGTTTGAACCTTGTTATCGCGGGACGTGTACGTGTTGAAAGGTTTCGAGCCGTCTTGTTTCAAGTACTGGTTTTTTAGCCAAACGTCTGCCTCTTCTTCCTGCTGCTGCTCGTCGACTGCCTTAATGGCATCATTTTTGGTTGCATACGTTTGTTCGAGCCGTTCGCCGACTTGTGCGAAGAAGAACGCAATGGACGGGTATTGTCGCATCATGACGCCGACCTTGTCGCGAATTTCTTCAGCAGTCGGGTTTTCCAAGTCCAATATTTGCAACAGCTCGTCGTCGTCGTAACTGTCAATGTCTGTGTCTATATTATTCGCCATGCAAGTGTGTATATAATATAGTCAAGTATATTTATATAGTCAAGTATATTTATATATTTATTTATTTATTAGAACAACTTAGATATTATATTATATTATATATAATTATAAACATACATCATGTCGCAACAGCAGCAAGAGCAAGAGCAAGAGCAAGAGAAAGAGCAAGAGCAGCAAGAGCAAGAGCAAGAGCAAGAGCAGCAAGAGCAAGATGAATATCAAAATGAAATCATGAATAATGAAATCATGGATAAGCTAAAACTCGATATTTTAAACATGCATAAAAAAATAAAAATGTATCGAAGGGGGGCATGCGCCCCCCCTTTACCCCCCTCTGTAAAAGGAGGGGTCATGGGGGAACGTAGTTCCCCTACATATTTGAACCATGCAAAACTACGCGAAGAATGCAGGACCATTTTGGAAACAATGGTCAACACGATTAATAACCAGCCGACGAATGAGGGAAAGCATCGCGGAAATTGGCATGCGTCGGTGCTGTACAAGCTGATGGCGCACACGCGCGACATTGTGAACGGGTACGGGGAGCGCGACCTGGCATACATGCAGCTTTTTGAATGGGCGCGAATCAACGTGTCGCTGGCCAAACACGCGCTGGAACTATTTGTTAATAGCGACAACAAGAGCAACGGAAGCAGCAGCAGCATTGGTTCGTGGAAAGACGTGAAGAGTTTTTTTGCGTATATGCGGCGCGTCATCAACGTGCGAGACGACCGTGACATGCATGCATATATGGAGATGACCGATTTCATAGTGGGAATGGTAAACGCGCGTCTTGCGGCCGACGTGCTTGCATTTTACAGCGACGACAACGAGGACGACCCCGCCAATTCCAAAAACTCGGTTTCGCTGGTGTCAAAGTGGATACCGAGGGAAAACAAGTCGAAAAAATACGGCAACTTGTACGAGCGGTTGGCGTGTGATTATTATAAAATGTGGCTTCCGAAAGATAAATCAAACGTCACATCGTATGATAAAGCTGTTATAAAGTGTAAGATTCATTATCGTAAGCTAATTTCTTTTTTTAACAGGTATTTGGACACGCCGCAAATAAAGATGTGCGAACAAAATTGGGCAAAGATTGATTTTGACCGGGTTGGCAGGCGCACACAAAAGTTGCAAAACAGTGCTCTTCTAAACCTGAATGTCGATAAACAAACAACGAGTCAACCCAATCAAAACAAGGACCGCGAGACGTGTGCTGACAAATACAAGACGTGGAAAAGCGACATGCTGAATTATAAGCATGGCATAAGCGGCAACCTTGTGCACCATGTTAGTGATGTTTATTATGGAATACATCCTTTTGAAAGCGACAAGAATGCACAGTGGCGCGCTTACTTGACGCAACTCGAGACTGCCAATGAAACCAACTTGAAGTATATGATTCCGGTGTTGACTGGAACATCTTTTAGAACCGTCGGGCTCGCGCTAGCGGTTGCGGAGAAATCGGTAATCGGCAAAAAGCTTATAACAACAACTGCAACCGCAAATTGTAAAACCAGAAATAATCTTGAAAAGGTTAATTTAGAAGATTCATTTGTAAAAAATGTAAAAAAATTGAAACCATACAACAGCGATAAAAAGAATGATAAAGGCAAACTTGATATTTATTTGACTTTGATTGCAGTGCTACAAACGATGATTGATTCGGGAATTACGCCAAAACAATTCAAAGAATACCCCGATTTAACGGTTGTAATTTTTGCGGACTGCGAATCTGATATAAGCATTGGAGAATGCGAGACGTGTGACTGCATGTGCAAATTCAACAGCGCATACCATGAGGCTGCGCACGTTTATGCCGAGTTTGGATATGCGGCTCCAAAAATCTTGTTGTGGGCGCTAGAAACAGAATCGAAAGCGGAATCAAACGCGGACTCAGAATCCCAACCCCAACCTCAACCCCAACCTCAACCCCAACCCCAACCCCAGCTGCAGTATTATTCAAGCGGAGGCATTTTGTCGAGGCGTGTGGGATGCGGCGAAAGCGACATTGTGAGATTTCTGGGAATCAAACAAGATAAAAATTCACAGAAACAAATGCTGATGCAAAAACAACAAAAACAACAACAGCAACAACAACAACAACAGCAACAACAACAACAACAGCAACAACCTGCCTGGCATGAAGAATGGAAATCGTTAACTAGTCGGCTTTATAACAGCCACGCAGATTTTGTAAGATGTTTTTGGAAATGCATGTGAATAATGTTTACCGCGCAGTAAAAAATTAAAATCTAAATAAATGTATATAAAGTATATATTTATTTAGATAAAATAAAAATAAATGAGTTTTTTTGGAAAAAAATTATCCGAAAAACAAATAGATGATGAAGCTCGTAAAGTGTTGTTACAATTAGCTCCTCGTCGAAAAATATTGTCCCCGAGAGAGATAAGAAAAGCAAACCGACAAGAAAAATTTGAAAGTATGGTTGACGCGTTGGCAAAAGAATCAAAAGGAGCAGTAGCAGGAGAATCAGATTCAGAATCAGAAGAAGAAGAAGGAGCATTTCAAGAAATTCCGAAAACAGCAAAACAACTAAGAGAAGAAGCAGCAGAAAAAAGAGTAGCAGACAGAAAAGAAGCAAAAGCAAAAAGAGCAGCAGAAAAAGAAGCACAAGCAGCAAAAAGAGATGATGAAAGAGTAAAAAGAAAAGCAGAAACACAAGCAGAAACACAAGCGCTAACGGCTGCATTATTTCAACCGTATTATGATTTAAATTTTGATATTGAAAATATGGATATGGAAAATGAAACAGAAGAAGAAGAAGAAGCAGAACCATATGATGTTGACGATATATTAGCGGAAATGACACCAGAAGAAAGAGCTGTTTACGAAGAGGAAGAAAGAATGAAAAAAATCGTAAAAGAAATTGAAAGAGAGCAAATTGATATATTAAATGAAAGTCGTGAAGAAGACCTTGCTCGTAAAAACCAAGATATAAGTGAGGGCAAAGACTCGGGCTTCAAGAGGTCTGAAGTAGAAAAAAATAGACAACGACTTGCTAAATCTGCAAATGCTAAACCATTTTTTGAACGCATGGAAGGAGATGATGATAAATTTGGTGGTAAAAAACGAACCATGAGAAGAAAAAATAAAAAAGGAACAAGGATGGCAATGGCAAGAAGAACAAGGCAAAGAAAAACTAGAACCAGGACCAGAACAATGCGCAAAAAAGCGAGGAAATCGAAATCGAGGAAATCGAGGAAATCGAGAAAATAAAGGAAATCGAGAAAATAAAGGAAATCAAGGAAATGAAAAACACCGACGACGCCTATTTTTAAGAGCCGCCAGTACCCCCAGCACCAACTCTTTCATGAAGGTAGAGCGCACGCATTTGGCGTTTCGCCATGTATTTCGTGAGCGGGCGTTTAGAAAAACACTTGCGTGTCCCTCGTTTGCACACTTTATACCCTCTCGTTTTTTGTTTTCTAAGAACGTAAGGCATTTTTTCAAAAATTTATCTAAATAATATAAAATATATAAATAATTTATATTATATAAAAATATATAAATAATAATACAAGAGAGATAGATAACGAAGATAACACCAAAATAAAATCGAGAGAGAAAATGAAGCTTATTCATAAAGTGGAAGACTGTGCTGTATACAAGGGAAATGATTCAACATATTTGCTTAAAATTCCGTCATCTGCCGAGTTATTGCGAGCTATAAAAGATGCGGGAACCATAAAGCACGTTAAAAAAAGCACAAGCGACACCTTAAAATTCAAAGCGACGCAAGTGGAGTCGTTGAAGCAATTCATAGAAAAAATGCACGGTAAAAACATGGATGGGCTTATTTACACGCTTGTTTTAAAACTGCTGGCAGATGTTGGCACCTTGCTGCAATACGCAATGAGCGAATACGGCAGAGCGATTCCTTTTTTTAGTTTAGAAGACATTATTGTAATTGAAAATGAAAACGAAACAACCGCGACGGCAGAGCCAACGTTTGATTTCGTGTTTATAAATGGTGAAAAGCTGATACAAACAAGTCGCGAGACCAACACGTTGCGAGTGGACGTTCCGCTGCAAGTGAACAAGCAGACTTCATTTTTGCCGCTAGAGTTGGCTGAAAGCGACCTAAAGCACTTGCCCATAAATGTAACGACAACAACGTCGTGGCTTTACAGTCTGTCTTCTCTCTGCATATACGCGCTTCTAAATTATAAATTTAAAAACGGCGAAGATGATATTGAGCGCATAGGTCGACCATTTTTGCACACGTCGCTGTATTTTTGTTTGAAGCGGTGCATGAAAACCAACCCAGAAAAACGTGTTTTATTGTACGTGTAATTTATAAATTATTTTTTTAGAACTTTATCTCGCGTATTGCACCAGCCATCTTTCCACTGTCCGCTAAACAAGTGTACAACTATTTTTTTATGAAAGTGAGATGCATTACTGAAGACGTCTATTCCATATTTTTTAAATATTGCATCTCCTTGTAGCTTATTTTGTTTCCATAAATTAAAATTTATATCATTTGTAATTGTTTCATCTTTGCTTATTAAATAATTTGAAATGCCGTCTGTGAATACGCCTGGTCCGGTTAAAAAATGTACAATGTGTTCCCCTTCGATTACTTTTTGATTTTTTATTCTTTGCAGTGATAGTTCAATTATGGATTTAAGAACCGGAGAGTTTTTTCTAGCAGCAAAAACCCACTGACACATGTGAATGTTATTTTCTGGAACAATAATTAAATTTCCAAAAGGACTATTTGTAAATAAATTCGGATTAACCATCAATTTTGTGTCAACATCAGCATAAATTCCACCATAATGATATATAATGCAATACCTCCACAAGTCCGCTTTCATAACAGGCAGTGGTAGTCTATCATACTGCTCCTTTATTCCGGGAAACATAATGTCCATTTCTTTCATAAATTCGTCCATTTGGACGTTATCATAAAAATAATATTCAAAGCCAACATTTTTTGACATTTTCCATGTGATTGTTGCATTTTTCAATTCCTTATTTGATTCAACATATTTACAACTTTTATGAGTTTGAAATATTTTTTTTGGAATGCAGTTATTTTCTTTTAAATGTCCGTTTGCATTATTATATTCTATTTCGGGGTCAAAAAATAGTTCATTTTTAATATAATTTCCTTTTACATCAAGCAAATCACACTGTAAATTATTTCCATTATATACCACATTTATTGCAGATTCCACCCACGTTCCTTTGCATGTCATTGTTTAAATGATTTACTAAAATAAACGATTTACTAAATATATAATCAATCAACTATATGATTAATTATATATGTTTTATATTATTGAAACGTAAAAATTAATTCACCACGAAAACCAACTTGTAGAAGCGGGTTCGGTATGACGTTTTTTAGATTTTTTGCGGGGTTTTGGTGTTGGTTTTGATAATGGCGTTGTCCTCGTTGTCCTCGTTGTCCTCGTTGTCCTCGTTGTCTTAGAAGCAGTACCAGTAGTGTTAGCAGTACCAGTATCATTATCTGAATATTTATAATTATTGTAACGACGAGTTTTATGCGTTGTTGCTTTCGTCTTCGTTGCCCTTGTCGCAGTTGCAGTTGCAGTTGCAGTTGCCGCAGTCGCAGTCGCAGTCGCCCGTTTTCGCTGTTTTTTGTTTTGCAATTTACTTGCAATGTCGTCCTCGTTCTCAAGAATTACGTCGACAACGTTGCGGTAGTAAGAGCGAAACGCGCCCCGTTCTTTACGCAGGTCATCAAACGTCATCCACTTTATGTCTGATTTTTCAAACAAGCCGTTTGTAGAATGGCGCACTAAAGTATTGACGTGACTTTTCAAAAACTTGTAATTGTTATTGAAATAAACCGGTAAATTCTCATCATAATCGATTTCAAATAAAAACGTAGTGTATCTTTCGTGATTCAAACTTGTGACTAAATTATCTTTTACGAGGCGTTTGATATCTCCTTCGCATCCAAAGAATCCGTTTAATTCTTCGCACCCTTCGCGCAACGCGGTATCTAAAGCGCTTTCTCCCGGTTTTTCACCGCCACCAAAGTCGCTCCAACCGGGTGAGTCTTTATTCAGGTATTCATTTTCCTTACCGAATAACAAATAAACTTTTTTATTTTTTTTATTATAAGCTACAGGCAACGCGCCACCTCCCATTTTTATAATATTTTATAATACAATAACAATAACACAATATACATATGGGATAGATAATAATGTTTTATAATAAAAAGAATAAAATAAAAAATATATGTGGTAATATATAAATAAATATGACGAAAAGAATAACGAAAAGAATCAAGAGAACAAAGAGCATGAAATCCGGGTCCAAAAAGTCTAGAAGGTCTAGAAGGTCCAAGCGTATGCGTTTATATAAAGGTGGGATGCCGGGACGAGCACCAGCATCTTATGTTGGTTCTATAGAGGGGAAATTTATAAATTCCAATGGTCAGCAACTATTTAGAAATCCGGCTGGAGGCATTGCTTAAAAAATAAAAATAATAAAAATAATAAAAATAATAAAAAAAATATTTTTATTATTTAGTCATCACATACATACCAGATTCAGACATACCAGATTCAGACATACATGTACACATTTAATCAATGTCAGGAAGTTGATACATGTTTCCCCAAGGGGAACTGTGCTGCCCCGACCCTTCTTCCTTTTGTATGTCATCGTCTTCGTCGTCTTCGTCTTCGTCATCATTATCGATGCTGCTGATTGTTGTCAAGTTGCCGCCTTCTGATTCGTCGTCGTCGTCGCCTGAGTCCGATGAACCTTCGTCATCACCTGACTCTGAATCAGAGCCGTACATTTCATGCTGCCATTCGGGGTCAACATTTTCTTCTCCATTCTGCATGTGACAAACTGCATCATAGAGTAAATTGAAACCAAAATTTGCAACCATTACCATCAAGTCATCTACGACGGATGAAACATTGCTCCCGTCGGTTTGCGAGTTTCCAGCGATTTCGATTGCATTTTGAACAAATTGTTCGATATCTTCTTCAATGCGGAGCGAAGTAAGCTCATAGTTCAACAAACTAACGCCGTCATCATAAGAAATGGGTGTCGCGATTTTTTTTGCGTTTTCTTCAATAGGTGCACGACAAAGAGGGCACGAATTGTTGTATTTCAGGTGACCAAGTAAACATGTGAGGCAAAATGTGTGTCCGCATGGAGTGGTTGCAAGATTTTTTTTTTGGCCACGTTCTTGTTGTTCCAAGCAAATGGAGCAAGTGTCTTCTTCTTTTTCTTCTTCTTTTGTTTCTATTTCTTCTTCTTTTTGTGGATTCGCATACTCATAACCAGTGCATCCAATGACGCTATGGCGCCTTGTCAATGAGCCCAATTTGAAGTAATAGGGGACTGGGATGATGGGGACTGGGATGATGATGTTGTTTGTGCCGTTGTTTGTGCCGATATTGTTGCCGCTTCCATAATTCTCTTGAGCCACTGTTGTTGTCATGAAAACGACTGATGATATAAACCTGCAAAATATAAATGTAATAAAAAAGTATTCAATTTATATTTTTTTCACACATAAACCGCCACATATTGTCATCATTTACCATTTACCATTTACCATAATAAAAATAAAAATTGATTTTAAAAACAATAAATGTGAATGTATATAAGAACAATTCAATAAAAACGACTTTAAAATTTAAACGAGAGAACAAACGAACTAAATGACCAGCGGTGACTGTCACAATCGCTTCAGCCTGAGATGGTTATATGGAATAAAAGAAAGAGACGACTGCATTGAAGTCGTCGTGCACCAAAATAATAAGGAAAAAGAAGAACAATGGAAACAACACCAAGGTAGTGGGCGACAAGCACGACAAGCACCCCCCTACGACCCTCTCTGTGAAAGGAGGGGGTGTGGGGGAACTACGTTTCCTGAGGACCAAGACAAAAAAGATTCCATAATCGAGACCAAAACCAATCTCGAGACCAAGACCAAGACCAAGACCGTTCAATTAAAACGCTGGTCAACATTCAGGTGTCATAATTTTCCGGATGGAGCAATCGTTATTGGATTTCGAGGTCGCCGAGACTATAAAGATGGAGTGTGTCAAGGCATTATGTGTTATGCATGGTCCAATGAACAAAATCATTTTATACAGTGGACACACACGATATCAAATGGTTACAATTCGAAAATCAGCGTGACCGATTTTGAGACGCTGGAACTTTGTGACAAGGAAGTATTCACGTTGAAAAATCCAGATGCTGTCAAAAGTATTAAAACCCACCTGAGATGAGAAGAAAAGGTCTAATTGAAAGATGGTTGAAATATTATTTTTTGACTCCTTTGCCTTTGTTTTTTTTATTTTTATTCTTCTTTTTTATGTTTTTCTTGGTATAAACCACATCATTGACGGTGGTCCTAGTTTCATAACCTGAAGATGATGAAGAAGACAAAGAAGACAAATCCAAATCTTTTTTTTCCTCAACGGTAATAACAACATTTTCATCATCAACATTCTTTTCATTCTTTTCATCATTTTTTATTTCAAGCGGGTCGACACTTTTCGCGCTCAAGACGAGAACATCATCATGTTCTGCATCATTGGTTGCATTTGTAACATTTGCCACGTCGTCAACTTTAATACTGCTAAAATAATTACCCATTTTTATAATTAATCTATAAAATAAAAATAAAAGATAAAATGAATAACAAAGAAATAAAAAATTAAAATATTATAAATATATTATCTAACGATATTAAAGAGATGTGGACATGTTACATTGTGAGCGGTGACAAGAGCTCAGGTTTAGCAATGTTGGACATGTATCACTTTTAAATACAAAAAAATTAAATATGTTTCTGAGCTCATTTAGCTCAGTTTGGTCAGAGCGTGGGTCTTATGAGCCCAAGGTCGCGGGTTCAAGTCCCGCAATGAGCATTTTTTTAATTTTTTACACCCCCCTTTTTGACAACCTTACAGCTGTATAATTAAACATAGGTTGTCAGCATCCAGCGGTACCAACCCGCTCCTACCTACAAACAAACACCAACAAACAAAAAAACAAATGTCATTTACACACAGTATGACATATGACATGAACAAATGCAAATGCATACATAACAACACAAAAAACACATGCAAAAGGTAATGAAAACAAAAACACGAATATGTACATGAAAAGAGCAAACAAACATAACCGACTGAGTTGTTTGATTTCGACTTCTAATTCATTTCATTCGATGTTGTTTAGTAATTATCAAAATTTGCGGATATGTGGTTTATAAGTTTGTTAACTGTATGGTTTGTAATGTTTGTAAAGTTTGTAATGTTTGTAAAGTTTGCATAGTCAAACAAACGCCCCATCCAACAGAAACCATGCTCGATTTGGTTTTATTGGTTGGTTAATTAATAGAATTTACAACAAACAGCAGTATAATGACCAAAGTGTCAATTGTTGTAAGCAGCCAATTAAATATTTGACCCCCACCCCCCAAACCCTATTATTTCATATCCCTATCCCTAATCATATCATATCATATCATATCATGTATGGCACATGGCACATATTTGCAATCCATAATCAACCCAAAAAAAAGGTAAATGGACCCCAAACATATAACCCTATAACCCTATAAACGTGTGTAGTTTATTAAAATCTAACACTAATACATTTTGCAGGACGCAGCACATAAGGACCGGAGGACGACGGACGACGACATCAAGACAAGACGCAGGAGCACAGGAGCAGAAGAAGGAGGACGCAGCATGGTAGCAGGAAGAGTAAAAATAAAAATAAAAATAAAAATAATTGCGCGCAATAACGGCTAGACCCGAAGCGTGCACGGGTCCGTCCCTTTAATAGTGATTAGCCACCACAACAAACATAAAATAAAAAAACCAAAAAAAAATAAAAAATAAAAAAACCTAAAAAAAGAGTTTACAAACCCAAATTCATAAAATAAAAACAAAAAAATACATATACGCATTGAGGTGACTAAGACCAACAGGCATCACACTCGAATTGTTTTTTGCATACAACTCATTCGCTTATTTTTACCATTTTTTAGAATGAGTAAATGCAACATGATGTAAATGTAACTTTTTGTTGTTTTTCTGAATGGGACGATAATAATAAAAATGTGACAATCTCCGTTTCGCGCGAATGGCCGAGTGGTCTAAGGCGGTGGACTTAAGCCCCACTATCTCAGGATGCGCAGGTTCAAACCCTGCTTCGCGCATACAAAAATAATTCACATTAATAATAACTTTCGGGTTATTATTAATTTTTATTCCAACATTTAATCCTATTACACAGTAAATTAATCAAGCATATATTTTATTATATATGTTTAATATATAAAATAATGTCGGAATTGAGACAAGCATATAGACAGCGTCACGCTGCCATTTCTCATCCCGACGATGCCGCTGCGATTGCGGAAGCAATGAATTTTCTCCCTTCCGTTAATCCCCCTCCCTTTGATGCTTCTAGAGCCATGGGTGATGTTGCACTGTCCCCCCCTGCCATTTCTCATCCCGACGATGCCGCTGCGATTGCGGAAGCAATGAATTTTCTCCCTTCCGTTAATCCCCCTCCCTTTGATGCTTCTAGAGCCATGGGTGATGTTGCACTGTCCCCCCCTGCCTATAACCCTTTACTAAATCCTGCTCATGCCATATATAGAGTTCAACCTAATGCTAATGGTAGAGCCGCGGGGGGTGTCCTTGTCCCCGTCCCTGTCCCCGTCAAATACGATGCACAAGCACCAGTATGCAGCCCTTCATGGTGCCAACTTTCACTAAAACAGCGTAACGCTTTTTACTTTACAGGTAGTCAAGTTGTAAATGTGACGCCTGTTGTTAAATTTCCAAATCCAAATCCTACCCCTGAGAATCCAGGACCAACTATAAGTGTCCCAAATCTAGAAATGAGAAATTTACTTGGTTTTTTCTTTTCAGAAACGAGAGAAGGGAAAAAAACTTTTTCAATGAAGGAAGGGCAAGACAATTTTTTGGATACATGTCCACATGTGCAAAATAAGACACCTTTTTTTGATGATGTAGATTTTAAAGAACGAGATTATTTGAAGGATTTGAGTACGTTTGAAGTTATGGTGCTGCCAGTGATTCTTTCTGACGGAACATCATGTTCAAAAGATACTGCAGACGCCGCCAAAGATGCTCGGGGTGTGAGTGGCGATGAACAAAGGAAATATGCTAGTGCTCGTCCAAATCTGGCTCTGCAAGCTTTTATTGACATTTTAACACCTGAGCAGAAAGTATCTTTTGGAGGCAAAAGTAAAAACATGCAAAAGAATAGAAGAAGGTCGCAAAACAGGAAAAGGTCGCAAAACAGGAAAAGGTCGCAAAACAGGAAAAGGTCACAAAATAGGAAACGGTCGCAAAATAGGAAGCGGTCGCAAAAGAGAAGAAATAAATAAATGAAAATTATGACTCCGAGTCAATAAGTTTTTTTTGGCACATCCGCGGTGGTAATTGTTAACATTATTTAATGCTTCTTCAGGAATTTCTAAACTGTCCCAATAAAAAAAATGTTTTTTGGTATTTCCACCATTATATAATTTTTTTTCAATTACTTTTTTTTATATTTTTGATTTAAATCGTGAAAAAATATAAATTGAAAACTTAAAATCTATAATCATAATGTGCAGTGTTCCGACAAAGAAGCAAGCAACAAGAACAATGTCCTCCTCCGCCCCCGCCAATACCAACGACAAATATAACCCCACTCAAACCACCCCGTTTGAAGTGAAAATTGAACTGATGAATAAAGAGACCGACGGAAGTGGAAGGCATTTCGGGTTTCTCAAATTGACAACGAGCCCCTTTCCTGAAGGGCACAAAAAAAGAGGCAACTACCGAGTCCACATTGCACTGGATGTTTCGAGTTCGATGCGTGAAGAGAATCGTCTTGGGTTGGCAAAAGAGACGACTGCAAAGATGGTTGAGTTTCTCGCATCCGCCTCAAAAGAAAATCCAGAATTGCAATTTTGGTTCACGCTCACCACATTCAGCACCGAAGCGAGAGTGGTCATCAACAATTCCAAGGTAAGTGAAGATACAGTGCGTCTAATCATTTCTACAGTTCAACAAATTCGTCTTGAAAATTCAACCAGCTTTGAGGCATCATTCAAGCTCGACCGCGAAATCATGGAACAGCAAGCTGCAGCTGACCAGGAAAGCGGCAACACCGTTACCACTCTGCACATCGTGATGACAGACGGCGAAGTGACCGCCGGCAACAAGGATGAAAACGATTTGAAGGGCATGCTTTGCAACGACGTCGAACATGTGTTCATTGGCTACGGTGCAGGGCACAAGGCGGCATGTTTGATGAACTTGGCGAGTGTGAACGACAAGAGCAGCTACTTGTTTCTCGACCATCCGACCAAAATGGGCGCAATGTTTGCACAACTCTTCTGCCCACACCTGTTCACCTCGATTTCTGATGTTGAGATTGAATTGACGGGAGCGAAGTTCCTCGACATTGAATCTGGCAACGAAGTCGAAACCCTGTTTGTCAAGCGCATTGCGGCCGACACAACCAAAACTTTCCACCTTTTGACCGACCCAAGAGTCGATGCCGTGCACTACGCCGATGGTGATGAGGACAGACACAGAGTCAAAGAAATCTACGTGCGAATGCAGTTCCGCTCATTCGACAACGCAGACCTTGACGAGCCGCCCAATTTCCCCTTTTCCAAACTGTTCTCTGTTACATCGGCGACGACACACTCACTCGATGTGCAAAAGGAGCGCAAGCGCTGGGCAGTTTTGGTGCTGATGAAGGATGCAAAGGAGTTGAAGAATCGCGAACAAGCGCATCATCAGCAGGAGACAAGAAATCATTGGTTTGACGCCAGCATGTTCAAAGAAGAAAGGGATGCACTCATTCGTCGCGCGACCGAACTCAAGGATGAAATCAAGGAATTCGCGGAGCAGAATGGAATTGCGGATGATGAGATGCTGAAGGATTTGACCACCGACCTTGTCATCTGCATTTGTGCAATTCCGAGCCACGAGCACGGGCTCATGTACATCAACTCGCGATTCAGGTCGTGCACGGACGAGACGCCAACAGCTGTGAGCGATTTGACGCCCCTTGACGACTACGTTCAAGATTTTGTGCATTCTTCCGGTTACAACTGTGGCGACGACCAGCTGTACTCGTGCGGCGGAGACAACGATGAAGCGCTCCACCGACGAAGGTCATCTGGCGCGGCGAATGCGGCATACGACAACATGGCTCGAGTCATGTCACAGGACCCACAGGACCAACAACAGCAACAACAACTGCACCAACAACTGCAACGCCACAACTCTTCCTACCGGCAACAACAGCAACAACAACAGCAGCAGCAGCCTCAGAGCGATGATGTCGTCAACCTCAACCACCTCAACGATGATGACTCGTTTTCCAATTCGAGTCATGTTGTAATCACCAATGACAACTACAACATGGAACTTTGCTCTGACGACGTGCCTAGCCGTTGCTAAAACAAACAACCGTCACATCCGTCACATCAAATAATACAATTGCACATAAAAAATAAATAAAAAAAAAGAAATAAAAAAAAGCACGCGAAAAACGTGCACAAATACAAATAAAAAAATGTTTTTTTATTCATTTGATACGTTGAAGTACCTGTCGCTAAGTCAATTCCAAAATATAAATGAAATCAATATAGAATTTATTTTTTATCCATCTATATCTATAAGAATTAACAATCATCGTTAACAAATGTCAATCGCAGCAAGTGCACAGAATACAATGTTCAAAAAAATAGAAACAAATGAAACAACAAAAAATAATGAAGAAGTAACAAATAATAATGAAGAAGAAGTAAAAAATAATGAAGAAGTAACGAATGAAGAAATACACGATTCGGATGATGATATGATAGTTATATCAATTCGAGAAACTTACAAAAATGAGACAAATCAACCACAAGCACAAGCAGAAGAAAAACAAGAAAAACAAGCAGAAAAAAAACAAGCAGAAAAAAAACAAGAAGAACAAGAAGAACAAGAAGAAGAACAAAAAGAAAAACAAGAAGAAGAGAAGCCGCCATCCTCGGAATCAAAATCAAAACAGCAAGAAGAAGAAGAAGAACAAAAAAGAGAAGAATTATTTTTCAAATTAAGAGACAAAATGGAAAAAAAAAAGCTGTTTCCGTTGATGCCATGCAACATGGTGTCTGCATTCGGGTGCGCAATGGAGCATGTTGAATATTTAGACATAAATGATATGGAGAGAAAAGCGGTTGTAATAGAACTTGTGAAATGTTTAGCCTATATCAACAATGAATACGGCGCTAAAGAATGTTTTGACTACCTTTTTCAAAACAATATGACGGATGACATTATAAAAACAATCATTGATTGCACAAAAGACCGATATGATATTAATAAATATCCGCACACAAATCGAAACATTGTCTTGTCGTGTGTGTCGCTTTCAAAAAAGGTAAAAAAAACAACCAAGCCCAAACTCGACTTGTTGGATGAGTTGTTCGATTTTGATTTTGATTTTAAATTTAATTTCTGCGACTTGAAGCGTTTTTTTAGAATCAAAGACAGCTCTAAAAGCGTCTAGGAATCAAGGATAACTCACATAACATATCAAATCGTTGGACGGTTTCACATTGGATTTCATAAGCATTTTAGTGATGGATGTGTCAATTGTGTATCCGTTGTCAACTAAAAATGTCATGAGGTCAGGAAGTTCGTCAACTGTCAAAAGTTTATTTTTATGATTGGGATG
>Ga0315268_10002035_pt1 | contig 23099 bp, 28 predicted proteins | sample C1_top_MG_FD_204535 | JGI IMG/M metagenome (GOLD analysis project Ga0315268, IMG submission 204535) | Sediment microbial communities from Yellowstone Lake, YNP, Wyoming, USA - C1_top | ecosystem: Environmental > Aquatic > Freshwater > Lake > Sediment | place: USA: Wyoming | collected 2017-08-01 | reverse complement strand
GCCGCACCTCCGTTAGGGTTGGGCGGCATTGTGGCGCTCACGCGGCCTTGTTGCACGACGGGGACGGGCGAGGACTTACGATCATTCTCGATCTTATTCGTGCCTTTTCCTCCACGCCTTTTCTTTCCCTGTTGAGCCCGTTGCCCGGTCGTGGCATTAAGGTCTCAACCAATTTGTGGAGCGGACGTGAGCGTGGCAATCAAGAAGGGCTCGGGCGAGGACCTCATCAACATGAGCGAGGTCGCACGTCGCTTGGGCTGCTCCGTCGAATGGGTGAGCCGCCTCGTTGAGAAGGGTGTTCTCGTGCCGACCCAGGTCTTTAAGGGCCTCGTGGTCTCCCGGTACTTCGACCCCGTCGCTATCGAGGCCTACAAAGAGGTCCGCCTTCTCCAGCCGGCCAAGCGTGGCCGGCCGCTGGGCCTGAAGGATTCCGCACCGCGAAAGCCGAAAGCACCGAAGCGCCCCATGAGGGCGGATGGGAGTCGACCGATAGAGAAGAAGTAGAAGCTCAAAAACAAGAGGGGCCGCACGACCCTGCAAGGAAGTGCGGCCCCGCGTCTTGTGTCTGCCCTCGGGGGAGCCGAGAGAGCGCTAAGCACCTCTCCTGTAACCCCCGATCGGCAGCAATGTCAACCTCTGGGCCTCTCCCCAGGGGCGATTGGGGTTTGTGTTGTCATCGGCAGCTGTCGACACCGGGAGTACCCGACCGCTCGTCGCGCTTTGGAAGCGCCACGACCGCGTACGCGACGAGCAATTCGCCCGGCTCGACAGCCTCGACCTCCAGGCTTCCATCAAATACGGCAAGCGCGCCTGGGATGAAGCCATGCTCCAGTGGCGCCAGCTCCCCGCCGGCGTCCGCGTCGACCTCCCTGGTCCCCATGTCTTCGCCGCCGTGCTTGGCGTCTTTCGTACCGGTGCGACCATCAAGGACAACAAGCTCCTTGCCCTCGAGCTGAGCGCCGCAGAGCTGGCCGAGCTCATTGACTACGGCAAGAGCACCGTGGAGGCCGCCCTGCGGTGGCTCGGCTGTGAGGCCATTGAGGTTGGTGGGGTCAAGGTCGCCCGTGGCCTCGGCATCATCCACCGCTGCCGGCGCACAGGCATCGGCCTCCTTCGTGGTGTGCGCAAGTTCATCTACCGCACCTCGCGCATCGTCCTGACTGAGGTCGGCCGACTACTACTCGGTCTCGGCCTACGCCCCGAAGAGCGCAAGCTCGAGCGCGCCCAGGCGCGCTCGGTGGCCCGACCGCTCACGGTGCCGGTGGCGGCACCCAGCCCACCGCCGTCGACCGCCGGACCACCGCGGGTGATCGATGATGACGAGGTGAGCAACCCCGACATCGTCGCCATCGCCCGCCGCGAGATTCACGCGCTCTTCCGCCGCTAGGGCACCCGCCTGCCCGAGGCCTGCCCGAAGGCCTCATCGGACGCCCAACGGCACGGCCTAGCGCCCTCCCAGCGCGTCTCCGGTAGCCCTAATCAGGGTCCGCCGAGGTCATCCCGTACCCCGGCGTCGGCCGAGGCCGTCTGTTAGTTGTCCGGAGAGCGGTGGATTTGAGGCCCTTGATGTTGTCCGAAGGCCGGACAGCGAAAAGCAGATCAATATTTAACTGCATAGGAGGGGGCGCCTTCGCGCCCCCATACCCCACAATTAACGCCCTGGTACCCGGCCGCTCCTGTTCGCCGAGCTAATCGACCAGGCCGAGCACCGCGCCCGACAACACTCTGCTATCGCTTGAACAGCGAGGGGGTCGGGGCGACTCTCTCGCCACGTCAGGAGACGAGCAGCAAGGCCCGTTGCAGCCTCGCAACGCCCGATCTTGAACACCACCCCCCTCGCTGAGCTGAGCTACGCCTAAAAGCCCACCAGACACGTCTGGCGAGCAAAACGAAGCTCCACGTTGCTCCAAGAGGCGCGCAAACGCGCGACCCCTGGTCCTAACACCCGCCTTTAGGCGGGTGAGGCACCCTCAACCGGGAAGGCGTTTGGGCGCTCGAGCGGGCTCGAGCTGGAGGTGCATCGGATTCGAGTCGAACTGCCCGACGTGCTCCGGGTCGGTGAGGTAGTTGAGGCGGCCGAGTCGGGCCACCGGCAAGCCGCGCTCGACGACGAGCACCTCGGTGCCGGCGAGCCGGCGCACTTCATCGGGGGTGAGCAGGGCCCGCCCGGTCTCGCTGGTGCTCGTTGAATCATGCCCATCTACTTCGTGCGACTTGCTCACCGACTGCACCGCGATGGTCTGCTCGCCGCAGAGCTTGGAGAGGTGCTCTGCGGTCGTGAGGTCATGCGTGCCGAAGGCCTGCAAGGTGCAGTTGGCGAGAAACGTGCGCCAGCGCGGATAGACGCCCTCGAGCTGCGAGAGGTCCTGCGCCAGCATCCAGAGCTGCGCACCGTAGCCGCGCAGGATGCCGACGCCATCCTCGAGCGGCCGGAAGTGACCGAGCTGCGCCACCTCATCGAACACCACGAGCACTGGCAGCGCCGGCTTGGCCTGCTCGCGCACCAGCGAGGCGAGCACCTCGCCGAGCACAACGCGCACCCAGCCCTTATAGGCCTGGAGCTTGTCGGGCGGGATGCACAGATAGAGCGTCACCGGCTCGCGCTTGAGTGCGCCGAGCTGGAAGCCGGCCGGGCGGCCGGCGACCGAGCGCACGAGGCGCGGGTCATCGAGCCAGGCGGTGTGCCTCGCCGCCGTCGACAGCACGCTCGAGCGCTCGCGTTCCTCGCGGCCGAGCTGCATGCGCGCCGAGCGCGCCACCACGCCGAAGGCCTCATCGCCCTGCGAGAGCTGACCGAGCAGGTTCGCCTGGTCGAACTGCGGTAGCGTGAGCAGCTCGCGCACCGTGCCCAGGTGTCGCCGGTCGGCCTCGAGGCCGGCGACGTGAAGCGCGAGCCCGAGCAGCAGCGAGCCGGCCGTGTCGTCCCAGTGCGGCTCGGCGTTGGGCGAGCGCACCACGAGCGCGTCGATCAGGGCAGCGGCTTCGCCGACGCAGGCCTCGTCTTTCGGGTCGATACCGCCCAGCAGATCGAGGCTCGCCGGCTCGGCGCCGGTGAGCTTGAAGGGGTCGACGACCACCACGCGCTGGCCGAGCTCGCGCCGGCGCCGGGCGGTGACCGCGTGCACCTCGCCCTTGGGGTCGAGCACGACGACCGAGCCCCGGTAACTGAGCAGGTTTGGGATGACGCCGCCGATGCCCTTGCCAGAACCGGTGGGTGCGACCGTCAGAACGTGGGCGCGCGTGCGAAAGCGCGCATCACGCCCCCGGCCAGGCCGACCGACCCGGCCGAGCATGACGCCGGGAGCATCGTCGCCCGGGGTGACGAGACCGGCCACCAGATCGCGAGTGCTCGCCCATCGCGCCGAGCCGTGCGAGGTGCGCGCCGGGCCGGGCGAGCCGACGAACGCGGCGACCAAGGCGAAGAGGGGCGAGCCGTAGGCGAGCACCGGCAGGGTCGCCCCCCAGGAGCTGACCAGCAAGACCCACAGGTTGTGCGCGAGGCTGGGGTTGATGCTCGTGTCCCAACGCAGCGAGCTGACCAGCAGTCCCGGCGAAGCCTGGCCGACAATCCAGTAGGCGACCATGGGTGCGAACGTGAGCGCGGCCCGCCAGCGCAGCTGCCCGAGCTGTGGCCAGGCCCAGCGCCACAACCACCAGGGAACCACGACCCACGGCACCAGGAGCAGGGCGAGGAATCCGGCACCGGTGCGCCAATCCGACCCTCCGGGTTGCTGGTTCCCCATGGCCCCGCCTACCGCTTCTCGGGCAGCGGAGGAAAGCCAAACAGCTCGCGTTCGATCGGCCGCTTGAGCCAGCGCTCGAGCTTCTCGTAGAAGCTCGCCTTGAAGGCCGCGTCGCGTTCGCACTCCTCGCCGACCAGGATGCCCATGAGCATGTGGCGCCGATTCTCGACGCGGCGCTCGGAGTGGCTCTGCTTTGCCCGCAGCAGCCGTAGCCGCGCCTCGATCTGCTTCTTCTTTGCGAGGAGCTTCGCCTCGACCTTGGCCGCTCGCTCGCTCTTTTCCAGCCGTGCCTTCATCGTCTAGCTCCTACTCCGCATCCTCGAAGCCAACCACCAGCCTCAACCACACCAAGCTACACCGAACAGCACTAACCCCACCAGCACTACTCCCCAAGTACATCTACTCCGAATCCACCACTAAGCACCACATCATAAAGCACCAAGCCAGCTACCCATACCGACGCCTCTATTGACCACCTAGCTTGCATCAAGCTACAGTCACTCCGATTAGGAGTGCGCGCTTATACATTCCTTCGGAATGTGCGCTTGCAGAAGGCGGAGCATAGCCCGTGGCCATCTTCCACTTGAGCGCGCAGATGATTGGCCGGTCCGCAGGGCGTAGCGTCGTGAATGCGGCTGCCTACAGAGCGGCGACCAGCCTGCACCACGTTGAGCTGGGGCGCACTTTCAACTACGAGCGAAAGCAGGGCGTCGACCACGCGGATATCCTCGCGCCGGAAGGCGCGCAGGCCTGGGTCTTCGACCGCGAGAAGCTGTGGAATAAAGTGGAGGCTGCCGAGCGGCGAGGCGATGCGCAGCTCGCCCGCGAGCTGAACATCGCCCTGCCCGAAGAGCTGACCAACGAGCAGCAGCTCGCCGTGGTGCGTCAGTACGTGCGCGAGCAGTTCGTTAGCCGCGGAATGGTCGCCGACCTGTGCATCCACCGGCCGGCGAAGGGCCACCCGCACGCGCACATCATGCTGACCACCCGCCGCCTCGACGGCGATGGTTTTGACCACCTGAAGGCTCGCAACTGGAACGAGTGGGGCTTGATGCTGGAATGGCGGGCCGAGTGGGCGGTGGCTTGCAACCTCGCCCTGGAACGCGCGGGTCACGACGTGCGCATCGACCACCGCAGCCTCGCCGACCAGGGCCTCGAGCTCGAGCCGCAGAGCAAGCACGGCGTGTCGCCAACCGCGAGGGACGAGGGGCGCGAACGGGCGCTGGAGAAGATGCTGGAGCACGAGGCCATCGCCAGGCGCAACGGCGAGGCCATCCTCGCCCGGCCGGAGATTGCTCTGGAGCACATCACCCAGCAGCAAGCGACTTTCACGCGGGGCGACGTGGGCCGCTGGCTCAACAGCCGCACGGCCGAGGCCGAGCAGTTTATCGCCTGCCTCGACCGGGTGATGGCCAGCAAAGACCTGGTGATGCTGCGCGAGGGCAAGGGCCTAGACCTGCGTTACACCACCCGCGAGATGCTCGAGGTGGAGCGCCGCTTGGTCGACGGCGCCGAGCAGATGGCAGCCCGCAAGGGTCATGCGGTCAGCGACGAGCAGCAGCACCAGGTGGAGCGTTACGCCACCCTGTCAGCCGACCAGCGCCAGGCCTACGAGCACATCATGCGCGACGCCGACCTCGTGGTCGTGCAGGGCTACGCCGGCACCGGGAAGAGCTACATGCTCGGGGCCGCCCGCGAGGCGTGGGAGTCGGCCGGCTACAACGTCGTGGGCGGCGCGCTATCGGGCAAGGCGGCCGAAGGCCTCCAGGTGTCGGCAGACATCGAGGCGCGCAGCCTCGCGAGCTGGGAGTACGCCTGGAAGCAGGGCCGCGACCAGCTCACCGCCAAGGACGTGCTGGTTATCGACGAGGCTGGCATGGTGGGCTCGCGGCAGCTCGAGCGCATCCTTGAGCACGCCCGCACCGCCGGGGCCAAGGTTGTGTTGGTCGGCGATGGCCGGCAGCTCCAGGCCATCGAGGCCGGCTCGCCCATGCGTTTCCTCGGCGAGCGCGTTGGCCAGGTGACGATGGAGGACGTGCGCCGCCAGACCGAGCCGTGGCAGCGCGACGCGAGCAAGGCGCTAAACCAGGGGGGCGCGAGTTTCGACAAGGGCATCGACGCCCACGCCGCGCACGGGGCCTTCAAGGGTCACGACACCCAGGCCGCCGCTAGGGAGGCGATGATCGAAGGCTGGTGGCGCTCCCGTGCCGCGTTCCCCAAGGAGACGCAGGTACTGCTCGCCTACCAGCGCTCCGATGTGCGCCAGCTCAACGAGTTGGCCCGCGCCAAGCGGCGCGAGGCCGGCGAGCTGGGCAAGGACTTCCGCTTCGAGACGCACGACGGCCTGCGCGACTTCGCCAAGGGCGACCGCATCACGTTCAAGAAGAATGACCGGCAGCTCGGCGTGCTCAATGGCAACCTCGGCACCGTGGAGGCCGTGCGCAGCGCCGGCTCGCTGCTCGTGCGCCTCGATGACGGCCGGCGTGTCGCGGTAGACACCAGCGCTTACAAGCACCTCGATCACGGCTACGCCTGCTCGGTGCACTGCTCACAGGGCACGACCGTGGATCGGGCGAGCGTGCTCGCCTCGGCCTACTTCAACCAGCAGGCCGCCCTGGTCGCGCTCACGCGCCACCGGCGCAAGGTCGATCTGCACTGGAGCAAGGAGAGCTTCCCCGAGGGCGAGGCCGCCATGCACAAGGTGCTGCGCCGCGATGCGGTCAAGGACATGGCCGTCGACCACGAACGCATCGCGGCCACCGTCGCTAAGGAGAACATCGCCGCGCAGGTTCCCAAGACGGCTACGCAACCCGAGCCTGCCAGTGCGCTGGCCTCACTCACCGACGAGCAGCTCGTTGCTAAGCTAGGCGCCGCCGAGCAGCGCGAGAGCCTCGCCAACCTGCGTTGGAATACCTACGCCCAGCAGCACCCGAAGAACGCCGAGCAGGCCCGACAGGGCAATGGCGACCCGAGCGCCGTCGCCGGCTGGAAGGCGGCGCACGACACCCTGGTCGAACGGGTGCTGCTCGAAACCGAGATGAAGCGGCGCACGGGCAAGAACCTGCCGAGCCGCGCACCGCCCGGCGACAAGTCCGGCCTCAACCCTGGCGGCGAGTGGATCAAGAACCTGTCCAATCCCCTACATCGCTTTGCCGAGGCGTCGAAGCTCGCCACGCAGACCCACGCCGGGTGGATGCTCTGGTCGATGTCGGCATCACCGGCCGAGCGCATGCAGGCCTATGCTGGCCAGGGGCCTGGCGCGCAAGCCTTGGGCGGGTGCCGCTGGTCACGCGAGATGATGCAGGAGAGCCGCGTCGCGGCGCGTGAGCACTCACTACACCGCCAGATCGACCGGGAGGGGCCAGCGCGGTAGCGGTGCGCTGCGGCGCGGGGCCGGCAAGCCCCAGCGACGCCGCGCGATGCGTGGTCAGACTCGCCTTTGCGCTCTAGGCATGCTCCCCTCGACTTCGAGGGGATGCCGCCATGATGAAGCTGTCAGCCCTGGTCGACACCGACCGAGAGGTGCCGATCGAGATCGGCATGTGGGCCTACGCGATGCTGCTCGCCAAGGCCCGGGTGAAGTCGAATGACGCGCGGCGCGCCAAGCGCCGGGACCGGGGGGAGAAGAAGAACCTGGAGGGCGACTTGCGGGGAGCCTTCTGCGAGCTGTTTCTCTTCAAGGAGGTGATCGCCCAGGCCGCCGAGGATGGCGTCGACCACATGCGGCACCACCTCTTCAACCCGGCCGGCGGCGGCGAGGAGGCCGGGCCTGACCTTCAGTGTGCCGAAGGCGCCCGGCAGGTGTGCCTGGACGTGAAGTCCTTCGACTGTGACCCGGGGAAGCGGTACTTCGCCATCAATGCCGACAAGCACCACAAGCTGCGTGGCTGCTGCGACTACTATCTCTGCCTGCTGGTGGCGCCGCTCGGCCCCAAGGCCTTCGTCGCCAAGCTCGTGCCCTACGCCGCCGTCGACCGCTGGCCCATGGGCGAGCTCGGCCGCTACGGCGATGCGTCCTGCAATCTGCCGATCGTCGACTTTATCAGCTCATACGCTCCCGGCGCCGACATCGCGGCCCTTTGGACTCCGGCCGCTCGATACACCGAGGAGCGCGTCGACGCTTGCGCCGCCAAGCCCAGAATCCGAGAAGGCCTCACCAAGTGGCTTCCGGCTTTGGCGCCGTTTCTGCCCGAGCCATCGGTGTCAACACGGTAAGCCTGCTACAGGCCGGCGGCGCTCGGGGAGCTGAACAGCGCGGCCCAACCCTCGAGCCGTGACGTTGAAACCTCGAGCTGCTGCATTCGCTTGAGGGCCAGCCGGGGGAACTGAGCGAGCACGAGAGGCAAGTCGTTGGGGGCGTAGCGGCACGCTTCCGTCAGCATGTCCCCAAGCCGCAGAAAGAACGACAGCTCGACCTGGTACAGCCGGCGCGCTTGAAACGTGATCTGCTCGAGATCGAGGGGGGAGCCGGCCTGGTTCAGCGCGACAATGAGGGCTCGATGCATCCCCGACTCGTGAACCCGCTTGGCGAACAGGAGCACCTCGGCCTCGACGAAGGGGCGTTGCTTGACCTCGGCACTGAGCGTCTGTGTCCCCTTGATGAAGGCACCGACATCGCCAGGCCACTTGCTGCTTGGGTCGTTAATCGCCTTGGTGCGTACCTCGCCGAAGACGAGCTCAAGGACGGCTGTAACAAGCGCTTGGCCGACCTTGCCGCCCTCGCTGTCGCCGGCCATGAAGCGTTCGAGCGCCGGGACGAGGTCGTGCAGCTCCAGAATTCCCTCGCCCAGCGCGACGGGCGAGGACTCGGCTGATGCCTCAAGCCGGACCCTCAGGAAAGCCGCCAGGGCATTCAGCGCGGTGCTGTCCTCGAGGAAGTCGACCCGCTCGAGACAGGCGCACAGGTGCTCAAGTTCAACTCGAGCGTTGCTCTTGACGTGCAGGTCCAGGGAGATCCGCTCGGCGCGCAGGAACGGCTGGTTGTTCAGTGGCTCGGCGCCTTTGTTGCGGATATCGACCCCTGCGCGAACACAGCAGGGCACCAGGACTTCTTTGGCCAGGCTGCGTGCAGAGTAGCTCTTGTGGCTCTCCCCCTCCCGTAGGGAGAAGGCATCCACAAAGCGGTCCGTGGCCTTGGCCAGCAATGCGGTGCCGAGCACGGGCGTGAACGTCTTGTTCTTGGCCTTGCCGATCTCACGCGTCCGCCGGAGCCACTCCTCCGGCAGAGCGCCGCCGGACCGGGCGAGCACAAGAGCTCGCCCGAAGCGCTCAGTTGCCAGCTGTTTGTTGATGGTCAGGCCCACGCGCGGCCAGTTGTGCGTCAGCTCGACTGGCAAGCGCAAGCTTAGGAGCGCCTGGCGCGATCGGCTCCAGGCGCGTGCGCTCTTAGACGCTCGGCTCTAGGCCCTCGAATCGCGGCGCTTTCACCCCACAGAATCGAGCTGCTGCCGGCTTAGAGCGCCATACCCGAGTCCTGTCCCAGGGTGGGCCTCGTGCTCGCCAGCTAGCTTGCGGAATTTGCGCGGCACCGGACCTGGCGGTCGAGCAGGCGGCGCAGGCGACCGATCGGGAGGAAGCAGACGAGGATGCCCTTTGGGCACCTTTTGCCCGAGCAGCTGCGAGCGGATTGCTCGCCCGATCACCTCGGCGAGCAGGGATGGCACGGCGTTGCCTGCCTGCTTCTGCTGCGAGGTTCTGCCACCAAGGAGCGTCACGTCGTCGGGGAAGGTCTGGAGCCGGCAGAGTTCACGAACGCTCAGGCGACGGTTGTCCCAGTGGAAGGGACCAATTGCCGGCCCTGGCTGGGCCTGGATTGTCCACGAGGGGCGGTCCTTGGCGAGCTTGAGCAAGAAGCTCCAGTAGCGCCGGCGCCAGCCGAAGAGTGGCAGGCCTTCACCACGCTCGGTGTGGTGGAGGTAGTTAGCCCCCTCTGGAATCGACGGCAGCAGCTCTGCCCACTTGCCTCTGATTTCGAGGACCTCATCGGCGCCTGGTTTCACGTCGGCCAAAGCGTCCCAGGCGGTGCGGTAGGTCGGGAGCCGCGCGACCACGTCGAGCCGTAGCTCGGGAGCCTGGTGCGTCACGTCGGGGAATTTGAAGAGGGCGCCGTCCCGCGCAGCCACCATGATGACGCGCTCGCGCATCTGAGGCACGCCGTACTCAGCGGCACTCACGACCTGCACCACAGGCGTGTACTTGCTGCGGGTGCGCTTGTTGATGGCTGCGATCTGGCTCTGCAACAGGCGCAGCCCTTCGTCTTTGCCGGCAAACGCTAGGCCCTCGACGTTTTCGAGCAAGAACACATGGGGGAGGGCTTGCTCCACAACGCGCATGTACGCCGAGAGTGTGTGCGCCCGCGGGTCATCGAGGCGCAGCGAGTCACCGCGGGACCAGTAACCGGCCTTCGAGAACGGCTGGCACGGAGGACCGCCCACCAGCAGATCTGCCGCCCCTTTCTTGAGCCCTCCGCGCTCGAGCAGCTCATCGGTGGTAATGTCGAAGATGTTGGCCTCGATGACGGGCCATCCGGGGCGGTTTGTGCGCAGCGTTTCGCAGCAGTCGTGATCCATCTCGAGCGCCACGGCAGTCTCAAAGCCCGCGGCCTCGAGGCCGTAGTCGATGCCGCCGGCGCCCGAGAACAAACTGATCACGCGCGGCTCAACCATCAGCATTCTCCTGCGTCCGCGTAGGTGGTCCGGCACGCCAAACCCCGCTCAATGGAAACGGGCACTCGTCTAACATCGCCCTCTGACAGGTCAGCAATATAATCCACACCGGTCTAAACAACAAGAGCATTGCGGTGACTCAGGCCTCGGGGCGCACCCACTCGGCCGCGCTGATTGCCCCCTTGGAGAGCCGCTCGATGCGGATGGCCAGGTCGAGCCCGGGCCGGCGGTCGCCTCGACACAGGCGATCAAGATGCGTTCTCGTCACCCCGAGACGAGCCGCAGCCTCATCCCGGTTCATGGCGGAGCGGTCGATCCATCGCGAAAGCGCGTTCTCGTTCTTGCGCGGTCTTCCTACTCGGTTCGCTCGCACAGCAGCGTTTCACCTGAGCCGCACGCGACAGTCAAGGCGGGACGCGTGGTCCCCGGGGCCGCAGAGCCGCGCCCGTTCGGTGGTCAATTGCCTTGCCGTCCCCACCCCACGGCCTGCGCCTCGCGTTCCGCCAGCTCGAGCTGGATGCGCGCACCGGCTAGGGCGGCGAGCGACCGGTCGGTGCGCTCCTGCTCGTGTTGCTCCAGGGCCGCGAAGTAGAGTTGCTCGGCCCAGAGCAGCCGCTGCGCGGCGCGGTGTCGCTCGGGCTTGTCGGGGGTCATCACCGTGGCCCTCCGCGGTTCTTGCCTCCGCGTCGGCCAATCTCCGCCATGTGCTCGCGGTCGGCAGCGACTGCCGCGCCGCCCTTGCGGCCCGCGCTGCGCGCCTCCTCGACGGTGAATCTGTGAGCGGTGCCCATCGCCTGCGCGGTGCGTCCGCCGGCGCCGGCGAGCGCGCGCCGCTTCTCCGGGTCCAGGGCCCCGAAGCCCCTGGGCTGCCACAGCCGTCCAGCGGTCTGTGGGGTCGCCCTGGTGGTCGCGGTCGTCTTGCGCTTCTTCGCCATCAGTCCCTCGCCCCGGTCGGCTTCTCAGCGACCAGTGCGGCGTCTAGTCCTCGTCCTCCTTCGCTTCTTGTGCCCGTTCCAGCTCCCGTTCCCGGTCCTCCTCCAGGAACCTCTCGTCGTTCGGATCGTACCAGCGCTGGCTCGGGTCCTGGTCCTCGTTCTCCTCCTCGTCCTCGTCCGCTCCCGGCTCCGGCTCGAGTAGGGCCATCTCCCGCAGGACCTGGCCCTCCGCGTTGAAGCGGGCCATGTTCAGCCGCCCCAGGTGCTCCAGGTAGCCCTCGTTCGGCGGGTCGTCGCCCGCCAGCGCTCTCGCGAGCTCGTGCACCTGCTCCGCGATTTGCTCCCCGAGATCCGCGAAGAAGGTCTCCGGGTTCTCGATGCTCGCGTAGCGGCTCGGGAGCCACTTGGCCCAGTGCTTCTGAGCTGTCGCGCCGTATTGGTTCATGGGTCAGTTGCCCTCCAGGTCGCGAGCAAACCGCGCCCCGCGCTCGTCGATGATGTCGTCGGCGAGCTGCGCGGTACCCGTGCCCTTAGAGCCCGGGAACCCATGGACCCACAGACGAGCGAAAGCGACGCAGGACTCCCAGGAGGGATGAAAGGCCACGTCGAGGATCTCCACGCCGCGGTCGACACGCACCATCCACTCGTTGGGCGCCGTGCGCTCGGCCCACACGTAGCGGTCACCGTCGCCGCGCGCGAGCATGACGGTCTCGCCCAGCTCTGGCGCTCTCATGGCTTCGCCTCCTTGCCCTGAATCCCCCAGGCTTCGCGCACAAGCGCGACGAGCTCCGTCGCGGCGCGGCGCAGAGCCTGGGAGCAGATGACCTGTTCGTCCAAGTCGGCCTGCTGGTCGAGCCAATCGAGCTGCTCGGAAATCTCGTTCCACAGGCCATCGACCTCATTCCGGTGAAGCTCTTGAAGCTCTTGCTGGTCGAGCGGCCGAATTTCACACCCAGCGCCCTCGTCAGCCGCGCAGCCAAATTCCTCATCCATCTCAAGACCAGTAGCCCGGTCGAACGTCTTCTCGCCGCAGATGACCGTGCCCTTGGTAACGGCGGTAACCCTGAGGACCATGGACAGCGAGCACAAGGAACTCAACACCCAGTCCCCCACCTTGGTGGTCGCGAGTAGCCCTGGTGTCGTGCCTTCTTCATCCAGGTCGTCGATCAGCTCGTCCACGGTGCCAAATGCGGGCAGGCCACCGGCCCGAGCTTCCCGTATCGCGTCGACAGTGGCGGCGTTCGGCTCGGCGTCGAGTCCTGCGGCTGCCCACGCCGCGAAGGCGGCGCGGTGCTCGGCGTCCCAATTCGCAATGGCGCAGAAAACGTCGAACCTGGTGAGCGAGGAGTAAAAACGCATGGTCTTCATGCCGGTCCAGCCGTCGCCGTAATGTGGCCTCGGTAGCCCTGCATCCATCGCTTCTTGGAGCCAGTCGGTTTCCCGCGTCAGGTCCCGCGCCAGGTAGAGCATGAACGCTGCCGCTTCGAGTTCGTTGTTGTTTCGCTCCTTGAGGGCCCATGCGAGCAAGGTCATTGGCTCCCACGGGCGGACGCCGGGGGCGCCACGCAGCGAGGGGAAGGTCTCGGCGAGCGCACTCAGCTGGCGGCCTTCCCTCTGTTCCGAGGCGCGCCACTCCTGTTCCCAGGCGCACCATTTCTCACCCTCGGCGACCGCTTGCTCGCGCGAAGGATAAACGCCGCGGCCGGGCGCCAGGAAGACTTCGTCCTGCCACACCTTCAGCAGCCAGCCATCCCCGTTGGCATCCGGTCGGTACTCGACTTCAAAGCGGCGCGTCATGGTTTCTTCTCCTCGGTTTGGGGCTCGTGGCCGTTCTCGTCGAGCAGCGGTCGCCCTTCCTCGGCGCGGGCCCGGTTGAACTCGGCGATGACCTCCGCGCGGCGCGGGCTCTCCCAGAGCACCTCACCGTCTAGCGTCACGCTGAGTAGCTCATGCCGCCCTGGCGCGTCGTTCAAGTCGTCGATGGATAGTCGCCCAGGTGGCGATTTCGGGGCCTCAAAGGCCTTCACGCGCTCAATGAGCTGCTCGACGGGCACACCCTCGGCGGCCTTGGCGCTCAGGTCGCGGAGCAGATCGCCCCAGCGCCGACACGCCTGCTGCTCGCTCTCCTCATCGGCGTACTGCGCCGCCAGGCTGAGTGCATTCAGGGCCTCGGCGAAGTCGCCGGCGCGCGCAGCCTCATGGCTCTCCGTCAGCCGAGGTATGAAGGGACAGGTCTTGAACTCCCATTCGTCGCTGCCGTGGCTCATGGCTCACCTCCTCTTCGGCACGTCGCATCACCCTCTGACAACTTGCATCGGCCCCTCGGCGAGAGTCGTCACCGGCTCCTTTCGCCGTCCCCCTCGGGGTGTCGCCGGTCCCATTCGCGCTGTACTGCGTCGCACCATTCCTCGGTGTCGGGCTGGCCAGCCCAGGCCTCGATCATCTTGTCGATCTCACCCGGCGAAGCCTGGGGGTGCTGCCTCCCGAGATGCTCGCGGTACATCTGGATGCCGAGGTCGTGCAGCTCACACGCCCGTAGGAACTTATGCTTCGACGCGGTGGGCTTGGGTCTGCTCGTCTGCTTGTCGTCGCTCATCATGACCTCGCGTGCGGCGCCTCGGGGAGCGCCTTGTCCAGACTCGCTCGAACAACGTCGGAGCGGGTGATGTGGTAGCCCAGCTCGGCCTTGACGCGCTCCACCTCCAGGTCGATGCGGGCCACGAGCGAGACGGGGAGGCGAAAGCCGATGGCTAGGTAGTCCTCGGCGCTGAGGCGTGGGCGACCGACTTTGCGGCGTTCATAGGTGGCGGGGGCGGGCTTGGTCTTGAGCTTGATACGTGCTGCTTTCATGGTCCTATTATGTGCACATAATAGGACACAATGCAAGACCCGGCCAGGCTGCCTGCGTGCCGCGGCACCGAAGCTGGCCTCGGCTCTTTCGATCCAGGCGGCCCGCGGCGGCGCGGGCCTGTCCACGGCCGGCGGTAACCTCGTGGGCATGAGAACCAGCTCACAATGCAGGCAGGTCGATTGATTGGCTCCCCGTGACCGCACCCACCGTATCGAGGGGTGTGGATACGACCGACGAATCGATGGTGGAAGTGCTGAAGCTGCGCAGTCAAACCAACCGTCGCGTGAAATTTCGGCAGAAGCGGCAGCTCGCGGGTGACAACACCCCGGTGACGCCAAGCTCGGCGTGCGGTAGATGGCAGCGATGCTCACGCCAGTCCGCAGAGGCTTTGCAGCGCTGACGCCAGAGCGACGGCGGGAAATCGCCGGCCAAGGCGGGCGCACCGCGCATGCGAAGGGTGCCGCACACAAGTTCACGGCCGAGGAGGCGTGCGCCGCGGGGCGCAAGGGCGGCACGACGACAGCGGCAGACCGCGAGCATATGGCTAAGATCGGACAGCGCGGAGGCCGGAAGTCGGGCCGCACACGACGATGACCGTCGACCAGCCCGAGAGACGCCGCGCCGCGCAGCGGCTGCTGTGGTGCGATCGCGTCTACTACGCCGCCCTGGCCGAGCATGAGCGTGAGCGCACCGAGGCCACGCGCATCGCGCTCACCAACGCCCAGGTGCAGCTCGAGCTCGCCGAGCGTGAAGCGCTGGCGGTGGGCCGGGGACGGCGGCTGAACTGAGGGGGAGCCTGGCCGCGGCCAACGGATTAAAAGTCCGCTGTTCGGTGACCGCAGCGAATCCCATTGCCCGGCCAAGAGTCGCGCCGGCCGGGTGCAGCAGCACGGTCGCCCTCGAGCTACCGCTCGCGAAGCGCAGCCGGCGCTAGGCACGCGACAGCTCTGAAGCGCGCCTTCCGCGCCGCCTGGCTGCGCTCCTTGAGCACTTCGGCCATGCAGGGTGACTCGGGACCAGCGGGGACGGGGGATGGCTGTAGCTTCATCCCACCAAGATTAAGAGCGAGCGTGGACAACCCCGCTGCGCCGAGCTCTGCCTTGACGCCCTATCCCTCGCCCAGGCCCTCAGGCGTTGACTACCATTGATGGGGCTGCATAGCGTCCCGGTGATGCGCCTCCCGCTCTACGTCGCCCTGGCATTGCTCGCCGCCTGCGGTGAGCAGACGCAGGCGCCGACGCCGCCGGCGAAGCCGGGCGAGCTCACGTTGCCCGACTGCTTCGGGACGCTGCTATCCAAGACGCACTACACCATCTGCCACGATGGCAACTGGCTCATCCCCGAGTGGGTGGGCTACGTCCTGCGCGCCGAGGACTTGAACGGCCCGGCCTCGCGCAGCGACGATTTCCGCGCCGACCCGGCGCTCCCCGCCGGCCACCGAGCCGAGCTCGCGGACTACCAGGGCAGTGGCTACGACCGTGGCCACATGGCGCCCGCCGGCGACTTCAATCGCAGCAGTGAGGCCATGACCGAGACGTTCTTCCTCTCAAATATGGCGCCGCAGACGGCCGAGCTCAATCGCGGCCCGTGGGAGCAGCTCGAGAGCTTCGTGCGCGCGCGCGCCGCGGCGCGCGGCAGTATCCAGGTCTTCACCGGCAACCTCTTCCTCGACGCCGCGGGCCGCGTGACGCAGCCGACCACGCGCATCGGCAGCCACCACGTGGCCGTGCCGACGCATTGCTGGAAGGCGCTGTTGACGACGGCGAGCGACGGCCAGGCGGTGGCCTACGCCTTCCTCGAGCCGAACGACGGCGCTCCGCCGAGCTACAGCTCTGGGCAGACCACGGTCGACGCGCTCGAGCGCCTGACCGGGTTCGACTTCTTCGCCACCGTCGCCGCCGGCGAGCAGGCGCGCGTCGAGAGCGAGACCGCGACGCTGCCGTAGCACTCGGCGCGGACGGCGAGGAGAGGCTGGATAATGGGGACGCCGGATATCTTCGATGACACGGTCAAGAGAATCGAAGCCGCGTATCGCCAGCTTGGGCACCAGCTCGGTTGGCGCTTCCTTGTAGGCCGCCGGCGAACGCTGTCGCCAACAGCCCGGACGGCGTTCATCACGCTCAACCCCGGCGGGCGGCAAAAGCCAAAAGACCATGGCGAAGCGAGCAGCGAGGGCGGCTCGGCCTATTTGCTCGAGAGCTGGAGCGGCCGGCCGCCGGGAGAGTCGAAGCTGCAAAAGCAAGTCCTGGGCCTTTTCCGGGGGCTCGATGAAGAGCTAGACGACACGCTCTGCGCTTACTTCATCCCGTTTCGGTCGCCGACGCTCGCGACGTTGCTCCGGCGCAAGGAGTCCACGGCCTTCGCACTCGAGCTGTGGCGCAATATCTTCGAGCACATCCATCCTGATTTGGTCGTCTGCATTGGCGAGGACACCGAGCGGGCGCTACGCTCGATCTGGGGCAAGCCAGCAATGGCGACCCGCCACCCGGTCGGCTGGGGCGCACAGACTGTGACCATAGCCAGCTACGCGAGCCATCTACTTGTGCGCTTCCCCCACCTTTCTCACTTCGGCGTCTTTGGGCGAGCGGCGTCGGAGAAGCAGCTCCAAGCTATCTTTGCGGAGGTCTCGCAGAGACGTACGGCCTTGCAAACGACGTAGCAGGGCGCGCGGCGAGGCACCTGGACTGCGTGCGGCGCTGGCCGTCAGCGCCGGGAGGCGCGCGATTGAACGAGCCCGGGCCCTTCGATAGGCTCGAAGTATCTCGCGGGAAGGGCCAAGAGCATACCGACCGCTCGGGTCGAAAGCAGCCGCCTCCCTCTACGCCGTCGGAACAATCTTGAACCGCTCGAGCAAGGGCTGGAGGTCTTCGGGAATGTGCGGGTAGTGGTAGCTGCCGTCGCGCTGCCACGACTCGGTGCCGCAGATGTGCTTCGCGGCGTCGACCTCCTTGAGCACCTCGTCATGGGGCAACAGGTACCAGTCGCCTCGGCTGGGGAAGCAGATGTGGATATCCTGGTCGACGTACTTTTTCGCAAAGGCCAGGCGTCCCTTGAGCTGGACGCGCAGCAGCGGCGTGCCGCTCACGGGGATGGCTAAAAAGTCGGCACCGTTCCAATCGTCGCTGAGCCGCATGGTGACGAAGCCGTAATCGGCGAGGATGCCTGCGACCTTTTGGTAGTTGTAGTTCTCCTGCTGGCGGGCATTCAGGTTGCGGTACTCGATGTGCTGCAGCGGCATATGACCCTTTCGACTGCGACGAGCGCGATTGCGCGCGCCGCAGATTCTAGTCCCAGATACCAGTCGACTCCATGCTGAGCGGCTTGCCGCAGAGCGGGCAGGGGACCGGGGCACCGTAGTCCTCGCCGCGCACGGGCTGTCTGCACCGGGCGCAGCGCGGAGCAGCCTTACCTGGCTTCACGGCCGCGAGCTGGCGGCAGGTGGGGCAGGACACGAGGCGGCGCGTGCTCCCGCGCTGGCCGCCCTCGCCGAGAAAGAGCGTGTCGGTCTTGAAGCCGCAGTCACAATGAAACGTGCACGTCATCCCCATGACTACGCCGCCCGCCTCGAGCGCCCGCAGCAGACGCAGCGCCAGCGCTGGCCGCACAGCCCGCGGGCCCGCTCGAGCAAGCCCGGCCAGGCGCGCAGGGTGATGCGCCCGGTGCGTGGCCTGGGAGAGCTACCGCTGCTCGTCGACGAGAGCACCGCGGCGTCATAGGGGCGCCGGATGTTCGTGGCGAGTACGCGCCGAGTGTCGAGGGTGGCCACGCGGAGCAATGTCTGTCGCATGCGTCGATGTCATAGCGCACGGGGCCGACAGTCTGGCGGCAGCCACGCTCCCCCTGTTGCGGTCTACAGCGGAGCGACAGGACTCCTCCCACGGCCGGGCCGGGCTGTCTTCTTGTGCTGAGCAGTGTGGTATGATATCAAATACCATATCGGTATTGATTCTAATGCTGATGCCGATATTGGAGGCGCCATGATAGTGCTTTTCGGAGGAGAGAAGGGCGGCACGGGCAAGAGCACCCTCGCCACGAACATTGCCGCATACCTCGCCAAGTCGGGCCAGGATGTTCTCTTGCTCGACACCGATCGGCAGGGCTCTGCCACCAACTGGGCGGCGACGCGGGCGGCTGACCCCAGCCTGGCCAAGGTGCACAGCGTCGCGAAGACGGGCGACGTTAACTCGGCCGCGCGCGACCTGGCGCAGCGCTACAAGCATGTCGTCATCGACGCCGGCGGGCGCGACTCGCGCGAGCTGCGCTCGGCGATGCTGGCTGCGGACAAGCTCTTTGTCCCCATCAAGGCCTCCCAGTTCGACCTCTGGACCGTCGAGACCATGAACGAGATTGTGGGAACATCGTTGGGCTTCAATCCCAACCTCAAGGCGCTGGCCTTGGTGTCGATGGCGCCGACCAATCCGCAAATCAACGAGGCACAGGAGGCTGCCGAGATGCTCAAGGGCTTCGAGCACCTCATGCTCTGCTCGGCCATCATCCGCGAGCGCAAGGCCTACCGCGACGCAACCTCCCAGGGCCGAGGCGTCGTTGAGCTCGACAACGACAAGGCCACTGCCGAGATCGAGGCGCTCGCCGCTCAGGTGCTAGCATGAGCTTCACGAGAAGACCGCCTGCGCCTCAAACCCCCGAGGACTTCGTGAACGGCGCCCCTCTTGCGACCATGCAGCCGTCGAGCAGCTCGGTGCACGAGGCGCCCGCGCCTGCCGCGCCCGAGTCGCGGCAGGTGCGCGAAGAGCGGGCCCCTCGGCGCCAGGCGCCGAGGAAGGCAGGCAAGCCGTGGGACGAGTTCAAGCGGAACGCGCCCCCCAAAAACGTCTTCAACCTGCGGCTTAATGACTACCACCTCGCCATCCTGCGCGAGCTCGCGGTGCAAGCGAGCGAGCAGGCCGACGATGGCAGACCGCGCTCGATGCAGAGCATCGTGAACGACATCCTCTTGCCCGCGCTCGAGGCCCGCGTCGGCGTGCGTCGCTCGGGGTGAGTGTGAGCGTTGGTGTGGTATTAGTATTAGTATTACCGTGCCCCGAGTATGCGGATCGCCCAGTGTGCCGACAGGACGGGGCGGGCTTAGTAAAGCCCCATTAGCGCGTTCAGGACTTCCTGGGTCGTTGGCGCTGCCAGCGGTGCCGTTTGCGCTAGCTCGAGCAGGCGCGGTCGATCGAGGACCAGGCCCGCGCGTAGCGAAACCCGTCGCATTTCCTGCGCGCCGATGACGTGCGGCGTCGCGAAAAAGCGAAGCGGTTCCACTCCCCAGGCCAAGTGCTCGGCAATGACGCTCAGGTTGAGCTCATCGAGCTTGTCAACCCAATCGGCGCCGGTTGCGCATTGGCCTATGAGATGGAGGTACCCGCCGCGGCCATCACCGAACACGCGCCACGCTACCACGTCCATCTTGAGGTCGTTGTCCGATGACGGAGGTTCCGCTCGGACCTTTTCGTGAATGGCCGCGGCATAGGCCGCCAGTGCATCTCGAAACGGTATGGGCACGGGCGGGCGGCGCGGAAACCCGATCCTCATCGAGTTGGGAAGAAGGGCGCGGACGAGCTCGGACACGCACTGCTCAAAGAGCTGGCGGTGGGAATTCTCGATGTTCTCGCGCAGACCGAGCGCGGCAAGAAATGCCGGCAGGGCATAATCAGCGCCGTTGCCGCTCTTGCGCGCAATTTCCGTGGCCGAGAGTGTGAACGTCCAGTGGTCTTTCGCCAGGGCGGCACGGGCCTCCAACTCGCGCCAAGCGTCGGCGATGAGCACCGGCTGGCCGCCTATTCGATCGACCTCGGTGCCGAGCTTCCCGCGAGTGAGCTTCCCTTTCTGTAGCGCGACGAGCTCTGCCCAGTCGGCGACTTCTTGGTACGTTGGCTCTACGGGGAGCGGGGGGCTGCCGAGCTTCATTGTCGCAACACATCCTGCACGGCGTCCGCCACTTTCGAGAGACGCTCGGCTTCGTTCGCCAGGAGGGCGTCGCCCTTGAACTGCGGCGCGACGGCCAGGGCGCGCTCGGCGGCGCGTCTGGCGTTGCTCAGTTGCTTGATGAAGTACTCGCGCTCACCGCCCGTGCGGTCGAATGCGGCCTCGAGGTCCCTGGTCTCCCGGAGGTACGCTAGGGACTCGGGGTTACCAATCACTGGGGCGAGGCGCTTCGAGATCTCTCGGGAGTCGGCAATGACAGGCTTGAGCCCTCCTTTCCTCGAGCCAAAGACCCAGTGCACGACCTCTCGCAGGGCCTCCAAATGGCCGTCATCTACTACGCGTTCTATTTGCCCCTCGGGCAGGTGTCGCGACACCCCCAAGTGCACCTTGATGGCCTGCTGGCCGAGGACGACCTCGAGCAGAGAGAAGCTCTCCCGGATGTTGCTCACGTCCTCTTCGAGCTCATCCCGGATTTGCTCGAAGATGACGAACGCCTGATACAGCTTCTTCACTGCCTTCGCGCCATCACCGATGGCATTCTCGATCTCGGAGAGCGGTTGTCCAGCACGCACGAGCAGGGCGACGTAGCGCGCCTTCGCGTGCGGCTCCCATTTCTTCGCCCCTGTGATGTGGCGAAAGCCCAGGTAGGGGACCACTTCGGCGCGGCTTGCGTACTCGACGGTAGGGACCCGCTTGAGCTCAGCGACGCGCTCTGGTGTCAGGTCTGGGAAGTCGGTGACGTTCAGCGTGGCACGCTTGGCAGGGGAGAGCAGGAGCTTCAGGGTCGCCAGGCGACGATTTCCCTCGACCACTACGAATTTGCCAGCCTCGGATTTGTGAGGGACGATGACCAGTGGCTCTTCCCAGAAGTAGCCACTCCGAGCGAAGGACATGGCCAGCTCATCAAGGGCCTCGCTGGCGTAGATCTTGGCGAGAAGCTGCTCTTCGCCCAATGTTTTGCCGGCCTCGACGAGACGAGGATTCTCCGGGTCGAGTCGCAGGTCATCCACCGCCCGCTCCCCCATTTGCCGGTTGCGCGGCTGCGTCGGGGGGGCTGTCGTGTTCGTCATGCAAACCTCGTCGTAGCGTTGGCTTTGGTTCAGGACCGTAGCAGAGACCGTCGGGCTCACCAACGCGCAGCGTCGCTGAGCGTGCCCCTTCAGCTCAGCAGTTCATCGTCGGCGCCCACGCCGAGCAGCTGTGCGCCGCAGCTCCGGCACGTGGGCGGGTCGAGCTTGGTATCGAGCTTCGAACCGCAGACGCACTCGATCAGCATCTGGGCCTCGACTCGTTCAGCAGCCGCCAAGGCCGAATCGTGGTCACCAGGAAGCCCAGCGACGAAAGGCATCAGGTAATCGACCCGCATGTTGTCTCGCTGCACTGAGCACCGCCACCACCAGCAAAACGCCATGAAGCACCTCCAAAGCGTTGACGGCCAGAGGCTGGATGATTTTCGAGATCTGGGCCAAGGCGAGCCGGGAATCTGCCTTGCCAGCCTGTCGCCTGTAACATCGGGACGGCGACGTTACAGAGCGGAGGGCCGAGGCCATGCCCAGGCGACCGAGAAGGGTGGGCGACCCCAAGCGCGCCATCGGCTACGTGCGGGTGTCGACCGACGAGCAGCACCTCGGACCCATCGCACAGCGCGACGCCCTTGAGCGTTGGTGTGCCGCCCAAGGCGCGACCCTCGTTTCGGTGCACGAAGACCTCGGGGTCTCCGGTGGCGCGCCGCTCGACGAGCGCCCCGCGCTCATCGCCGCGCTCGCCGAGCTCGAGCAGCTCGGCGCCGGCCTGCTGTTGGTCGCCAAGCGCGACCGGCTCGCGCGCGATGCCTTCGCCGCCGGCGTCATCCACCGAGAGGTCGAGGCCCGCGGCGCCGCTATCGTGTCGGCGGACGGGATGGGCAACGGCGTCGATCCGGCCGACGTGCTCATGCGCCAGATGCTCGACGCCTTCGCGCAGTATGAGCGGGGCGTGATCCGCGCCCGGACGCGCGCTGCGCTTATGGTCAAGCGCCGGCGCCAGGAATTCCTCGGCGGCCGGACTGCCCCTTACGGCTGCCGCGTCGCCGGCGACGGCGTGCACCTCGAGCCCGAGGCCGGAGAGCAGGAGGTCATCGTCGCAGCCAAGCGCCTCCACGCCCAGGGTCTCTCGCTCCGTGCCGTTGCCTCGCAGCTTGCCGAGCGGGGCGCGCTGGCCCGCAACGGCCAGCCCTTCGTGGCCGCGCAGGTGCAGCGCATGCTGCGCTCGCTCACGAGCCAGTAGACTGGCCGCGGATTGCCGGCGTCTTGCGGCGTGCGGGCCGGTGGACACACAGCGCACCAGTAGCCATGCCGACCCGCGCCCGAGCTGAGCGAGCGATGTTCAGCCCTGCGTGACGCCAACTCGGCGCGTGCCAGCGTACACATAACGCATATTGCTTGGTATCCGCCGCACCCCCCCGTGCCCGATGGTGTGCCGACCATGGCAGCTCGACGACGATGGGACCTCGACAGCTTCGGCCAGGAGGTCCGCCAGCGCCTCGCTGACAATGTGCGCAGCTTCCGCCAGCGCCGCGGCTGGACGCAGCAACTCACAGCACAGGCGCTCGACATGTCGCTTCAGCACTACCAGTCGATCGAGGGGGCACGTGTGAACATCCCGTTCGACACGCTCATCCGCGTAGCCTCGGCCTTCGAGGTGGATCCCGCGGCCGTCTTGCAGCGCAACGCGGTTGCCCCGGAACCCGCTGCCCTCACGCTGCTTGAGCAGCAGGTGCTAAACGTCATGCGCTCGCTCTCCCTGATGGACAAGCGGCGTATCTACGACTACGCGCGCAAGCTTGAGCGTAAGCCGCCGGGCAAGTGATCATTCGTAAGTACTCGCCGCGCCCCGTCGTGACGGCCCTCGACCGGATCGCGTAGAACGGGCAACGTGGGGGAGTCCCACGCGTTCTTGGCCTGTCAGCGGCGAAGGTGTATCGCTTGCCGATGGCCAA
>Ga0315268_10002033_pt1 | contig 23103 bp, 24 predicted proteins | sample C1_top_MG_FD_204535 | JGI IMG/M metagenome (GOLD analysis project Ga0315268, IMG submission 204535) | Sediment microbial communities from Yellowstone Lake, YNP, Wyoming, USA - C1_top | ecosystem: Environmental > Aquatic > Freshwater > Lake > Sediment | place: USA: Wyoming | collected 2017-08-01 | reverse complement strand
ACAAAATCAGAAACGAGTGGAAATACTCTGGACCGCTGACAGTTGAGCCTGAAGGCGGTATAAAGAGCTCAAGCTTTGAAGATTTCATAGAAGCCATGAAAGCCTTGAAAGCGTGAAAGAAGCTCCCCAAGACGCAGACAACAATTTATGCTGGGCCAGCATACAACTGAATGATAATTATGAAAGCCAAGTTCACGTATGTCGGAATAAGAGTTACGAATCTGCAGAAATCCATTGATTTCTACACGAAGCTGCTTGGCATGAAAGTCACAGGCAGAGGCAAGGTCGAGCAAACCAAGGGAGAGACAGTGGGCTTGCAGAGCGAGGAAGGCGGCTTCATCCTTGAGCTCAACTATTATGAAAAGAACAGCCCCTACTACACCGAATATGCCGCCGGAGAAGGATTGGACCATCTAGCCTTCAAGGTAGACAACTTGGACAAAGCTCTCGAAGAAGCAAGGCTAGCAGGATACCGAACACTTCTGGAAATGAAAGTAGAAGGCGGCAGATGGACCTACATAGAAGACCCAAACGGAATCTGGATAGAAATCTTCTAAATTCTCTTCTAATCGACTTTCTGGAACTTCTCCTTCGGCGCGCTGCAGACTGGACAGTTTTCAGGAGGCTCCCTCTCAGCCACGTAACCGCAAACGGTGCACACGTAGTATTCAGTTGAACGTTGTGCAATGAGATTATCAAGCGCTCTTTTGTAGAGCTTAGCGTGAAAACCTTCTACGTCACGGGCTTGCGAGAAAACTGTGGCTGCGGTTTCTTCGCCTTCTCCTTCCGCCTCCTTCATCATGGCTGGGTAGTAGATTCCGTTGACCGCGTTTTCGGTTTGAAACGCTCTCTCAAGATTAGTCTGTGTGTCAGCAACCGCCTCCAGCATTGCAAAATGCCGCCTCGAATGAACGCCTTCAGAGGCAGCCACAGCCCGGAAGAGATGAGCAATCTGCGGCAAATCCTCTTCCTCAGCCTTCTTGGAAAACAAGAGAAGCCTCTGGTGGGCTTTCGCTTCCTCAACGAAGGCGGTGTGAACATTGTTAGCGGTTCTCTCTTTCATGCTAACCATCAACCTGCATATGTTTTAAGACGCCGAGGATAAAAATAGTTTTGCCAAGCAGTAGCAAATGTAAAGGCTATAAATCACACAGAATTTTGCGAAACTTTTGTTCAGGCAGTTGCCCATCTCCAGATGGCGTCGCGCATCATCTTGCCACGCTTCGCCCCATAATACATTCCCGCGATTTTGGCTGCAACGGGGATTACGCCATATTTGACGAGCCTACGCAGCATCAGGCTATGAATTCTGTGTTCTAAGAACGAATCGCGCCAAATCCTAATGTTGAACTCCCAGCACTTGGTAAGCAGTTCCCAACGTCTTTTTGAAATAGAATCCAGTTCAGCTCCGCGCTTGTTCATCAGCATGCAGTTCTCCAAGGGAACGAAGAGCAGCGGAACATAGAAAGCAAAATAGTCTTTCAGATCGTCCATCAGATCAAGCGTTTCAACGACATCGCTCTCATTTTCATCCGGCAGTCCAATTATCAGCGTGGCAAGCGGATACCAGTCGTTGTCGTTCATTATGCCAAAAGATTGGCTGACAACCTCCTTCCATTCCTCAGGCTCATAGGGAAGCATCTTCCCAGCCATGTACTTACGCATAAGTCTAGTGCTCCCAGTCTCAATACCCACTTCAGAAGTCACGATAGGCTTATCCCCATGAGTGTACCAGTGATGCTCTATCAGAATCTCAGCGACCTCTTTAATCATGCCGGGGTCGCAGACGACAGGAGCCAAAGAAGTGTGTGAAGGCTGCACAGACTTAACTCCCGGATACGACGCGACACTCTTGACCAGCTTCACAACAGCCTCTCTGTTGGGAACAAAACGCTCTTTCTTTGAACCGTACAGGAAAAGATCCTCAGTAACCAGCGTAACTCTGGGACAGCCCTCTTTAACAGTGATTTCCACTTCCCTCAAAATCTTCTCAAGCGGAACATCACGCTTTTTCTGCATGGTAGGAGTACAGAATTGGCAGTTTCTTCCGCAACCCCTGGAAATTTCTACGCATCCATGAATAGCCGCGTGCTTGACGACTGATGTGTCCTCACTTTGTAGGTTTCTCTCGACGCGAACCACACGCGGAATCGATTCACCATCAACCGCCTTCTTGAACACGTCGGCAACGACCTTCTCTCCTTCCCCGATAACTACGCAATCAACTCCGAGGCTCTCAGCCACTTTTTTGCGTTCCAGCTGCCACGCTCCAAAACCACCTACGATGATTTTGGGCTTATACTTTCGGATGCTCTCACGCGTCATCAGCTTTCTAAATTCCAAGGCGTTCATCGGTTCTCCTCCGCCCACAAGCGAGGAGTAGGTTTTGCTGACGTACCCCATCCCCAACGGGTCCATCGAGGATATGCCCACCGCTTTCGTTTCTGGCCCTATGAACGTGTCGATGTTTTCTGGATGAACAACCGCCACCTCAGACTCGTCAAAACCGTTATCCAAAAGAAGAGCCTCAACCTTCCTCAAACCGTATGAAGCATACTTAGCTCTTCCATCACCATTACTTTCCACGGGTGGATAGAGATTTTTTCTCAAAAACCACAAGGGTAGAGGGCCTTTGGCGAAGCCTCCGACAAACGCGATAAAGGGATTGTTGTAAAAATCACTCATCTCGGTAGCCGAAGCAGTTAACAGCACTTTTACGCCTGATTGTTTCGCCATCCGGTCTCCCTTTTCACACGAACGCAAAGGACTTACTTCATTTACTTATTAAAAAATTGCTCTCCATTCTCATAATTACTGATGATGACTTTTTTAAGATTTATGGCTGCTTGTAGCCTCTTTAAGAGTTCTATGAATAATTCGAGCTCTCAGGTCGGCGGACCATGCAGTGTCCATTCTGGAACGCGGGCATTCGGAATAAAGTCTGCTCGTGGAAGGTAGGGTTTAATGTCAATTATCGGGGAATCTTCGAGGGCGTCCAGTCCCTTCACTGTTAGAGTGCATCCTTCGACCTTCAACAGCTCTACCACGCACAAGCCGATTGGATTGGGGCGAGACGGGCTTCTACAAGCGAAAACGCCAGTTTCTATATTAACCGCGTGTTTTCTTGGAAAAACCAGCAAAGTTCGCCTCTCCTCTTCATTGTCACGTAAGTGCATCCAGTAAAGCACAATCAGATGAGAAAAATCCCCTATCCCCTTCAGCCCAGAGCAAAACTCAGGAAAAATGCGCACTCTAGCCCCTTGCTCATCTGCCTTTTCCACAACTCCGATGAAGCAAAGCTCCGCAACACCGCTTTTATTTGTCGCTCTCACGAAAAACACCCACTTACCCAAACACTAAGAAATCATGTATTGAATCCCATTTTTAGCGTTTCGCCTCACACAGAAGGTTAGAACTAAGAATCAATATCTAGAATTCATAAGTGTTTTAACATTTTTGACATTAAGCTACACGATTGCAGGGTGAAATTGCCTTGAACGAACAGATCCTTAAGAGTTGCAAAGAATTAATCGACGACGCAAAAATGGGCTGCGCCGACCTCGTTTTTAAAGAAGTGTGCCTTGAAATCTTGTCGAGAGCAAGAAACGTTCTGACAGAAAGACAGTTTAAACAGCTAGCTGCTTACGCTTCTGAGAGAATGAAAGAGAAAATACCTTTTGAGCTACAGGAAGAATTGATGGCGCACAGATGAGAAACTGAAAGCCACTATCAATCTCACATCTAAACCAGCAATCCGGAGGACAACGCAGCTTCCAGGTATTTCCACCCTGCCCTGTGAATTATCTATCGTATGCCAAACTTTTTTAGCCTAGTTTGTAGCCTATTTTCCTTAAGAACTCTTTTCTTGTTTTGATGTCCTCAGCTTTTTCAATGCCCTTGCTCTTCAATCCATCAACTACGCCTATTATTCCTCTACCTTGCTCGGATTCCGCAATCAAAACCTCTAATGGGTTTGCTGTTGCCGCGTAGATTGTGCATACTTCTGGCACGTTTTTGATCTTGTCCAAAACGTTTACGGGGTAAGCGTTCTTGATGAAGATTATGAAGCTGTGACCGCAGGCAACTTCTAAGGCTTTTTCCGCAGCTAACTGCCGCAGTTTCTCGTCGTTTCCTTCGTGTCGAACTAGGCATGGTCCGGAGCTCTCACAGAAGCCTACGCCGAATTTTATGTTCGGAACAGCGTTGACCAGTGCTTCGTACAGGTCTTCAACCGTTTTGATGAAGTGCGCCATGCCCAAGATCACGTTGCAGCCTTTTGGAACTTCGATTTTGACGGTTTTGATTTCTGGCATGTTTGTTCTCCCATTCTTGTCTTTGTGGGTTTTCGTTTAAAAGTTAAACGTTATTTCTCAGGCTTTGCTCTTGCAACTTTAATGACGAAGAGCAGCGTTCCTAGCGCGATCAGGATTGACGAGACGTAGAACGCGTTCGCGAAAGCAGCTTGTTTTGACAGTCCAAACGTGTTAGTTTGGATGTCTGCGAATGGTCCGCCGATGAGAATCCCCGCGGGTCCCCAGCTTAGGGCGATGACAGTGTTGTATCTGCCAAGAAGTCGTCCCCTTCTGTCCTCTGGAATTATGTCCCCAGCCAAGGCGAAACCGACCGTCTGCAATGTCCAGAAGGCTACGCCGTTGAAGCCGTAAATCAGAGCCATCAAGGGAACACTTGATGCGAGACTGTAGAACAGCGGCGTGATTGCCGTTAGACTCAGCCCCACCAAAAGAATGTTGGTTCTTCCAAATCTGTCGGCGAGTGCTCCCGATGTCAGACTGGCGATCATGCCGCCTATAGTCCAAGCGCTGAGAATGAGGCTCATCTCGGGGTCCATTGCGTGCAGTCCTTCGGGGAGATTAATGAAGAGGAGAAATATCTGGTTGATTGAGGCTGCGCCTAAAACTATTATTATGAGCGACACCAGAAACCATTTGTACATTCTTTCGTTCCTCCAAGTGGCATTGCCTTTGTGTCGGTCGCCTTCCATGCTTGTTGATTGTTTTTGTGCGGTATTTTTTGTTCTCACGCGTCTCGATGTCAAGGTCATAAGTACCATTCCGATAAAAAGCAGAACAGTTACTATGAAGAATATGTCTCCATTCTTGAAGCCCTCGCCGTCGCCGTAGAGGAAACCAGCAAACACTATGCCAATCATTCTGCCCAAAGAGGCGATAAAATTTAAGATGCCCACAATTTTTCCGCGCACGTCCGGTGTTGTAACGTCCGTCAACAGTGCCGCCCACCCAACGTCTGACATCGACCAGAAGAACTCTAGCAGTGATAAGCCGAAGATTATGGCTAAGCCCGAGGCGAAACCGTTTCCAGCGTCGATCAGGGCTCTGTGAATGAAGAACACGATTATGTAGGCGATTCCTGCAGTTGACTCGCCGATTATTATCAGTTCTGTCCGCAGCTTGCGTCGGTCACACACTTTCCCCCAGAAAAAGTTTTGACCAATGGCTGAGGCTACCATGTTAAGCGTTCCGAGCGTGGCTGTTGACGTCACCGTCCCCATTAGAACGAAGAGGTAGTTTATCATGAAAGTGTAGAACACGCCTCTCCTCAGAAAAGTGAGAAACTGAAAAAGGCCCAGGTTGAAGAAAATGCTTCTAGAGCGTGAACCCTCAGAGTTTTCAACATCGGCACTTCTCATCTGGACCTTCACGTCTCCGAACCGGATAAGTAGACGAGAATAGCGTGATGCTATTTATTGTTATATCAGGAACTTGCCGTTTTTGTAGAACAGCTTGCCGTCTGCGTAGATTTCTCCGCCTTTCTTCATGTCTTTCAGGATGTCCCAGTGGATTACCGACTTGTTCAGGCCGCCCGATTCGGGGTAGGCGCTCCCGAGAGCCATGTGTATCGTTCCGCCTATTTTTTCGTCGAAGAGCATGTTCTTAGTGAATCGCGTGATAGCGTAGTTTGTTCCGATTGCTGTTTCTCCGAGACGGTCGGCACCCTCAATCATCAGAATCTGCTGTAGAAATTCATTGCCTTTAACAGCAGACGCCTTTACAACTCTGCCTTCTTTAAACGCAAGCGTTATGTCTTCAACCTCTCTGCTGGCAACAATTCCCGGGAAAGTGAACCTTATTGTGCCGTTCGCCGAGTTCTCTACGGCTCCGGTGAAGACTTCGCCGTCTGGCATGTTTTCCTTTCCGTCGCAGTTTATCCATCTTCTGTCTTTGACATTGAAAGTGAGGTCTGTGTCTTCGCCGACTACGCGGATTTCGCTCGCTTGGTTTAGGAACTCGCAGATTTTTTCTTGTTGCTGATGGATTTTCTTCCACTCCGCTGTGGGGTCTTCTTTGTCCACGAGGCAGCTGCCGTAGACGAAGTCTTCGTACTCTTCAATGGACATCGACGCTTCTTGTGCTTGGGGGGTTATCGGGTAGGGTAGAACTGTTCGTCTGATTTTGCCTTCTGCGGAGCGTTTGTTGTAAATCTCCATTACTTCTTTTCTTGCAGCGGCGTGTATCCTCATTTTTACTGGGTCGATGCCTGTGAGCCCTTTGGGGTTGGGTTCGCAATACACGCGGATGCCCACGTCGATGGTCTCTGCCACGAACTTTTCGAAAGGAGAGACGAATGTGAGCTGGTGTTCTTTTGCGTACTTGTAGAAGGTGTACGCGGTGTCAAGATTCGCCATGATTTGTGGGTAGGCGTCTTTCAAGAGGCATTCTTTGTAGATTTCGTGCATCAGGGGAAACGCTAAATCGCTTCCCATTATCAGCACCTTTTCTTTGGGTTTTATCTCCATCGAGTAGTCGACGCACAGCTTTGCGAGTTTCTCGACTCTTTGGTCAACCATCATACTCACCGTTTGAGAGAGAACATTAAGAGATACGTGTGAAAGGCTTAAGTTTAACGGTTCAATGCGAAACGTGCCTCTTACAAACCGCTTCTGAACAAAACCTAAATATTGCCGAGAAGCGAAAGCAACTCAGAAAAGTGCACAGAAGGGCCGGTAGTTCAGTTTGGTATGAACGCCTGACTTGCACTCAGGAGGTCGGGGGTTCAAATCCCCCCCGGTCCATCTAAGAATTTCTAAGTACTGGAAACCTTTCTGCTAGAACAAATGTTCGATTAATATTTTTAGTCCGATACTAATCAAGATGAGACCTCCAAAGATTTCAACCTTCCTTCCAAGGAAACGCCCTATTCTATTTCCGACGGAAGCGCCGACAAACGACAACAGAAAAGTCACAGCACCAATCGCTATCACGGGAATTGCTATGGAAGCCATCTTCAGAAACGCAAAACTCACCCCAACGACGAAAGCGTCGATGCTCGTAGCAAGCGCCAGCACGAGCAGAACGTAAACACCCAGCGAAGCACTCCTGTCCTTACCAACTTCCCTTTTAACCGCTTCATAAATCATCTTGCACCCAATCAAACCCAAAAGACCAAAAGCCACCCAGTGGTCAAGCCCAGAAATCAAGTCTATGAGACTGAGACCTACCGCCCAGCCTATCACAGGCATGAAAGCCTGGAACGAGCCAAAAAACGTCGCCATCTTCAACGCATTCTTCGTTCTCAACTCCTTCGCGGTCATTCCATTCACAACAGAAACAGCCAGAGCGTCCATCGCCAACCCGAGCGCTATGAGCACAATCTCAACCACATCCATTCAAACATCAACTTCTTCGCATGTTTAGGGCCTTTTCGAAGACCGCAAACGCTTCCGAGAGGTTTGAGTCTTCGGGATTTATGTTGCCAAGCCCCAGTCTCACCATGCGGGACTTAACCAGTTTGTAATCATTTCTGAAGAGGAAAAATGCGCCCGGCACAGGAGCTAAGCCATACTCGGGTATCGCATGCTCGTTTATCCATTTGTAAGTGTCCTTCATCGACAGTTCCATCCAGTAGGTCACGCCAGCCTTGTTAGGAAAGTATTCAAAACCCTTTTCGTTCAACCATTTTTCAGTCTCTTTCTTGAGGCTCATCCACCTCTGCTTGTGCCTCTCAAGACTTTCCTTACTCTCGGTCAACAATTGCACCGCAATGAACTGCACGACGTTCGCACTCCCGCCAATAGTGTTCACGACATCCGTGTAAAGTTCATCCACCAGACTCTGCTTGGCAAGCGCTATGCCGAGTCTCAATCCTCCGAGACCGTAAGCCTTCGTAAAGCTCGTCGTAACTATGCCGAAATCCCCGTCAACAGAGAAAACAGAAGGTATCGCGTCTCGGTCAAATTCCGCGTATATCTCGTCACACAAGACGTAAAAGCCGTAATCACGGGCGACAGCCATGACTTCCTTCATCTCGCTCGTGTGGGCTATGGCTCCGCTTGGCGCATGAGGATTCGTCAAGACAAGCAATCCGGTCTTTTCTGAAACCTTTTTCCGTAGTTCGTCTGGGTCAAGCCGGTAAGATTCTTCCTTCCTCCTTTCCAGCCGTTTCACACGCAGAAAATGCTCCTGCACTTGCCTTAACAGAGGCTCATACGTTGGATACTCCACCATTGCCTCGGTTTTCTTTTTGTTCCTCTCGGCGAGGTATCTAATTATCCGGGCGTTTTGACCCGAAGCCCCTTCGCTGGAAACAAAAACGTTCTCCGGCTTCGCATGGTATCTCTGGGACAGCAGTTCTGAAAGGCGACGCGTGTAACTAGCGTCTAAATCAACATCGCCATACACCAAATTGTACCTAAATCGTGCTATGCCACTTGACCGGAAATCGTATTTCACGTTCGGCACGTGAATGTACCAGTCCAGATACTGAGACGGATGTTTCATAGGAAGCCCTACTGATTTTGCGGTTTGAACCGTAAAATCGCCGCTATTCCACCGAAGGAATTCTTGAGCATCTGCCCCTCCTCCGTCTCGCTGGATATTATCTCCACCTCAGTGTTCGCGTACTCGGCCAGTTGAGCGAAGTTTTCTATAAGTTCCTGCGTTTCCACAATACCCAAGGCTGGAGCGCTGCATTTTGGACAAGGCTTTCCAGAGAGACTCTGCTCAAAACTCGTCAACATCGGACTCTTCATGGTGTGTTGCTCCTCATAGCCGCAGGCGTTGCATTTCACTTTAACTCGTACTATGTCAACCCCCTCAGAAAGCAGCAAAGTTCTAACGGCGCCCGCCTCCAAAGCCCTCCTAACCTCCTCCTCGCCATACGTCGCCATTCCAGTGTCATGCCCAACCTCATAGAGAAACTGCTGCATCACCTTCTTTTCCTCTATGTAGCGTATTTTTCGCATTATCTCCGGAGCCTTCTCAACAACCTCCTTCACACCCTGCTCCTCAACATAAGCCGTGTCAATCACGTCTATGACCTTCTCCTTCAGCATGTAGTTCAGATAGTCGCCCTTCTCGAAATCGAATTTTGTCGGTCCGGGACCAGCGATTATCAGTCCTTTCAGGTTTTCTATGGGCAGAAACGTTTCATTAGCGTGCTCGCCTATCCGTCTAAAATACTCCTGAAGTCTCATTTCGCGCAGCCTTTCATATCTTCTAGCTGATTGCCCTCCCGCGCGAGTTTTTCCAGGAACGCCTGATGTTAGCTGCCTGACTATTTCGAGCCTTCTGCCTTGAAGTGTGGCAAGCGTCGCAGCGGAAGAATCTATTAGAAGTATTCCGTAAGTCTCCTTCTCTCTCAGAAGCTCCTGCAAGTGCTCAGTGTGAAAGCGCGAGTCACACCTGTAAAGGTAAATGTGTATCGGCTCCGGCGGGATAATCACGTAGGTCTCAATCCTCTCGCTCCCAGCGCCATTCTGAGGAATCGCGCCACAAAATATCACAAGCCCGTTTTCAGGAGCCTCCTTGAAGAGTTTTAGGCGTTGCTGAACCTTCACGATTGCTTCTTGAACGTTTTTGCGTGTAGTCGTGGATTTTATGTTCGAAGCCGTGCCATACTCGTCTCTGAGCATGTTCATGGCTTCGCTTATCTGCTTTCCAGGCGGCACGTACAGCGAAATAAGTTCTGTTCCACGACCTTCTTTGTTGGCCAGCGTGCCCAGTGTCTTTTTCAGCCTGAACAGTTCTAGGGAGGTTCGTTTTGGAGTGCTCAATCGTTTTCACTGATGTTGTTTTCAGCCGTTAAGCTACATTACGATGCATTAAATAAGAGTTTGGGAAACGGTTAGGATGCCCCTACGACCTCTTTCAGAAACGCCTTGTATGGACCTAGCCTTCCGCCATAGTTGCCCGCCGAGATTCTAACAACTCCCGACACACTTGCAGCGGCCTTTATCCCTTCACCCATAGCCCTTTTGACAGAGTCAACCGTCAAACCGTTGATTACGATTTCGTAGACACAATTCACGCCTTCGGGAAGCTGCGAATCCGGCACAACGGTTCTTAGTCCTGGACAGAAGGGATGATTAGTGGAAGCCTTAAGCTTATACTTTAGGGAACCTGTCTTCGAGCCTGAGCGGCAAACTCCGCCGGGAAAGGGCATTACGACTTCGCTTGTCTTTGTTTTTATGGCGTTCACCGCTTCTTCTGCCGCTCTAAGTCCGCTCGACTTGTCCTTGGCGAGAATGAGCAGGTTTCCGCCAGCTACCGCCTCTGCAACTCCAAACGTGTCTTCAACTATGAAGTCGCCTTCCATCACCGGGATTTTCCAGACTTTTCTGTCTCCAACCAAGCCTTTTCTCTGGAAACCATCACCAAAAAGTCGTATGCTTCTTCCAATCTTCAGTTTCCTCTTGGCGTTTGGCATGGCATCGAAGGCTGCTGTGGTCGGACAGGTCATCACGCACTGTCCTATGCGCAGTATCATCTGGTTTTTCAAGTCAAACCTGCTACGGTTGTATATCTGAATCAAAGCACCTACGCGCTTGTCAGGCGTTTTATCCGAAGGCGCTATTCCTTCTAAGCCAGCCTCAGCAGGCGACATAATCACGCTCGTAGCGAGCCCTGTTGCGGTGGCTGCTGCGGTTAGAGCCCACTTTTCGTTGTCAGCGGTTATCAAGACGCGCCCAGCCCACATGGGAAACATTTCGGCGAATGTGTCTACGATTTCACAGGCGTTTCCGTTTTCTGCTGTGTACTTGAAAACTTCTTCGCTCATCCAGCTTCTCTCCATTGATTGTCGCTCTACGAAGGCAGCCAGTGTTTCTCTGCCTCGGGTTTGGGCGCTTTTTTCTCCTCAACTTTCTTTAGTATAGCCTTTCTGGCTATTTCGTAGGCTATTTTGTAGTCGAATGTTCCCTTCGGCTCTTCTGTGGCTCTCTTAATCAGCTCGGCTTCGACCTTGATTTTGAGTTTTCCAATCACGAGTGCGCCTATTCCAAAGACACCTTTAGCAAATTCTTCGCTGTCAGCCTTTGATTTCAATCCTTCGACTCCTAGAGGTGGAATGGCGTTAATGTCAGCGACTATCTTGCAATTCTTACCACGCTCTTTGAAAACATCTAATGGGAGGAGTTGAGTCCCGGCCGCTCCAGCAGCGAGAATCACTTCCGCGTCTTCTATGGCTTTTCCGACCTCGTCGGCGGTTTGCGCCTCAACGCCCCTAGCCCTCTCACTCTCGAACTCTTCGTTAATCTTCGTTGCCACGGCTGTAGCTCTTTGAAGGTCGCGGGAAGTTACAACCACTTTAGCCTTTTCAGACGCGTAAAGTCTTGCGGCAGTCTGTCCAACAGGTCCAGTTCCAGCCAGCACCGTGACCATCTTGTTTTCTAAGTCGCCAAACCCTTTTTTGAGAGAGATTTCCAAGGTCTTTGCGACAGCCGCGGTTGCTGTCGTGTAGGCTCCTCTGGGGTCGATTACTATTGAAAGCTCGAATGGTGGAAACATGCATTTCTTGACTTTTTCTAGAATGTCGTTTACTCGTTTGAAGTCGTGCCCGTTTATGAAGATTTTTGTGTGTTTTGCGCCTTCTGGACCTCTTGGGAACATTGCGTCGTAAACTATCTTTTCAGCGTCTTCGACGCTGACATCTTCGTATTTTAGTACTGTAATGTCTGGAAAAACATCTATTGTCGTCAGTATATCAAAGGGGCTCGCATGTTTATCGGTGTCCAAAAAGATGAACACGGTCTTGAATTGCTGCGCTGTCAAGGTTGCACCTCTTTTATTTGTGTAATGCGGGTTGACGTTTAAAAGTTGCCATCAGCCGTGCAGGCTCTCGATTGTTTTAAATACGAACCGCGGTCTATGTAGCTAGATGTGTAGGAGAGCGAACACATTTGACGGAAGTTGTTGAGAAGGGACTCAAAAAAATCGGCATAACGATGTCTAAACCGCTTCTGGCTGTTCTCTGCATAGTCTTCGGCATACTAGTAATAGTCGTTCCGGCGTCTCTTGGGATAATCGTCGGCATATTCTTAATAATAGAAGGAGTTCTGCTGTTGACCGATTACCTAGAGATTCAGAGGCAGCAACAACAGCCACAACCCCCATCAGCACAGTGATGCGTTCTGCAAATCTTCCCTCTTTTATTCTTTCGTTTACCTAGGACAAAGGTCTGTAAAGGTGCAATATCTTACGCAGGCTCATTAACAAAGGAGCACCAGCGATAAGCGTTACTATACTTACGAGCAAATCCTCAATGTACGATCCAATCGCCCCCGGAATGAACAGGTAATTGGCTAAACCCTCGGAAGAAGAAAAGCCTAATAACTGGTAGAGGCCGCCTGGGACTAGTAGAAAGACTCGGGTCATGGAATCCGCAACCGTGCTCACAAACGCTATGAGAAGCAACGCCGCCATAAATCGCTCTGCGTTATTTTCCCATATCCATTTGCCCATTTTCGAGACGGGATAGATTAGAGCAAACGCTACGAGCAAATCCAAAATCGTCCATAACGGAAGTATCCTTCCATAAGGGTGAACGAAATAAGTGGCAAGCATAATGCCGTAAATCGCCGTTGTTTCTTTCCATCTTCCTTTCGCTAAAAAACCAGCCACCATGACACCCAATGGTTCGGCAACGATTCCGAACATCCACCACACACTTGGTTTTATGAGTCTTGCAATCGTACTTCCCAACAAGGCTGCGGAAAATCCAATAATTGGTCCTAGAACAACTCCTTCGATCGGCATGAGGTATATGGTGAAACTGCGCCATGGGCCTTCAGGCAGAAAAAGAACCGCATGGAACGCTGCAAACACTGCTATTAAAGCAATTCTTTGTGACTTGGGCGGGTTCACATAATCACCGTTGCGCGCTTGAGTTTATCTGTGATTTTCGCTGAGCTTTCATACTTTATAAAATAGCTATCAAAGGTGGGATCTGAATAAAAATCTTCGCACCTTTTCTTTCTTGTCAAATTCTCAGAACAATTGTATGAGGAAAACTTCTTTTCACTATGCAGGGCGAGTTGCCAAATCTCAATCAAATTCTGATGTTATCACCGCAACTGTTTAATATGAAGCTTTATGATTTTAGATACTCTTTAAAGGGGAACTCGTAATGGCGCTTGTTGAAACCTTGGAAAAACTCTCAAACGCTTGTGGTGTAGCGGGCAGAGAAGAAGAAGTCAGAAGTTTGATGAAGAAATTCATGAAACCTTACGTGGATGAAGTCAAAGAGGACAAGCTTGGAAACGTCATCGGCGTAAAAGAGGGAAAGAAAGACGCGCCGAGAGTGATGCTTGCCGGCCACATGGACGAAATAGGCTTGCTTGTGAAAACAATCTCGAAGGAAGGATTCCTGCAGTTCACAAAGATAGGCGGAATAGACGACCGAATTCTGCTGGGTCAAAACGTCAAAGTGTACACAGACAAAGGACCCCTGCACGGAATAATCGGTTCAAAACCTCCGCATATACAAAAAGAAGATGAACGCAAGAGGGTCATCACCTATGACGAGCTATTCATAGACATCGGGGCTGAAAGTCAAGAGGCAGCCAAGAAAATGGGTGTCAGAATTGGAGATTCTGTGGGTTTTGACATAAAATTTGCTAAAATAGGCAAAGACATTGCAATTGGTAAAGCTTTTGACGACCGCGTTGGGTGCGCAGTGATAGTTGAGGCAATGAGGCTTCTGGGAAAGACAGAGTGCACAGTGTTTGCCGTGGGCACAGTGCAAGAAGAGGTCGGTTGCAGAGGCGCAACAACATCTGCTTTCGGCTTATGCCCGGACATTGGCATCGCACTCGATGTAACCATCGCGGGTGATGTACCCGGTGTGAAGGAGTTTGAGGCACCGATAAAGATGAGGAAGGGGCCATCATTAACGGTTGCAGATTATGGATTAATAACACATCCAAAGGTTTTACGATTACTAATTGATGCGGCGGAAGAAAGCAAGATTCCATATCAGCTTGAGACAGGATTGCCGGGTGGAACTGATGCAGGACGCATATCATTAACACGAGAAGGAGTGCCCAGCGGTGTCATATCGATACCCACACGTTACATTCACAGTCCGGCATCCATGCTTAGCTTAGAAGACACTGAAAATGTTGTGAAGCTGACGGTCGCTGCGATTAAGAAGATTCCAAAATACTTCTAACATTCCCAATCTTCAGAACGTAATTTGAAATTTCTAAGACAGACATAAAACTATTTTTGGAGACGAAACATGACTCGAAAGGATAAGCTGGGTGAAAAGGCGGCAAAACGCTTCGATGAAGGCTACAACTGCGCCCAGAGTGTCTTGCTGACGATTTTTGAATATTGGAGCGGTGAGAACGACTTGATTCCCAAGATTGCCACGGCTTTTGGGGGAGGAATCGGAAGATGCGGCTCCGTTTGCGGAGCATTGGCTGGCGGTGTTATGGCTATAGGAATTAAATACGGGACTAACGAGCCATCGCTCAAAAAGAGGCTGCATGCTTACGAACTTGCAAACAAGCTCTACAAACAGTTCGAGAAAGAGCATGGAAGTGTTTTGTGCCGAGAACTCATTGGGTACGATCTCTCCAATCCAGAAGAATTGAAAAAGGTTCAAGAATCCAAGGTACTTGAAGAAAAATGCTCAAATTTCGTAAGGAAAACCGTCGAAGAGCTAGTAAAACTTGGTGAAAAGTCAAACTAACTAAGAAGTTAGAAAGCAGAAATAATTTAAAACGGGTCCTCAATACTTTTTACGGTTGAAGATGACCAACAAAAAGAACTTCGAGTTTCTAGAGCATACCGCGGATGCCTACATCGCCGCATATGGAAGAGATTTACCAGAGGCTTTTGAAAACGCTGCGACTGCAATGTTTGAAGTCATGACAGACGTGGAAAAGGTAAATCCAAAAGTTGAAGACAGCGTTGAGGTTGCTGCTGAAGATGAGTACGCGCTCCTCTACAGTTGGCTCGAGGCTTTACTCGTGAAATTTGAAATTAACGAGACACTCTATTCAAAATTCAAAATTTTAGAATTGAATAAAACCCCAAATGGCTTTCAACTGAAGGCGAAGATTTGTGGAGAAAAATATGATCCAAAAAAGCACGTGCAGAAAGTTGGTGTCAAGGCAGTCACATATCATAGAATGGAAGTAGTTAAGGAGCCAAACAAAGTTACGCTAAGGTTTATCCTCGATATATAAAAAGCGTTTATAAGGGAACATTTTTATTCGGGCGCACATCAAACCAGCTTCAAATTTCTAAGTCCCTTTAGAATTTCTTCAACCGCCACTTCTGGGGGCACATCAATTTTGTCGCATTTGAATTCTACGAAAGGAACCTTTTTCTCTCTATAGTATTGCAGAACTGGCTGAGTTTGACTCTCATAAACTTCAATTCGATTTTTTATAACTTCTGGAGTGTCATCTGAGCGTTGATAGAGGGGTCCGCCGCACTTGTCGCATATCATGTCGCGCTTTGGTTTCAAGTACCGTACATTGTAGACTTCACTACAGTTCCCACATATTCTTCGCGTGGATAGACGCTCAATAATAATCCATTCAGGAACAGTTAGTTGGATGACGACATCTATTTGGGCAAATCTATCCAGAGCTTTAGCCTGTTCGATAGTGCGAGGGAAACCGTCCAAAATAAAGCCTTTTGTAGATTTAACTTTGGCTAAACGTGTTTTCAATAGCTCTACAACAAAATCGGCAGGAGCTAGCAAGCCTCTATCGACGTATTCCTTCGCTTTTCTACCTAACGGTGTATCTTCCTTCATGATTTCTCGAAAGATGTCACCCATGGCGATTACGTTAACGCCTAGTATGGATTGCAATCGTGAAGCGTAGGTACCCTTGCCTGAGCCTGGTGCACCGAAAATTAGAGCGTTCACCAATTTGATTCTCCTCTGTTTTCAGCGTGCATTATTCTCGTAGAAAATAGCCAGTTGATAATTAAGTATTGCTGTTCGAATGGATTTAACGGACTATGAACGCTACCTCTTTGACGAGAGTTTCGGGGATAAGAGCTCTTCCTTTCCGCTTATTCAGTTTAACGAAACCTAGTTTGCCCAGCACCTGCAAGTCTTGATAAACATTTTTCACATTTCGCCTCGTTTTCTGCGCCAAATCATTTATTGACTCCACTCTTAAAGCGGCAATTTTAAACAGCAATTCTATTCTCTTGGGCGTTAGCAAAGCGACTTGTTCTGGTTTAAGGTCTCTGGTCTCTTCAACCGTGTAGTCGAGCGTTCCCTCTTCAATGTAACCCTTGTAACTGTCAACCAACTCCGCCCATTCAAAGTAAGCTCTTGCGAACCTGGCATCGAGTTTTTGCTTCAGGAACAGTTCTTCAAACTTTTCAAAACGCATGCCGAACTCTTTCTCAAACCGCCTGATTCTTTCTTCCACCTCTTCGGATGTTAGGTCTCGAACGATTCTGAGAAGCATGTGTGTTCACAGTTAAAACTATGTAGGCGTGTTTAAAATGTTCGCGATGAAAATGTTTAAAGCAGCTGCCGAGGACTCTAAGATTCTGTTAAAAAAACGATGGAATGATACGATGCGTGTGTACAAGATTGAAGAACACATCCACTTAATCGATGTTGAAACAGCTGGAATCAAGAATTTCATCGCGAGCTACGTCTTAAAGGGAAAGCAAGTGGCGATTGTTGAGACAGGCCCCACTTCATCGATTCCTAACTTGCTCAAAGGTTTAGAGGAGTTAGATGTTAAGTCCGAAGATGTGGCCTACGTGGCTGTTTCTCACATCCATCTCGACCACGGAGGAGGCGTCGGTACTTTACTGAAACATCTTCCAAATGCGAAGGCTGTCGTTCATCAGAGAGGCGCACCGCATCTGGCAAACCCTGAGAAGCTTTGGCAACAGTCGAGGGCGGTTCTTGGAAAAATAACCGAGATGTATTGTGCGCCGGAACCCGTTCCGGAAGAGAGGATTATTGCAGCAACTGACGGAATGACGCTGGATGTAGGTGGTGGGGTTAGGTTAAAGGTGGTTGAGACGCTTGGGCACGCTTCGCATCACTTAAGCTATTACGAACCATTGAGCGAGGGAATCTTTCCAGGAGACGCCGCCGGTATTTACATAAACGAAATTGACGTTGTTGTGCCGACAACTCCGCCGCCCTTCCGCTTGGACATCGCGCTGACCTCTATAGATAAGTTAATGGGTTTTGAGCCCAAGGTGCTGTTTTACAGTCACTTTGGCAAAGCGTGTGATGCTGTTAATAAACTCCAGGTGTATTCGCGGCAGCTGAAGTTGTGGGCAAAAATCGCTAAGCATGGATTGGAAAACAAGGAGAACTTGGAAACGATAAGTGGAAAGATTCTTGAAAGCGACGTAGCTGTTCGAAAAGCTAAGGAGTACATAGAAGCGCATCAGATTTTGAGTGAAACCGTGCTGGGTGAGAGCGTTCAAGGAATTGTTGGTTTTGTGGAGAAATACGGAGAAGTTCTAACATAGTACTGTTTTGGTGTAGACGCCAAAATCGTTTATATTTCCGCTACATGCTCTTGTCTGGTAGGTGAAAAAATGGCAGAAGAAGAGGGTCGACCTCCTACAGAGAAAGTTCCACTAGAAAAGATGGATGAATACACTTGGCGAATCCCGAGATACAAGCCGGGGATGCGAGTAAACGGAGTGGTTTTCGCCGACAGAAACCTGCTGGAGAAGATGCAGACAGACAGAACGCTTGAGCAGTGTGTGAATGTTGCTCATCTGCCTGGCATTTACAAGTACTCCATAACTCTGCCCGACGGGCACGAAGGCTACGGTTTCCCCATAGGAGGCGTAGCCGCAACGGACTACGATGAAGGCGTAATCAGCCCCGGCGGAGTAGGCTACGACATAAACTGCGGAGTCCGCCTGTTAACAACGAATCTTTCGGAGCAGGACATAAGACCCAAGCTTGTTGAGCTGTCGAACGTCATCTTTGACAATGTTCCGTGCGGGCTTGGAAGCCGCCGAAAAGACCTCAAAGTGACAGCCCACGACCTCGACAGGCTTGTTGTGGAAGGCGTCCAATGGGTCATTGACCAGGGATTGGGTTGGCACGAGGATGTGGAGCACTGCGAGGAGCGTGGGTGCATGAAGAACGCGAACCCGGACAAGGTTTCGACAACAGCCAAGAACAGGGGAATGACGCAGATTGGCACGTTGGGCTCAGGGAACCATTTCTTGGAGATTCAGAAGGTTGACAAGATTTTCGACGCTAAAATTGCCAAGGTCTTTGGAATCGACCATGAAGGACAGGTTACGGCTATGATTCACTGCGGTTCTAGAGGCTACGGTCACCAGATATGCTCGGACTATCTGCGGGTCATGGAGAGAGCCGTGGGCAAGTACAAGATTGTGCTGCCAGACCGAGAGCTTGCTTGTGCGCCTGGAAAAAGTGGTGAGGCTGAGGATTATTATCAGGCGATGGCTTGTGCTGTGAATTACGCGTTCTCTAATCGTCAGGCGATAATGCACTGGGTTAGGCAGAGCTTCCAGCAGGTTTTCAGGCAGGACCCGGAGAGGTTTGGGCTGAAACTTGTTTACGACGTGGCTCACAACATCGCGAAGATAGAGAATCACAGGGTTAACGGTGACCAGAAGAGGGTTTGGGTTCACAGAAAAGGCGCCACACGAGCCTTTCCGCCTCAACACGCTGAGATTCCGCCGGACTATCGTTCTGCCGGTCAGCCCGTGCTCATTCCGGGAAGTATGGGGACGAGTTCTTGGCTTCTGGTGGGCACCGAGAAGGCTATGCAGGTGAGTTTCGGTTCGACGGCGCATGGTGCAGGGAGGATGATGAGCCGCACCGCCGCTAAGAGAAGGTTCTGGGGTGGCGACATAAAGAAGGCTTTGGAACAGCGTGGAATCTACGTGAGGGCTGCGAGTTCCGTGGTTTTGGCTGAGGAGGCAGACCCGGCTTACAAGAACGTGGACGTGGTTGCGGAGGTAAGCGACAGGGTTGGGATTGCGACTAAGGTTGCTAGGGTTGTTCCTTTGGCGGTTGTGAAAGGCTAAGCTTTTTCAAGCGATTTTCTCTTTTCTTCTGATTTTTTGCTCCTCAGTTGCGTGAGACTTGTGGATTTCTTTCATGTACCACGCTCTTTCTCTTGCGTAGTGGATGCTTAGGACCATCCCGAGGCAGAGCAAGACAAAGCCGATTGTTGTTAGCGATAGGCCTAGGAGGCTGTATGGGTGCGAGGTTAGGTGGTATGGGATTATCAGGAACCATTCGGGGTTTTCGACTGTGATTACCGTTTCGAGTAGGCCTCCCACGAAGAACACTGAGCCTATTGTGGCTAGGTAGTATCCGACGGTTTCGTTGTGTCTTGACTCTTCTGCCTTTTCGTGGAGGTATTCGGTAAAAAGCATCGATTCCACGGTTTAGGCACGGGCGACGTTGTCTATAAGTGTTATTGCGTTTTTCGAATAGGGGTGTGGGTCATGTTTATATCAAAAAGTTGCGCGATATTATTAGTAGACGAACATGTGGTTTGAACGCCGTTGAAAGACGAGTGTGGAATCTGCGGAAGAGTGCTGCCGTACGGGTATCTTAGGCGGTGTTATAGATGTGGAAGGCTCTACTGTAGGGATTGTATGGTGTCGGATGTTTCTACTGGTGACCCGATGAGGATGCTGTGTCTTCACTGCGCCAGAAGGACTGTTGCGCCGACGCCGACCACTAAGTATGCTGGGCTTGCGCGTTACCTGAAGTTTAGGGGCGACTTCACGGACACTGTTAGGCTTCCTTTCTCGAGGATAGACGGGATAATAGGCGATAATTTGCCCATGAGCGCGTACAAGAGCGAAGGCTGGTGGAACAACATGCCGAGCAATCCGCACGCGAGGGGTTGGCTGGACGCTGGGTGGGAGGTGCAGGAGGTGAACCTGAAAGAGTGTTATGCCGTCTTCAAGAAGGTGAGAGAGGTTCAGAAGCGTGGTAGGAGGAGAGCTTCTTTGGAGATTAAGAAGCCTTTTACGCCTGTTCGCGTTCGCTATCCAAAGCCTAAGGTGCCGTCTAAGACTAAGGTTTCGAAGCTCTATGCCCGGATTAAGAATCTGGAGCGACAGAGAACTTCAATGCCTATATATCATGGCAGTTTTAAGCCGAAGCCGACGCACGAGAAGAAGTTGTTTAAGTCGGCGAAGAAGCCGCAGTAATTAGTGAAAAGAAATTTTATTTAGCTCACTCTGACTAATCTAGTGCAGAAGGTATGCTGTGCGGTCGTCGTCTAGTCTGCATTGAATCTTGTGTGTCCGAGAGATTCTTGCCTAGATTGGTTTAGGACACAAGCCTTCCAAGCTTGCGATCCCGGGTTCAAATCCCGGCGACCGCACCACTTATGCGACTTGTAAGAAGTTAGTTCTACCGAACATTGCAGATTGATATAAAAAAGAGGGGAAAGAGTTTGTTATGGGTATGTTTTTCCGAAGTTGTCCAGCGTTGCTGTTATGTCGCTCAGAGCTACCTTTGTGTCCCAGTCTACGTCGCAGTTTGGATTGTGCGGACAGTAGATGCAAGGTGACGTGTGTCGATACCACCAATCAGGTTTTCTTGTCGAGCCGAAAGCGTCCAGTACAGAGGTTATGTCGTCTAATTTGACCTTGAAGTCTCCAGAGACATCGCCAGGAATGGTTATGCTAACTAAGCCGTTTACGCGGGTGTTGTCGTATATGTCGATTTCATCCGTGACAATCGAAGCGCCGGCCCCAATGGTGTAGTTGCCCTTCGCTAAGCCGGTTGTGTCCCAGGTGAAGTTGAGAATTATTGACGTTCCGGTTGCCAAGTTGTTGACTGTCTGTGTTCCAATTATCGTTGCGTTGGCGTAGACGGTGACGTCGAATGTTTCGGTGAAGTCTCCTTCGTTTGTGACTGTGACGCTGACTGTGGAGGTATAGCCCTGTCCTATGACTGTTTTCCGTGGTGAGATGTTAATGGTGGATACGTCGTGGTCTGGATACGGGAACATGCATGGGTAGAGCTTTGAAACGGCAACGCAGTGGTATGGCGCTTGAGCGATTTGTGCGCCCCAAACGAATCCTGTGTCTTTGTTGAAGAACCATATCGTTCCACTCCAGTCAACCGCGGCTCCATATTTTCCTTCGAACGTCAGGTCCATCGATTGAATACGGCTCGGCATCAAGCCCATCTTCTGTTGAATGATTCCAACATTCTTTAGCAGATATGCGTTTGCGGGTGTTCCGCCGGTTGCTACGTATTCGCCGTTTTCGGAAATCGACACAGTGTAGAAGTCGTCTGTTACGATTTGCGGATTTCCAAGCTCTTTACCTGGCCAATAGGTCCACGCTGGGTTCGCATCCCCGATGCTCCATCCAAATGTTCCGTCTGTCATGTCACTCCAGTAGTTAAGGTCACAGCCAAGGCCATCGATTAGGTCGTCATTGACTGAAACCACGCTTCTTCCGCTGCATGGCATGTCAACTCTTACAAATCCGCCCTTGTTAAGGATGTGGAACCAGACAACCGATCCTGCACTATCAAACAATACAACACCTGCTGGATACATGCCCATTGGGCTTTGGAAGACACTGGCTGCAACGTAGCCGCCATTGCCTGATATGGCGACCCAGAATGCATACAGTTCGTTCATTCCGCCACACTGCGTCCATACTGGTGTTCCGTCGTTTGGTCCCCAGCCAGGCACTCCGTCCTTCATGTGTGAGAAGTAGTGGATGAATCCGGTGTTGTAGTCTGCACAGACTATGTAGTTGCCGTCTTGCGAAATTCTGACGATGGTTTCAGGTGATTGATCGTAGTAATGCCAGATCAGATTGCCCCATTGGTCGAACAAGTATAAGCCAAAATCAGTAGCGGCTGCTACTACACAGTATTGGTTATAGACGTTGTATTTGACGTCGACTGATTTTGATTCTGTACCTGCCCAACCGCCGCCGCTGTATGAGATTGGCAGTTGCATCATCCACAAAGGTATGTTGAGCCCTCCCCCAGTCACCGCTTGTGCATCAAAGAAGCTGAGTACTCCTGGTCCGTCCGGTAGATGTCTGCTGCCAGAGGCGAGATATTTTGCCTCGTTGTCGAATGCGACTGAGAGGACTGGAGCTGTTGTTGCCCATGTCCATTGTAGGTTGCCGTTGAAGTCCCAGCAATAGACGTTTGTGTCTTCTGAGCCTGCGGCTACTAATCCTGTCTTGCATGAGGTTACAACCGCGTACTCTATTTCTGTGAATATCTGTTGACCAGGCAAGTATTCTCCATCCTGTGAGATGAATTCGTCTGGAGTGTTCTGGCATGAGGCGAAGTTGTCGATGATGTATTCTGCTGGGTAGAAGTTGAATCCGAAATGACCGCCTGGACTCGGTGATGGACCGACTTGATAGAAGTCATGAGATACGTATAAGGCGTCGTTGTGAAGTGTTTCTGGTATTCCAGTGTGAGGATGCGGAGGTGGTGGAAGCACCATTCCAGGGCACAGTCCCATCTCCGCGCCGTCTATGTACGGGTCGCTCACTGCAAGCATCATGTTAGTCGAGTCAACGCCTGCACAGGTCACGTAGTGGCCGCCGACACGCACCCACTGCTGTGTGTATGGGTTAAACTGCCAGAAGCCCAGAAGCAGTACTACGTCTTGGCATTTTTTGATTTCGCCTTCTATCCAGGGGAAGTCCGGAGCTTTCTGTAGGTGGACGTAGAACTTCCAGTCAAGCCCTTGACGATATATGTACTCGTTGAGCGCGTTCGTCATCTCGTGGACTTCTGTGCCGCAATGCTGATGCGGAGGAAGAGGGCCAAATCTTTGACCGTTGGTGTCCATTAGAAAAGCGAGATCGTCTACAAGAGGTTGAACGTTTTGCGGGGCATGGT
>Ga0315268_10002032_pt1 | contig 23106 bp, 23 predicted proteins | sample C1_top_MG_FD_204535 | JGI IMG/M metagenome (GOLD analysis project Ga0315268, IMG submission 204535) | Sediment microbial communities from Yellowstone Lake, YNP, Wyoming, USA - C1_top | ecosystem: Environmental > Aquatic > Freshwater > Lake > Sediment | place: USA: Wyoming | collected 2017-08-01 | reverse complement strand
AAAATATTTCCCGCATAGCCCGTTTTCTTGACCACTGTTTCCCGGTCCGAAATGGTATTCACAATCATGGCTTCGTCTTTATCCAAGTTTTTCGTGACATCAGCGATTCCCAGAAGTGTTTCATCGAGAACGACCACGATATCCGGATCAACCACCGGTTCGTGCGTCAAGATCGGCTCATCCGAAATTCGAACATAGGTCCGGATAGGCGCGCCGGTCCTTTCCGGACCGAAGTCGGGAAAAGCCTGGATGAATTTTTCTTCCCGAAGGGCGGCCTGCGCCAAAAGTTCTGCGGCGGTTTTGGCTCCCTGCCCGCCCCGGGCATGAAAAATAATTTCGAAAACACTTTTTCCGATTTTCATAAAAGTAGTATAGCATTTTTTTGCAAGTTAGAAAATCCATTAATAAAAAGAAATCGAGCCGTGAAGCTCGATTTCTTTGAAGAATGTTAGCTGCAAGATTCTATTTCGCCAATTCCCCATCCAACGCTTTTTTGAGCTCGTCATAGCTCACAACCCCGCCGAAGAACTGGTCATTCACGAAGAAGGCTGGCGTGCCGGAAATTCCGAAGTCGCTCGCCATTTGCTTATCAGCATCAATCTTGTCCTTGAATTGGTTGGTATCCACGCATTGATTGAACTTCGTGGCATTCAAGCCAAGCATCATTGCATAGGCCTTGAATCTCAAACTGCCAGTGGTTTTGCTCCAATCGTCTTGGGAAGAATACAGCTTGTCCGCCATTTCCCAGAATTTTTCTTGATCATTCGCGCATTCCGCCGCCATGGCGGCGTTTTGAGCTTGGGCATGAAAATCCAATGGCAAATATTTATACACGAACAGCACCTTGTCCTTATAAGCCGCTTCAGCTTTTCTAAATGTGTCGTGGAAAGCTTTGCAATAAGGACATTGAAAATCACTAAAAAGGACGACTTTCACTTTGGCATCCTTGGGCCCGATCTGCGGATCATCATCGGAAACGGCTGGCGTTGACAAGTATTTCCCCGCTTTAATTCCGACCTGCTGGGTATCCATCAGATAATTCCCGTTGGCTTTGGTGAATATTTCCTGGGCCTGGCCATAGACATCAGTTTTGGTCACCGTGTCGTCAAAAACAAAGGCTGGTAGGCTTTTTATTTTAAGTTTGTCGATCAAATCTTTTCCTTGGGCAGAATTTATATCGATATTTTTGGCAAGAACCGTCGGCATGACGCGCTTCAGCCACTTCAGGGGCTCGGTCGGATCGCAGGCTTGACAGCCCCTGTCAGTGACAACCTGGAGATTGACCACTGGCTCCGAAAAAGCCACCCACGTTTTTCCTTCGAAAGGAAAAATGTCAACATTTTTGAGGACTCGCGGCGAAACGCCCTGCTGCCCAAAAAATTGGGCAATATCCACAAAAACGCTCCCAATCAAAAGTCCGGCCAAGAGAATGATGACGGATAGATAATTCTTTATTTTCCGTTTCTGATTGTCTTGGTCGCTGCCCTTTTCTATATTTTGCTCTTGAGAACTCGAAATTTCCTCCTTATTTTCTTCTTTTTGGTCCGCCATTAAATAAAGATTAACAATTATCGATATAAAATTGAATTATTGCTGACCGGCCGGTGCACTCGAATTATCAGCTGTTGGAAGGCTGTTGTCGGCGGGCTGCTGATCAGGAGCATTCTGAATTTGATCGGGTGCAGGTTGGCTGCCAGCCGAATTATCCGCTGGCGCACCCGGAGCGGGCGTAGACAAATCGAAATCGCTCTTCATGCCTTGAACCAAATAATCCCCATATCCCATCGTTATCCTTTTTTTGGCTTCAGTTTTCACCGCGACCCCTACCAGAAACCCTAAAACAAAAATCAATACATAATTGATCGTTTTTTCGTTTATTTTGATTTTTTTCAAGTATGTTAGAAACTTTTCTTTCATATTTTGGCCTCGTTTAGGATTTATCTCGCTGGCAGTCTAGCAGACGAGATTTAATATGGCAAGTTTTGCTCTTTATTGCGACCATCCTCCCTGAAGTCCGACTTTGTCGTTCAGCTGAACTCCAGTTTGATCGCAAAAACCGGCCGGAACTTCGAGAACCATTCCGGCAAATCCCGGCGAAGTGAAAATTCTCGGATCATCGGCCGAAATATTTCTTTCACAACCGATTATCTTCCATTTGTCGATCCAAATAATGTCAATGGAAAAGCGCATTCCTCTCATCCAGAACTGCTGAAGCTTATCCTGCGGCATCACGAAGAGCATCCCTTTCCCGAAGGCCAGGCTCGGCCGGCCGGCAAGGCCAGAAACTATTTTTTCTGGGGTCTGCATTATCTCGGCTTTAACCGTAATATTTTTGAGATAAACCTGTCGGATCGGATTGCCATATTTCAGCGAATAGACCTCGCTGTTGATGAAGTTGACAGCAATCAGCATAAGCACGGCCAACACCACGAGGATAGAGAGAATAATTTTTGTTTTACGAGTCAAAGTATGAAGCTTAATAGTTACAAGCTTGCCAAAATAATTCACTAATTTTCAAAATTTCGGCACTTGAGGCTGAGAATTCGAGCGATGGCAAAATAGATGGCTGCCAAAAGGATGGCGAAAAAAATCTTTCCCATTGCCGATGCGTTCAAGGCGATTATGCCAACGAGAGCCGTGGCCGCGGAAACCATCAGGGTTATTTCCGTTTTGCTTAGTCCTAATTTTATCAACCTATAGTGAAGATGTCTATCATCCTCTTTGACAATTGGTTCTCCGGCCTGCCATCTTTCCCAAATGACGTAGAAAAAGTCCAAAATCGGAATGAGGGCCACCATCAGAACCGTGGCCACTTTCGCGCCGGCAAAAATTGAAAAACTGGCCAGCAAAAATCCGAAAAACCAGGCACCGGCCGTTCCGGCTAAAATTTTAGCCGGTGCCCAATTGAAAACCAACAGGCCAAGAATCGCGCCGGCTGAAATGGCGGTGAGGATGGCAACCGCCGGTTGATTGACTTCCGGCTTGAAACTCAAGAAAAAAATAGTAAAGAGGGCCACCAAGGTTACGCTTCCAGAGAGGCCGTCAACGCCGTCCAGCCAATTGAGGGAATTTATGAACAGCAAATAGAAAATGGAAAATAGAGAATAGTATAGGAAAGGGTTTTGTAAGTTTATGATCCCTCCCGATGGGTTGGTAAGATATAAACTGCGAACTCCAAAAGAAATGGCGACAATCGCAATGATAATTTGAAATAGCAACTGCCACTTCCAGCTCAAGTTCTTGAGATCATCCCAAAATCCGAACACGAGAATCAGCAAACCTCCGATTATGATACCCAAAATCTGAGGTGTAATAACCAGATTTTTATTGAAAAGAACGCCCAGGACAAAAATCAAGATCACAACTCCGCCACTGATTCGTTTGATATTTTTATATTTTTTTCCGATCCTCAAAAGAAGCGGGATCGCTAAAATTGACGCGGCAAAGGAATATAAAAATGGTAAAAAAAATTTCTCCATTACTTGACTAATAATTATAATTATGATATCATCATATATCGTAAAGCTGCGTCTTTGCGAATTAATTGGCTTTTATAAGCCACATTTTACAGGAGGAAACAATTTATGGAATCGATGAAATTGAAAGATGTTCCCGGGGGACGAGTTTTCTCTTATTTAGCTTCCCCAGACCGGTATTTTAAGTTGCGGAAGAATAACTCCCTCAAACCCCCAACAACCGCACCTTCGCTTACTGAACTGGCAGCCAAGTTTGGCGAAGGGGAAATTATGCATTTTAACCCGGAAAGCCAAGTGGTCGTCCATGAATACGACTAAATACTCCGCCTAATCAACGGCCCGCGCGGGGACAGAGCAATCTGTTCCCGCTTTTTTTATTTTCAAAATACTAAATACCAGATATTAAATAGCAATCAATCTTTCCGCACTTTTTCCGTCACCCAAAATTCGCCGAAATATTTCCCCAGCATTATTCGAGTTTGGGATTCAATGGCCGGAAAGGCTCCCAAGATAGGAGCGGTAATCGGGACCAGGAACCATTGCAAAAACATATATATATATCGCTTGCGCCCGTATTTTTTTGGGCGCGGTGGCAACAGCATCAGGCTCAAAAACATTGAAACAATCAAGCCGACGAGCGCTAAATTCATCAAATATCGCGTTATGTATGGCAAATTATGCGCGAGAACCGATCGATTGAATTCCGGCCCTCCGATGATCACCGGAAGCCACCCGAGGAGCGCGATGATGAGCGAATTGGTCGCCCAGGACCAATGTCCTTCGATCATAATGAAGAGAAGTCTGATCTTTTTGGTCCACTTTATCTTCGGGTTCCGGGAAAAAGCCCGCGCAAGCAGTGGGAAGTTTTCTATCCCGTAGGCCCAGCGCCGCTTTTGTTTGTATTGATTCACGATCGTGCGCCAGTAACCTTTTGCCAGAACCGCGTCCAGCGACACCGGCAGATAAATCGGCTTTACTTCATAATCTCCATTGTAATAAGTATAGCATTTCCAAAAAATCACGCTGTCTTCCGAAATAACGTTGACCGGCCAATAATCCACGTTGACAATGGTTTGAAAGGCTTCGGAGTGCGAGGAAAAAGTCACCATATGTTCCGGGCGCATGGCTTCGACCATGTGCCAAAACGAGGAGCCAGTCACAATAATTCGGACAAACGCGTTGGTGTCCCAGATATTGTTGTGATACATCGGCAGGGGCTGATAGGCGAAGTGAAGTCTTCTTGGTTCGGTTATATATCTCCAGGTGAGCGCCGCGAAATATCCGGGATGAACGCAAGTGTCGCAATCGAAATTCGAAAGAATGACTCTTCCAAACGGAATATTCTTTTGCTCAAGATATTTTTTGAGAACTTTGGCCGCAAAAGTCGTGTTGGCAGCTTTGGTCTTTAGCTCGCCCGGCTGCACCGGATGAACGGTGACGATAAAATCAAAAAAAACCTGGCCGAATTTCTTACGGAGGTGTTCGACTTTTTCTTTTCGGCGAGCTTCAGGCTCGCGCTCTTCAGTCGCGAGGAGAATGATGAATTTTTCCTTGGGATATTCGGAATCAACAACTGACTGCAATGCAGCTTCGATTATGCCAACGTCCTCGCCGGCAGTGGGCAACATCACCGCATGATAGACATCTTCCCAAGCCATAAATTGTGCTTTATCTTTTTTGGAAACTTCTTGAATTTCTCGCAAAAGCTCGTCAAGAATCTCGATTTTCCTTTTTATTTTTTTTCGTCCTGCAGAAAACCACGACTTAGCCGCTTTCTCCTGGATCAGTTTCACAAAGTCCTCTTTCTTTTCAGCCAAAAAGCCGTCTAGGTCAGCACTCTTGTGACAAGCTTCCAGCCAGTCGATTTCTTTGTGCCGCTTCATTTTTCGAAAAGCGATGATTGAATAAAGAGAGATATAGACCGTACGGTAAAGCCAATATATGTCAAAGGCAATTATAAAAACCGCCACCCAAAGCGGCAACCAAAAAGAAAAGGCAAACATGCCCAATATTGTGAACCAGGTCAGAAAGCCTGGGATTATCTCGAGAATCCGCTGAAAGCGATGATCTCGTGATGTTGGAGTGCGAGGATCGGGGTATCTAAACATGACGAACTTAAAAGTTTATCAAGATAATGCTGCCTATTCCGATGGCCATCAATAATTGAACCAAAAGAGCCATGCCCGCAAAAAGATAAGCCGCCAACCTTTCCTTGAAGTAAAAAAAACGCGAGAGGACGATGTTGGCAACAAGAATCAAGGTTGATATGGCCGGCATTAAAAATACATTTCTCCAGTTACCGATTGAATCGACTCCGAAATAAACATTGTAGTGGAGGATTATGGGCCGGTCAGTATGTTGGACAACGAACCAGATGGTGATCCACCAGGCCAAATCGGCCAAAATCGCCAAAACCAGCGAAAAAAATATTACCGGGTCCGTCCAAAATCCATGCCAAAAAAATCTCTTGAATCTACCCCTCATTTTAGTTTTCCACAGATTGTTCATTAAACTTTACTCTATTAATTCATTATGTTGAGTTTCTATGAGGATATCTTCACTTTTAATTTTCTCCACAACCCCGGATAATTTCTTCGTACGGGTGATAGAGACTGTATTATATTGAGATTCAACCGCATTAATTTTTGTTCCTAATTTGTCCAATTCGGCACTAAAATTTTCGTACTCTTTAGCAAATACATTAATCAGTTTAATAATTGAATGTAGATTTTGTTGGTATGAAAAATTTTTGTATGACTGGAATATCATCCTTAAGATCGCAGTAAAGCTGAATGGCCCAGCCAAAATGACTTTCTTTTTCATCGCATCGTTCCAAACTTCATGCATACTCTGATAGATAAAGCTGAATATCATTTCGTTAGGTACAAAAAGTATGACAAAGTCAACTGTATTTTCCTCCGGATTTATATAATCTCTAGTTGTTACTTGTTTTATTTTTTGTTTTACGTCAGATGTAAATTCTCTCAAATAGCGTTCCTTTTCCGGCTTGATCTCGGCCTCCTGATATTTTATTAATGATTGCAGCGGAAATTTTGCATCAATGTTTATCTTGGTCTTATCCGGCAGATACATCGTAAAATCGGGACGTGTGGAAACAGTTTCCTGTTCGATATTCACTGAATAATGTTGGCCTTTCACGAATCCTACAGATCTTAGGAGGTTTTCAGCAACCTCTTCGCCATATTTACCTCGTAACTGGTTATTTGATAAGATATTTTTCAAATGGTCCGTTGCTTCCTTTAGCCCGCCAGTCGCAATTTTATGCTCCTCAATTACTGTTCTTAGGATATTCAATTCTTTAAATGTGCTTATTTTTGTTTCGTGTGTTTTTTCTTGGCTCCTAGTAAGATCCTCGGACATTTTTTCAAGCAGATCCTTGATTGCATCTTTTTTGCTATCTAAATATTGCCTGCCAGATTCCATTTTTTCAGTCACAATTTCTTTCATCCTATCCCTCTCCATTGAAAGTATTTCCTTATTCATGTTTATAGTTCTTTCTGAGTTTTCTTCTATGATCTGCTTCATCCATTTACTAAACATTTTTCTAAAAGACAAAATAAACCCGGTCAAGACCAGAACCAGAATTGCCAAAATTGAGATCAGGACGATTGAAAAGACCATTAGCGGCAAGATTCTATTTATTTCTTCGGCTGGCTATTTCCTTCAGATTAGGGATTCGGCAGATAATTTCCTGGTGGGGTCCTTCCAGAAATTCCATTACGAATTTATCCAGCATATCCGTGCGATATTTGAACTCTTCGGAATTCATCACTGAATAGTTGATTTCTTTTCCAACTTCAGCTTCCAGACTTTCCAGAAGATGCTTGACTTTGGCGCGACTCAGCTCGTCTCCAACAATCAAGAGGTCGGCCCGGCTTTTCGGAAAATTCAGGAAAACTCCGGATATGAGAGCCAGCTTTACTTTGCCCAAATCTTTGATCCGGCCGAGACTCCGACATTCCGGCTGGGTGTTTGATTTTATGACTAGGTTGCGAAGTTCGGGGTAAAAAATGAAATTTCGGTTGGTTTCGAAAATTTTTTCGCCCCGGCGCGAACGTGTGATAATCATTTTCATTTTTGAAAATCTTCCGAGTTCCCCCAGGATTTGTCGGCGACCAAATTTATTTTTCTGGGCCAGCTCCCGCAGGGTATAGGGCCGCTTGTCATTGAGCATGAAAAATTTGATGAGGCGCGCCCTGACTCTCGAGTCAAAAATTTGTGAAAAAATATCCGGCATATGGTTGAGTAGCTTAGATTAATTAGAATTTTAAACTGCCTCTAGTATAGACGCGCGATCAAAAAAAGTCCAGATTCTTTGGGATTTATTGATATTTTCCGAGTTATCCCCTATAATGGGCTAAACTTAGTTAATCTTCCATCTGTTTTATGACCACTCTGCCTCCCAAGAAAAGAAAAAGTGCTGGATATCACCCCAAATTCGCAAGCCTCCTGATTGCGGCTCGACCGGAGTTTTCGCCTTTTATAACGACTTTTCTCTATAAACCCGAAAATATCGAGCAGCAACGACTGGGCAGCCTGTTCGGTCTCATAAAAATCGATGATCTTTCCGAGGATTCTTCATATATTACCAACCTACTAGCATCGGTTATCAAAAAAGAATACTTCTCGAAACCTCATCGAACTGCTGAGGAAAGTTTTGAGGCGAGTCTCCGAAAGGCCAATTTGGCTTTGGCGGAGCTCGCACGCCATGGTTCAGTCGGTTGGGCAGGCAAGATCAATTTTGCAGGAGGAGCGCTCGAGCGCAACAACCTGCATCTCGTAACTCTCGGAGATGTTTCCGTCCATTTGATCCGCCGCAGCGATATCGCGGAAATCAGCGAGGAGCTTTCAGAAGCCAAAGAATCCGAGTCCCACCCACTGAAAACTTTTTCTAATATTTCCAGCGGAAAATTGGAAAGTGGCGACAAGTTGATTTTTTCGACCGGCGAACTAAAAGAAATATTTTCAGCCGAAGAGCTTCGCCAGAATGCAATGCATTTTTCCGCCGATGAATTTCCCGGATTTCTTGAAATTTCGTTTCAGGCCAACAGCGAAATGTCTTCGGCTATCGTGGTCGACCTTCTAGAAAAACCTCAAGAAAAAATTGCCCCGACCCCCGTTCCGATTTTAGCTAGGGAAAAAATCAAAGCTCTCGATTCTTTTGTTCAGCAACCATCACCAACTTCAGGAAATCACTACCCCTCAAAGGCTCAAGCTCAACAGACAGCCGATGAATTCGGATATCTGCCAGAAAAAGAAAGCAAATTGGAGTCATTTCTGGCGCGGCTCAAAAAAATCCCAATGTCAGTTCAGTCTGCAGCACAAATTTTTCTTGAGAAAAGTAAAATAATCTGGGGAAAAAATTCCGGTTTTCGGAGAACGCGCGCGACTCAGTCGCAAATGTCTTCTCAATACTTAGTTCAATTTCCTCTGAAAAAAAACCAAAAAATTGCTGTTCTCTATGCTCGGTTAGCTTCTGGGCTCAAAAATCAACTGCGCAAAATCGATTTTCAAAACAAGAAATTACTGACTGGAATCGGCGTTTTCTTGGCTCTCCTCATAGTGGTTTCTGGCTTGATTTTAGGCTTGAAAGCCAGAAACAACGCAAAAAAATCAACCACGGATCAAACAACTTCCAGCGAGACAACTCCGGTCCTAGCCGCGGCCAATGACGTGAATGCCAAAGAAATATCGCTTCCTGTCGAAGTATCAACCCTTTCCCAAAGTGTTTCCCGAATGGCAATTCTCGCAGGCACCATATATTTGCCGGCGGGAAAATCAGTCTTGAAAATCGACCCGCAAACCGGAACAGCTTCAGAGATGCTCAGTGGTGTTGGAACCGGCAATTTCCGCTTCATCGCCGCTATGCCGGATCTGGCGACTCTTTTTATATTTACCGATGACAATAAAATTGTTTCCTTGACTCCGATCAACAAAAATTTTCAGGAGAATTCGATCGCGCTGCCGGATAATTTGAAACCAGCCGACATCAAAACGTATCTTACTTATTTGTATTTTCTTGACCCGATCAATAATCAAATTATGAGATTTCCTCGAGCTGAAGGCGGATTTGGAGAAGGCCACAACTGGCTGAAAAGCGGCTCGGACGTAAAGAATGGCAAGAGTTTCGCCATTAACGATGATTTATTCGTGGCCACAAACACTGACATTATCGCGCTTCTTCAGGGAAAACCCGACAGCCAAATAGGTTTTGAAAAGTCAAATGTGGAGCTGGCGATTGACGATGTCTATACTGAACCGGGCTTCAGCGGGATATATGTGCTAGATAATCAAAACCACCGCATTGTGGAATTCGACAAGCAAGGAAAAATCATGGCGCAATTCGTCAATCAATCAATTTCGGGAGTAAAAGATTTTGTTGTTGATGAAAAAAACAAAACTATATATCTGCTTGAGGGAAATCAGATATTGAAGTTCGGTTTGGAATAGACGGAAAAGCTTACTTTATAGGAATTACAAAAAGGCGGAATGAACCGCCTTTTTTTCACGTTACGGAAAGTCGAGATTATTTCAAATTCACGGTCGCTCCAGCTTCTTCAAGTTTTTTCTTCAGTTCATCCGCCTCCGCTTTGGCAACTTTTTCTTTGATAACTTTCGGAGCGGCATCAACCAGATCCTTGGCATCCTTCAGGCCTTTGCCGGTAATTTCCCGAACAACTTTGATGACGTTGATTTTCGCGTCACCGGCCGCGATCAGCTCGATGTCAAAATCGCTTTTGGCTTCAGCAGCCTCGCCCGCTTCCGCGCCGGCAGCCGGCATTCCGGCCATCGCCATAACTGGCGCAGCCGCGCTCACGCCGAACCTTTCTTCGAGAACCTTGACCAGTTCCGAAAGCTCGAGAACCGACATTTTCTCGATCGTTTGCACGAGGGCCTTGAATTTTTCCGGCACGTCAACGACTTTTTCTTCTTTTGCGGTTTTTCCTTCAGTCATAAAATTAAATTTATTATTTAAATTCAAACTAAACCTGGTTATCCCCAATCGCTTTCAAAACTCCTACCAGATTTCTGATGTTGCCGGCGAGCGCGTTCACAAAACCGCTGACCGGAGCATTGATCGTCCTCACCAATTTCGCGAGCATCTCTTCTTTCGAGGGCAGAGCGGCGAGTGCCAAAACTTCCTTCCCGGCAATTTCTTTTTTCTCGAGAACACCGCTCAAAATCTTGAAATTCTTGTTTTCTTTCGAGAATTTGGCCAGAACCTTAGCGGCGGACGTTTCATCCTCACCGCCGAGGGCAATCCCGATTTGGCCCTGCATACTTTTTACGTCAATTGAAATATCAGCCTCTTTCAGGGCTATTTCAATCAGCTTTTTCTTGGTGATCTTATAAGAGGCGCCGGTTTTTCGAAGCTCATCGCGGAGTTTTTTCATTTTGCCGACGGTCGTTCCGGTATAATCGGAAAACACGAGTGATTTGCTCACTTGGATTTTTTTTGTGAGGTCTTGGATAATTTTTGATTTTTGATCGCGTGTTAACATAAATTTTTCGAAAAATAAAACCTGCTTTCCGCAGATTTCAAAATGACAGCTAGGCTGCCAAATTTCCTCATTGGGACTTACTTGCCCAGTTAAATTCGCGTTAGCGACTATTTAACCGGGGTGATATGCCCAATTTCTGCGGAAAAATGCTATTTAGTTCAACAAAATTTATTATACAGGCCTCAAATAGACTGTCAAGAGGAACCATCTATAATCCGCATTTTTGCTTGTTCGCTTCATGTTCAGCGAGAGTCCTGGCATAAAGCATTTGGCCGGTGTTGGGATCAGTGAGGAAAAAATTATAGTCGCTGGCAGTCGGATAGATCGCCGCTTGAATCGCGACGAGGCCGGGATTGTTGATGGGCCCAGGCGGAAGCCCTTTGTTGAGATAGGTGTTATAAGGCGAAGGCGTCCGGGTGTCATCAAAAGAAAACTGAACTTTATCTTTTCCGAGGACATAAGCAACTGTCGCGCAACTTTGAAGTGGCATTCCGTCGGCTATTCTTTTCCAGAATATCCCGCTCGCGAGCTTCATATCTTCCGAAGTTTTGGCTTCTTTTTCCAAAATGCTCGCCATAGTAACGACTTGGAAAATATTACGATTGTCCGAGAAAATCTTGGCGCTCATAGCTTGAGTCAGTTTTTCGCCGAAATTCTCGAGCATGCGGTTCACGATGTCGGCGGCTGTTGCGTCTTTTCGGAAAATATAGGTGTCGGGGAACAGAAAGCCCTCAAGCGTTGATTTGTCCGGGCGGCTTTTTAAAAAATCAAAGTCAGTTTTCACCCCGCAAGCACATTTCGCGAGGCGCAGAAATTCATCACCGTCAAAGCCTTTTCCTTTGAGGGCTTCAGACATTTGCTGGAGGCTTGACCCCTCCGGAAAGGTAACTTTGGTTTCATTTGAAATTACTTTTCCGACGCTGAGAATTGCGACGATTTCCGGCACGGTCATCTGCCCAGTGAGCTCATAGCTTCCAGCCTGAATCTTTCCCCGGCTCTGGGTTTTCCAAACGTAATAGTCGAAATAGTAAGCGTTTTGAATGAGATTGCCCCGCTCGAGCCGTCGGGCTATTTCAGTCACGCCTTCGCCGGCTTTCAATTCGAATGTTTGCGTGTTACTTTGAGTTCCATGCGAAAAAACAGCTTGGCGATTGAAGATATAGAAAGCCAAGCCGATAAAAATCAAAAAAAGAATCGCCGCCAAAAATATTTTTTTCATCGAAAAGGTTTTTGATTTACCGATAAAAATTTAGACCTTTCTCCAATTTATTCCCCCATGATCTGGAGCGCTATTTGGCGCGGGCGAGAACGGTCAAGTTCGACTGCAAAAATTCTTTGCCACATTCCAAGCTGAAGATCGCTATCAACGATATTTAAGTAGCAACTTGTTGGAAGAAGAGTTGCTTTGCAATGGGCATGGCCATTAGCGCATTCCCCCTTACACATATTAACGGTCCTGATATCGAAATTATCATGCATATACTTCGTGGTTCGCGGAGCAACTTTTTCCAGAACTTTCTTGATATCGGTAATCAGCAATGGTTCGGCCTCCTGAACCAGAACCGCCATCGTGGTGTGAAGGCTCTGAATATTTATTACGCCTCTTTTGATTCCGGCTTTCTTCAGAATTTTTTTGACTTTTTCTGTGATATCAATGAAGTCAAGTGTCGTCGCGGTTTTAAGCTTCAGAACGTGATTGATCAGTTTCATATTATTTGTGAAAAAAATTAAAAACGCGCTTCATTGTCAATCACCATTTTTTTCTTGAGTGAACGCCCGCCTCGTCGGCTGAGCGTCACAATTCTTTCTTTGTCGTGTTGAATCTGCTTTTCCAGTTCTTCATAAACAGCGTCTACTGAACCTTCGATCGATTCGGTTATTTCTTCACCGCGATAATCGCGATAGGGCGTGAAAAGCATGATTTCCGCCCGGAATTTGCCTTTTTTATCGAGGTCAATTTCAACCTCGGCAGAAACATTGGCGTCTTTGCGAAAAGACCGGAAAAATTTGCCCAATTTTTCTATTTTTCCCCGGATGTAAACTTCCGTCCGATCGTCTATTTGAACCTCCTTAAGTAAAAATCGTATATTCATAAGCTTAACGGTAAGTAGTGGATAGCTGACAGTTAGTATAAATCATAAATTATTATAAAAGCAAAAAGCGACCTGTTCAACAATTTATACTCTTCTCTCGGCCGACCAACCATAGCCGGCTATTTTATCTCACCCTTTTCGCCAACCTGATCCAGCTTGACTGAAAGAATTTTGGAAGCCCCGTCCTGACTCATGGTGACTCCATAGAGAATTGAAGCCTGACGCATTGTTTCACGGTTATGCGTGATCAAAATAAACTGGGTATTATGCGAGAGCTCTTGGAGAATTCTGGCAAAACGCCTCGAATTGGCCTCATCAAGAGCGGCCTCGACCTCATCGAGAACCGCAAAGGGAGGCGGACTGTTGGAAATGATGGCAAACAGGAGCGCGAGAGATGTCAGCGCCCGTTCGCCTCCGGAAAGCATAGCGAGACCACTTATCCTTTTCCCAGGAGGACAAGCCTTGATGTCAATTCCAATCTCTCCTTCGGCTTCCCGACTCTCGTCCTCCGAGCCATCATCTTCTTCGCTGTTATCGTTTTCTTCTTCCGGGTTTTCATTTCTCTTCCGGCGAGCTTCAATTTTCGTTCTCTCAAGATCCGCGTTTCCTCCGCCAAAGATTATTTTGAAATACTTGGCAAACTCGCTATTTATCTTCTTATACGTTTCTTCAAAAACTTCCTTTATTTTAGAGTCCATTTCAACAATCACTTCTTCCAGCGTCTCAATGGCTTTGAGAAGGTCTTCCGATTGGCTAGTGAGAAAATCGAATCTTTTCTGAGTTTCGTCGTATTCCTCGATAATCAGGGGGTCAATGGCTCCAATCTGTTCAAAAAGAACCTTTAGCCGTCCAATTTCTCTTTCCTGCTTTTCGATATCGAGATCGCTTCCAACTGTTATTTTTTGGAGAATCTCATCCGGCTCGAATAATTTGAGCTCGTCCTTTATTTTTGCAGCCAGGTCCTCTTCTCTCACTTCGACTCGAGCCAGCCGGATCCTGATCTCGTTTATCCGGTCTTTGAGGGCGCCTAGTTCCTGTTGTTTTTTCCGGAGCTCGCCCTCCAATTCAAAAAATTTCTTGCGGCTTTCCCGGTCTTCCCTGACCATCTTTTCCATCTCAGATTTGTTGGTTTGAATTTCTTTTTCCAGTTTCTGAATCACTTCGGCAAATTCAAGCTTTCTTTTTTCCAGCTCTCCAATTATTCTCAAATCAACAGTATTTTCTCGGGGTGAATCTTCGGTAATTTTCTTTTTTCCAGCAAATAGCTCCTGATGGAGCGACCCAATTTCATCACCGATTTCTTGAAAAACACCCCGAATTTTTTGAAATTCCTCAATATTTTCAATTTGCTGAACTTCCTCAAGAAGTTTTTCATATTTTCCCCAAATTTCACTCATTCTCTCTTTGACGTAGGGAAAATTCACCGGAATCTCCTGAATGAGGGAAAAGTTCTTGGCTTTTTCTTTCTCGATCTCGATCTTCGCCTCAATGATTGCCAGATCTTTCCTCAAGTGGTTGATTTTTTCAAATATTTCCTGTCTTTCATTTTCGAGATTATTCCGCCGGCCTTCAAAATCAATGTTTGACTTGCTTTCCTGGCGGATCGCAATCTCCAGATCGTCAAGTTTTCTCTGAAATTTCATTTCTTCCCGCCCGACATCCTCCTTCTCCTCGAGAATTTTCGTCTTTTCGTTTTTCAGCCTTCGCCAGAGAAATGAATACAATCCTTCCTGCCTTTCCCGAAGTTCTCGCGCCACGTCTTTTCCCTTTTTAGCTTTCTCCGACTGGCGCCTGAGGACCCTGAGATGCGGCCCGATTTCTTGCGTGAGATCGTTCACGCGGTTGAGATTGCTTCTGGTCGATTCCAGTTTCCTGAGCGATCTTTCCTTTTTTAGCTGATAGGGCTTTACCCCGGCGGCCTCTTCAAGGATTATGCGTCGTTCGGCGGGAGTGGCATTGAGAACCGCATCCGCCATGCCTTGGTTGATGACGCAATAACTGCGCTGTCCGATTCCGGCCTTGGCCAGAAGATCCGAAATATCAATCAGTCGCACCCGGCTCCCATTGATGGAATATTCACCCTCGCCACTGCGGTAGATTTTGCGCGAAATCACGACCTCTTCAAATTCAAGAGGAATTTTTTTGTCGGAATTGTCGAAAAAAAGAGAAACTTTGGCGCTGCCCAGCTGCGCTTTTCGGCTCGATCCGGCGAAAATCACGTCCTCTGATTTTTTCCCCCTCAGATTCTTGAGAGATTGTTCCCCCATCGCCCAGCGAAGCCCGTCCACGATGTTCGATTTTCCGCTGCCATTGGGACCGACAATGGCTGTCAGGCCGCAAGCTTTCCCATCTTTGACTAAGCTGCACGACGGCAAAAAATCCAAGGTTGTCTTGGTTGGAAAAGATTTGAAACCGGTCAGCTCAATACGCTTCAAGTACATTTTTGTTTTTTTCACCAGCCCTTTGCCTCGATCCCCTCTTTGGCCGCGTTTCTTTGCGCTTCTTGCTTGGAAGCTCCTTGTCCCGTCGCAATCTCTTCGTCTCCGAGATAGACGCCCACCACGAATTTTTTATCGTGATCCGGGCCCGATTCGGACAGGACTCGATAGTTGGGGGTTACGCCTACCCGGGCCTGGGCTTCCTCTTGGAAATTGGATTTAGGATCGAGATAAAGCTTATTTTTTATCACCTCTTTGAGCTCAACCAGGATATTTTGCTCGATGAATTTCTTGGCCGCGTCGTATCCTCGGTCGATATAAATCGCTCCAATGATCGCTTCGATGGCATTGGCCAAGAGGTAGTCTCGGGCCCGACCCGTGTCTTTGGCCTCTCCGCGACTCATCAGGAGAAAATTTTCGACTCCCATTCGACGGGAAACTTTTGAAAGCATGTCTTTATTCACCAGCGCCGCCCGCCAATTGGTGAGCTCGCCCTCTGGATTGGGAAAATTCCGGTAAAGATTATCGGTCACCACCAATTCCAAAACAGCGTCACCCAAAAACTCGAGACGCTCGTTGTGATCCAATTTATATGACCGATGCTCGTTGAGATAAGAACGATGAGTGACGGCCGTCCGAAGCAGATCGATTTTTTCGAACTTTTCTTTTATTTTCTTTTCCAGGCCTTCGATGTTTTTGACAACCATAAAGCTGGTAAATCCCAAACCCCAAGTTCAAATGACAAACAAAATCCAAAATTACAATGCTCACTTTATCTATTTGGAATTTGGGATTTTATTGGATATTGGGTATTGGATGTTGGGATTTTTTAATTAAAAAATTATTTACTCTTTTCAATTTTATTGTTTTTTTTCGCTATTCTCTTTCTCCGCTTTATCTTCTTTCATCGGCTCTCCCATCTCCCGGTAGATCGTTCCTAGAACGCCGTTCACAAACCTGCCCGAAGATTCACCGCCATAGGTTTTTGCTAGCTCAATCGCTTCGTTGATCGCGACTTTCGGCGGAACTTCTTCATAATTTCCAAAAACCAGCTCAAAAATTCCCAACCTCAAAACATTGCGATCAACGATGGTGACTTGCTCAAGCGGCCATTCAGGAGCGCATTTTTCGATTAGCTTGTCAATTTTATCCCGATTTTTGAGCACCCCGCGCATCAAATAAGTCACAAAAGAAATATCTTCGGTCCCGGGACCAAATTCTTTCACATTGTGATTGATGATTTCATCGACTTTTTTTTTATCTTTGCCGCGGAGATCCCATTCATAGAGGGACTGCATGGCAATGGAGCGAAGAAGATGCCGATTGGCCATAGATTAGTTTAAAGTTCAAAAATCAAGATTCAAAATGATAATTCAAAATTTAAATATAAACTTTCTGCTATTCTGCAATAATTTCCCAACTCTTATAATCTTTTTATCATCTGCCTCGCCTAAAACATAATTGTTGTCTTCTATTTTATTTTCGCCGACGGTAACTCCACCTTGTTCTATTTTTCTTCTAGCATCACTTTTGCTCATGGCTAAATTTTCTTTAACCATCCAATCAATCAGGGTTATTTCACCAATAGACAATGACGGAATTGCATAGTTTGGAGATTTTCTCTTTTGATATACATTTACAAAATTTTCTTGAGCTGCTCTTGCCGCTTCTTCTCCGTGATATATTTTCGCGATTTCAAAAGCCAGCCTCATTTTCAGATCACGCGGATTCTTTTCTTTGATTTTTTTGAAATCCAAATTCGTCGCCAGCTCAAAATATTCCTTCATCGCGCTGTCGGGAATCGACATCGCTTTTCCATACATCTGATCCGCGCTTTCCGCAAGACCAATATAGTTGTCGAGCGATTTGCTCATTTTTCTCTTGCCGTCCGTTCCCACCAGGATTTTTGTAATCAGCATCGCTTGCGGCTCTTGCCCGAACTTATGCTGATAGAAGCGGCCGAAAAGTTCATTGAATTTCTGGTCATTTCCCAAAAGAACCGCATCGGCTTTGAGTTCCACGCTGTCATATCCCTGCATGATCGGATAAACGAGCTCGTGAAGACCAATGTCTTTTCCTTTTTTCATCCTTTCTTGAAACATGTCCCGTTCCAAAATCCGAGCGGCCGTCGTCATGGTCATCAGCCGCAAAAATTCATAAAAATCCATTTTTGAAAACCATTCGGAATTGTATTTTATCTCGAGGAGTTTCTTATCTGTCTTCAAAATTTTTGACGCTTGCTTCACATAGGTCGCTGCGTTTTTCTTGATTTCAGCGTCGGTCATCATCGGACGAGTCTTGTCCTGACCGGTCGGGTCACCGATTTTTGAAGTCGCGTCCCCAATCAGAAAAACAACCTTGTGGCCCAAGTCCTGAAACTCGCGCATCTTGCGAAGCGCCACCGCGTGACCCAAATGTAAATCCGGCCGCGTTGGATCGGCGCCGAATTTCACAATCAATTTTTTTCCTGAAAGCAGTTTCTTCTCCAGCTCGCTTTTTCCAATAATCTCGGCAATTCCGCCTTCAGAAAGAAGTTTACTTATGGCTTCTTTTTTAGCTTTCACGAAAGAATTCTAACATTTTTTCGAAATACTGGCAATGAAAAGGATTTATATATGGCTTAATTTAATTTTTCAAACTTCCAGATCCCCCCTTGATCTCAAATTTTGCATACTCTCTAGTTCACTAGAGAACCGAAGCGCTTACAAAATAATGATTTATAGGCCGAGTTTTTCCTTTGCCATTTTGAATTGTTCTTCCGTCAATTGCCCCGAAGCTTTCATTTGCTCCATCGTCGCGAGAATTTTGTCCTTGTTTTTTTCGATATTTTCCGGCGCCAGAGCTTTTTGCATCAGCCGCTCCCTTTCTTTCGGATCCATTTTCTCTATCCGCTTCATCGCGAGCCTCTGCAACATCCCTATCTTGGGAACGGTCTGACCATCACCATCATTTTTTTTATCCGCCGATGAGGCGGGCTTCTTTTTCCAAAACATAGTTATCTGCAAATATTCCACTACTATGTAGTAGTGGAGTTTTTACACAGTAATAGTTTTAATTTATCGTTTGCTTATTTTACTTTCCGCAGCACTTTTTATACTTCTTACCTGACCCGCAAGGACAGGGATCATTGCGGCCGATTTCAGTTTTGTTCCGGATAGTTTGCCCGCCGGTCGGGACAGCTTTTCCCTCTTGAACTTCCTTAACCGCTCCGAATTGAGCCGGCTGCTCTTCCGCGCCTTGATATTTCGCTTCTTCCAGCACGCTTTTTTGCGGAGCCGGTTCTTCCCGCAAAATGCCAATCTTGAAGATATTCGTAACCACGGCCGAGCGGATCGTGGCCATCAAATTTTGAAACAAAAGATAGGCTTCTTTTTTGTATTCCACCAGCGGATCGCGCTGGCCATATCCCCTGAGACCGATGCCTTCGCGGAGATAATCAATATCGTCGAGATGGTTCATCCAAAAAGTATCAATCGCCCTCAAATACATCCCTTTTTCGATTTGGCGCATTATTTCAGGCGTTATTTCCTGTTCTTTTTTATTATAGGTTTCCTTGGCCAGACCTTTGAGATATTCGATCAATTCGGTGATCTTTCCAGCATCGTTTGCGTGATTCTTGGAGCGTTTGATCTCGAGCATTTTTTTGAAAGCTTCTTCGCCGATCGGAAAAATTGAGTTGAGGCTCTCCCGAATTTCCCCGATATTCCAGTCTTCCGGATGTCCGACAGCGTTGATCCCGACAATTTGCTCGATTTCCTCCTCCACCATTTTGATGATTTCGTCCTTGAGGGAATTCGCAGAAAGAATTTCGCGCCGTTTTTTGTAGACGACTTCGCGCTGCTTGTTCATTATGTCGTCATACTCCAGCACATGTTTTCTGATATCGAAGTTGAAGCCCTCAATTTTGGCCTGGGCGCTTTCGATCGATTTCGTGATGATCCGGTTTTCGATGGGCTGGTCCTCCGCGAGCCCCAACCGGTCCATAATATTTTTGACCCGATCGCCGCCAAAACGTTTCATCAGCTCATCTTCAAGAGAAACGAAAAATTGGGAAGATCCGGGATCGCCCTGCCTTCCCGCCCGGCCGCGCAACTGATTGTCAATTCGCCGCGCTTCGTGACGTTCGGTGCCGATGATATGAAGTCCGCCAACTTCGACAACTCCTTCCCCGAGCTTAATATCTGTTCCGCGTCCCGCCATATTGGTGGCAATCGTCACGGCATTTTTTTGCCCGGCATTCGAAATGATCAAAGCCTCGCGCTCATGGTTCTTAGCGTTCAAAACTTCGTGAGAAATCCCGGCTCGGGAGAGCATTTCGGAAAGAACTTCCGATTTTTCAATGGCGATCGTGCCGACTAGCGCCGGCTGTCCAGCGGCGTTCCTCGTTCTGATTTCTTCGATCACCGCCTTGAATTTCCCCATTTCCGTCTTATAGACAGTGTCCGGCAAGTCTTTTCTGATCATCGGAACATTGGTCGGAACCGGCACGACATCCAGCTCATAGACTTTCGCGAATTCTTCCGCGCTGGTGATCGCTGTCCCCGTCATGCCCGCCAATTTCTCATACATCCGGAAATAATTCTGGAAGGTGATGGTCGCCAAGGTCCGTGATTCCCGCTGCACCGCGACTCCTTCTTTAGCTTCAATCGCTTGATGCAATCCTTCGGAATATCGCCTTCCTGGCATCAGGCGGCCTGTGAAGTCATCCACTATCACCACTTGGCCGTCGCGCACCACATAATCCCGGTCCAGTTTGAAAAGGATGTTGGCTTTGAGCGCTTGTTCTAATTGGTGGACGTAGGCAATTTTTGAAATATCGTAAATATTCTTTATCCCCAGCAGCTTTTCGACTTTACTGATGCCCTTGTCGGTGAGCGACACAGCCCGCATTTTGTGATCCACTGTGAAATCCTCATCTTCTTTAAGTCGCGGAACGATCTGGGCAAATTGCTGATAAAGTTTCGTTGATTCGGTATCGGGCGCGCTGATAATGAGTGGGGTGCGAGCTTCGTCAATCAGAATACTGTCCACCTCATCGACGATCGCGAAATTGAGATCTCTTTGGACCATTTGTTCAAGACTCTGCACCATATTGTCACGCAGATAATCAAAGCCAAATTCATTGTTGGTGCCATAGGTGATATCGGCGGCATAAGCTTCGCGCCTTGAAACGGGCTTCAAATTCTCCATTTCGACGCTGACTTCATCGTTATCTTTTATTTTTGGCTCGTAGAGGAATGAAGCGTCATGTTGGATGCAACCGCTCGTGAGCCCCAAAAAATTATAAATAGGACCCATCCAATTGGCGTCACGGCGAGCCAAATAGTCATTTACCGTGATGACATGCACGCCTTTGCCGCTTAGTGCGTTGAGATATACAGAGGTTGTAGCCGTGTGGGTTTTTCCTTCTCCTGTTTTCATTTCGGCGATTTTTCCCTCATGAAGAACTATCCCGCCTGTTATCTGCACATCGAACAACCTTTTCCCGTCCACTCTTCTTACCGCTTCGCGAACCACGGCAAAAGCCTCCGGCAGAATATCGTCCAGAGTTTTTCCGTTTTGAAGCGCAAGTCTCAACTCGGCGGTTCTGCCTTTGATTTCCTCGTCTGATAGTTTCTGGATTTGAGGCTCCAAACTATTGATTTTTTGGACCAAGGGCTGCAGTTTTTCAGCTTCCCGCTCGGCACCGCCGAAAAGACGTTTGAGTATCATAATAATTTATAAAACATTACAATCTTAGCTCAACTTTTGGAGAAAGTAAACCACGCGCGTGATATCTAAAAAAACAGCTTAACACATCACAGTTGAGCTGTCACTGGAGCCCCTTTATTTTTCGTCTCTGACTATTCTTTATTTATGGTTTTCCGTAATTTCCTGCCGGATTTTTTTGAGAATCATGGCCGCCTCGTCTTTTCCGCCGAGCCCAAAGGCCAGTCCGCCGGCGAGCGCGAGCATCGCCACGAATCCGATAAACAGAGTGTTGATGAGAGTTGCCGCGATGCCAAGCTGGATGAGAGCCGCGAGAAATCCAAAAATAATTATCGCCCATTTGACGACCGTTGCGAGCAGCGTCGCTGAGACAATGCCGGCAACCTTAGTGCTGCCTTTCACGACTGCGTAAACAAAATTCGCAACCAAGAAAGCGACAGCTAGGATAACCGCTGCCACCACAACGTTGGGCAAATAAAGCACAATACTGTTGAGAAAGCTGGTAACCTGGGTGAGTTTCAATATGTCAGTGGCCGCCATCAAAAACACGAGAATCAAAAACCATTTGACGATGCCGCCGAAAAATTTGGCCACATTGAGCTCTACTCCGGCGTGCTTGAAGCGCGATTTTGTTCCGGCTTTGTCGAGAACGTCATCGACTCTGACGACTTTCACGATTTGCTCCACGACTTTGCCGAGAGCCACCGCCACGATCCAGCCAGCCACAAAAACCAAAATCGCTCCGACCAAGGCCGGCAGAAAGTTGATAAATCTTTCCCACAAACCCAAGAGGGATACGGTTATAGCTTCTCCCCACGTTTGCACGGGTTCCATTCAATCACCTCCAATCAAGTTTTGTTTTAATTTCTATATGTAATTATAGCAGATTACCATATTTATGACATTTTTCCGCATGTGGATAACCAAAGAACGCAATCGGGCCAAAATTTGCAGGAAAATATAAAACCTGCTAGAAAATATCTAGTGCAAAGGAGGCAACGACCTCTTTTTTGTAAAATTCTTTGAAAACAAAATATCAACATTAACCTTTCTCATAGGAGGTCTCATGGCTATTTGGCGTTTGCCGAAAATAGGAGTTTTTGGCTCGGCGGCTGGCGATTTGGAAAAACTCAGGCCGTTAGCTCGGTTGATTGGAGAGAAAATCGCCAGAAAAAGAGGAATTCTTATCACCGGGGCGTGCCCTGGGTTACCCTTCGAAGCCGCCCTAGGGGCTACCGAAGCAGGTGGACTCGTTATAGGAATATCACCGGCTGCGAATCTAAGTGAACATATCAATAAGTATAAATTTCCGGCCGAGCCCTACCTGCTCATTTTTACGGGGCAGGAAAAAAAAGGCCGAAATCCGATCAGTATGCGCACCTGTGATGCCGGCATTTTCATCTCCGGAAGAAGCGGGACTCTCAATGAATTTACCATTATGTATGACGAGGGAACCGCGCATACCGTTATGGGTTTCCTCCTTGGAACCGGCGGAGTCGTGGATAACGAGATTCCGTCATTCATTAAAAGAACCTCTCAGGAGAAACCATCCAAGGCCACACTCTTATGGGAAGCTGAACCTGAAAAACTCGTTTATCAAATCTTCGAGACCCTAAAGTCTCCGAGAAATATCTAAAAAGGAGAAAGAGACCATGAAGCCGGAAGATGTGAAAATTGTTTTTCCCTTAGACGTTCCAACTCTTGAGGAAGGTCGAGTCTTAATGAGAGAAGTCGGTGAATACATCGACATCCCTAAAGTCGGGCTCGAATTGATCCACTATGTCGGAACGCCCGCGGCCGTTTCAATGCCGAAAGAATTCGGCAAACTCCCTTTTGCGGATGTCAAGCTTAACGACATCCCGAATAC
>Ga0315268_10002031_pt1 | contig 23106 bp, 16 predicted proteins | sample C1_top_MG_FD_204535 | JGI IMG/M metagenome (GOLD analysis project Ga0315268, IMG submission 204535) | Sediment microbial communities from Yellowstone Lake, YNP, Wyoming, USA - C1_top | ecosystem: Environmental > Aquatic > Freshwater > Lake > Sediment | place: USA: Wyoming | collected 2017-08-01 | reverse complement strand
ACAAGGACTTTCAACCCAAGGCAACCAAGCGGTGAGCCGCAAGGTCGTCACCGTCGAGCAGCAGCGCGGCCACGCGCTGATCAGCTCGGACCTGCACGGCAACCGCGCCGACTTCGAGCGGTTGCGCGACCTGTTCCTGGAGGGCGTCGCAGCCGGCGAGGAGATGATCTGGATCAGCACCGGCGACTGGGTACACGGCCCGTCGAGCGACGGCCGCGGCCAGGTGACCGGCCGCAACAACGAGCCGCTGTACGACTACCCGGACGCGTCGGCCGCGATCGTGCGTGAACTGGCCGAGCTGATGGAGCGCTTTCCGCAGCGCATCTTGAGCGTCTGCGGCAACCACGAGTGGGCGCACATCGGTGGGCCGCGCACCAGCAAGTTTCACCCGGACGAGGCCGCGTTTCTCGAGCAGCAGCTGGCGCCGACCGAGGTGACCGTGCTGCGCGAGCGGTTCGCGTCGTGGCCGCTGCTGGTACGGCTGCCGGCCTGCGGCGTGGTGGTGTCGCACGGCGCGATCGGCTCGGGCTTTGGCAGTGCGGCTGACTTCGAGCGCATCGACTACCGGGGCGGCAATGACTCCCAGTCGTCGGCTCTGCTCTGGTCGGCGATGAGCGCTTACGGCTATGTCGATGACGACCCGGATGCGGTGTTGCGCCAGCTGAGTGGTCCGGACGACGGCGCGTATCAGCTGCTGGTGCATGGCCACGATCGCGAGGAGGAGGGCCTGTGCGCGGACGGCGCCTGCGCGCTGCTGCTGTGCAGCTCGTTCGGTGCGTTGCGCAACCGCAAGGCTTATCTTTGGCTCGAACTGGGCGAGCATTGCCACCTGGGCAACCTGCGCGAGGGCGAGGAGGTCCGGTTTCTGTGGTGACGACGAAGGATGCGGCGGTTACGGCGACTTCGACCGCACGCGCGCAGCGCAACTACGACCGGCTGGCGCGCTGGTACGACTGGCTCGCGGCCAGCGAGCATCCACTGGTCGAGGCAGGCCTGGAACTTCTCGCAGCGCAACCAGGCGAGCACGTGGTCGAGATCGGCGCGGGCACGGGCAAGGCGCTGCAAATTCTGGCCAGCGCCGTGGGCGCGACCGGGTGCGTGGTCGCGGTCGACGTGTCGCCGCGCATGCTGGACGTGGCCCGGCGCCGATTGCAGACAGCTGGCCTGGCCGACCGAGTGTTGGCGCTGCGCTCGGATGCACGCACGCTGGCTGTGGGGACGGCGAGCTGCGACGCCGTGTTCGCCAGCTTTGCGCTCGAATTGCTGGCGCCGGCCGACCTGAACGTGGCGCTGGCCGAGTGTGTGCGCGTGCTGCGGCCAGCGGGGCGGCTCGGCGTCGTGGCCATGGCCGAACGACCGCAACCCAACGCGCTCGACCGTGCCTATCGCTGGGCGCATCGACGCTGGCCAGATACCATCGATTGCCGGCCGATCGCGCTCGGGCCGCTACTGACTGCGGCCGGGTTGCAGGTGCAGCAGGTGGTGCCGCGGTCGCTGTGGGGACTGGCCGTGGACCTGGCACTGGCGCGACGTTGACGGTTGAGCCGGTGGCAGCGGGTCGCTAGATTGCGTCGCCGAGGAGTCTGTCGATGGCGCTCAAGCGCGATTTCTTGCTCAAACTGTTTCTCGACACGGTCAAGTCCGACATGCTGCACCTTGGCTACTCGGCGCCGGTCCAGCCGCTGACCTGGGCCGAGTTGGCCGCTGCCCAGCAGGCGTACGAGGACCGGGTGGTCGGCATGATCCCGCAGAGCACGGCCTCGATTCTCGAGGTCGGCTGCGGCACCGGCCACACCACGGCGCGCCTGCACCAGCAGGGCTTCAACGTGCAGTGCTTGTCGCCGGACATCATCCAGAAGGAGATCATCGAGAAGAAGTTTGGCAACAGCATCGTGTTTCATAACACGACCTTCGAGGACCTCGAGGTCGACGGCCGCTACGCGCTGATCCTGATGATGGAAAGCTTTGGCTACATCAAGCTCGAGCGCTGCCTGGACCAGTGTCGCCGTTTTCTGGCGGCCGACGGCCGCGTGCTCATCGCCGACATCTTTCGCCAGGACCGCAACCGCGAGTACAAGTCGTTTCACGTCTGGGACGACGTCAAGGATGCCGCTGCTCGCCACGGCTTCGAGTGCCGGGTGGTCGAGGACATCACCGACAACATCGTGCCCACGCTCGAGCTCGCGACGTCGGTCTATCAACAGTTCGTGGTGCCGATCGTGGACACGCTGTATGGCGCGGCCATGCACTCGATCGACAAGCAAAAGGTCAAGAAGCTGCCGCTCAAGCTGGCGCGCTCGCTGTTTCGCAAGAAGATCGACGACGCGCTCAATGACGTGCACGTGCGGGTGCCGACCATCATCAGCGGTAATTACTTCAGCGAGCACGCCCGCTACCTGATCGTCGAGCTGCGGCCGGCGGGCAAGGGCGCCGCATAGCCATGAGTGAGGCGCCCGCCGAGCCGGCTGCTCCGGTCGCGCGCCCGTCGCGGCGCGAGCGGCTGCGCCAGTTCAGACGCCGCATCACCTACTCCAACTTCATCACCGGGCTGATCGCGCTGGTGGCGTGGCTGTTCATCTGGCTCTACTTCAAGACGCTGCGCGTCGAGTACGTGTTTCACCCCGACTTCGATCGCGAGCAGCGCAACAAGGTCTGCTACGGCTTCTGGCACGGCCGCCAGTTCTTGCTGGTCCCGAGCTTTGGCTGGGTCCACCCGTCGATCATGACCGACATCAGCTGGATGGGCGCGATCCAGGCCAAGATCCTCAAGCGCTTTGGCTACGTGGTGGTGCGCGGTTCGAGCAAGCGGCGCGGGGCGCAGGCGCTGCTCGAGGTCAAGCAGGTGATCGAGGCGGGCAGCTCGGCTGCGTTTGCGCTGGACGGACCGCGTGGCCCGATCCACGAGGCCAAGCCCGGCATCGTCTTTCTGGCGCAGAAGATCGGTTACCCGATCGTACCGCTGCTGGCCAGCTGCGACCGTGCCTGGGTGCTTGATAACTGGTGCCACTACCAGCTGCCCAAGCCGTTCGCGCGCTGCTGGATCGGTGTCGGGCAGCCGTTCGATCCGTCGACGCTCGAACGCGATGCCGCGGTCGCGGAGTGCAACCGCCGCGTCAATGCCTGGATGGTCGAGCTGGATCAGCGCGCCGGGAATGCGTAGGCGCAGCTTTCTTTCCATTGACGATGTGCCAGAAGGTCAGCACCGGATGGCGCCACGGCATGCGCGGGCCGGCGTGCCGCATGACCACGCGGATCTGCTCGCGCGCAGTCTGCTTGTAGCAGTGCACCGCGCAGTTGATGCAGGTTGGCTTGTCGTCGAGAAATGGGCAGTGGTCGACCCGCGCATGGGCATAGTCCCAGAGCGCGGAACACTCGGCGCACCGCTGATCGGCACCGCCGTGCAGGTCGTGGCAGTAGATGCCGATCATGGCGCGCACGGTCTTGAGCTCGCGCGCGATGCGGCGCTGGTTGGCCGGCGAGCCTGCTTTCACGCGGTCCATACTATCTGATCTAGTACGCGTTGCCGCACCAGCAAGCCGCGCCTCGAACCAGGCGCCAAAAGCCGACAACTTGCGATAATGTACATGTTGCGGCGAGCAGCAAACGTCATTGGTGTGAGCGAGGGCGGCATGGGCAGGGTTCGACAATCGACGAATGCACAGGTCAGCATTCCGACCGCGCTACCGGTCGCCGACGAGCAGGTGGTGACCCAGCAGACCGGCGCAGTGCAGTCCATGAGCGAACAGCAGGTGGCAGCGCGCACCGGTCTGGCCCAGCAGGGGCAGGCGGTGCAGAACTTCGCCCAGAGCGGCGAGCACCAAGTGGCGCCGCGCAAGCTCGGTCTGCTCAACCTGCTCAACCAGATGAACGGCTCCGCCGACTGGGGCCGCGTGCCAGCGGACGCCCGCAACAATCAGCTGGCGCAGCTGGCCCAGCAAGCGCGCGCGCAAGCTGGCGGTAGCGGCAACATCGATATCAGCCGCGATCCGCAGCTGGCCGAGCTGGCCAATGGCATGGGCTGGAAACCGCCGTTCAGCTTTGAGGAGGCGTTGTTCCTGATGCAGATGAAGTACGCCGACCGCAAGGAAAAAGAGCTGCTGTCGCAGATGAACGAGCTCGCCAAGTAGCGCATCCCTTATCGTTTTGGTGCTGAGGTGACGTCGGAACATTGACCGATGGCTGACCTCGTGTCGACCGATGGTCAGTCCCTGCCCAGCTGCTAGCCTGAGCACAGCAGGTGGGAGAACGGATCCATGTCGATGCGCCCGCTCATCACCCCGGCATTCGTCGCGACGCTCGCTGCGTGCAGCGCGGTCGAGCCACCGGCCGAGGGCATTCCGGTCGATTTCGAGGACAACCTGCTGGAGCAGGGTATCTACGACTGCACCCAGCGCACCGATACCGGCTACTCCAACGGCAACGCTTTCACCATCACGGTGGTGACGGTCGATGGCAAACCGGTCGAGCTGACCACGGCCAACGTCTACATCAAGATGCAGGAGGCTGCGGCCGGCGCCGGCATCGGGCTGCGCATCGTCAGCGGCTTTCGCACGATGGCCGAGCAGCAGTACTTCTACGACTGCCACATCAACTGCAACTGCAACAATTGCAACCTGGCGGCCGAGCCGGGGACCTCGCCGCACCAGAGTGGCCACGCGCTTGACCTCAATACTGCGGACGGCGGCGTGCTCGACTGGCTCAACGCCAATGCCGGTGGCTTTGGCTTTGCGCGCACCGTGTCGAGCGAGCCCTGGCACTGGGAGTACTGGGGCGGCGGCCCCGAGGTCGGGCCGTGCGGCGCTTCGCCCGAGTGTCTGCAGAACCCCAACTACGGTGGCTGCGCTGGCAGCGTGATCACCCGCTGCGAAAATAATCAGATCGGAACTGGCGACTGCGGCGTGTACGGCGCGGCCTGCTCGACGCTGGGCGGAGCGCCCCACTGCGTGCACTTTCTCTGCTGGTCCAACCTCAATGGCGGCGAGGATGGCCGCTTCTGCCGCGAGGGCGACATCGCTGGCAGCTGCGCGCTCGGCGTGTACACCGAGACCGCATGCGCGGCCAGCGGCCTGGTCTGTCGCACTGGCGCGTGCGTGGCGCCGGGCAGCGACGTGGCCGGGTCCGACGTTGACAGCGATGCGGCAACTGGTGTCAGCGCTGACGCCGGCAGCGAGCCGGGCGCCGATGCCGCCGCAGCGACCGACGGTGGCGACATGCCAGCGGTCGAAGTCGACGCGGGATCGCAGATGCAATTCGACGCTGGCGCGGCTTCGTCTGCCGACGACGTCGAACCAACAGCGGCTGAGCGCGTCGCCGTTGGCTGGCATGAGGGCTGCTGTACAACAGGGGAGCCACCGACTCCTTGGCTGCTGCCGCTTGTGGTCGCATTCGGCTGGCGACGCCGGGTGTGGTAGCATGGCGCGTCCATTGCGGGGAGGACGCGCATGTCCGTGGTCTGTCCGTACTGCCAGGGCACCACGGCGGACAGCCAGGCCCGCTTTTGTTCCTTGTGCGGTCGCCAGCTCGACGCCGAGCAGCTCGAAGCAGCGACCATCCCCGATCTACGTCGGGGCGACGTGCTGGCCGACCCGCCGTCACAGCAGTCGCTGCCGCCAGTCACGACGCTGGATCGGCCCCTCGCTCAGTTCGACGTACCCACGACCTTGCCGCCCTGGTTCGGCGATGGGCAGGGGTCGGCGACGCAGCCCGAACTCACACCGGCAGCGATCGCCGGTCATGGGCCGGCCGAGCCAGCAGATTCCAGCCTGCTCACGCTGAGTGATTCGCAGCGCACGCAATCGACAACCGGCCACCAGTCGACCCGACTCGCTGACCAGCCGACCGAGCCGCTCGACCGCTTTCAGGGACCGATCCCCTCGTTCCTGCGCGCGACTCTGTCCGGGCCAATCAAGGTACCGCCGGCGGCAGCCCACATGACCGACGCGGACGAGGATGCTCAGGCGATCTTTGCGCCGCTGGAGGGTGCGCCAGCCGCCAAACCTGCCGCGGCCCCGGCCTTCGTCCTGGAACGGCCGGTTCCCCTTGCCAATGCTGCAGCTGGAGTTCATGCCCCGGACCTGTGCGTGGTTCCGAACACCCCGTTTTCTGCGTCCGAGCTTCCGGTCGAGTTGGCCGAGCCGCTGCCAGACCTCGGTGCAACGCCGCCCGCGTCGCCGTTTCCGCTCTACTCGCCGCATGTCGCGAGCCGGCTGAAAAAGCGAATCGCTGCACCGGCCGTCGACCACGAAGCGTTGCTCGCAGCCGCCGAGCCGCCGCCGGAGACGCAACGCGCGACCGCTGGTGCTGGCCGCTGGTTGCTACTGCTGGTCAAGTTGGTGCTGGTGGCGGCGGTGACGGGCGCGTCCTACCTGCTGCTGCCCGCGTACCGCGTGGCCGGCGCGGCGGGCGCAGGTATCGCCTTGCTGTGCGTCCTTTTACTCTGGCCAGGACGGCTCACCGACCCAGACGCTCGACTTGAATGACAGACATTTGTCTGTTAAATTGTCCGGGTGAGCAGGCGATCCGCATCATCTCGCCAGCTGCTGCTGGTGCCGGTGCGCAGTGCGCCGGATCTGGCGTGTGCCCTGCTGCCGGCATTGCCGCTGCAGATCTTGCTCCGCCGTTGCCCCGAATGGCGGCCACATCCGGTCGCCGTGGTCAGCGAGGATCGGCCGACCGGCAGCGTGCTCTGGCGCAACCAGCAGGCGCGGCGCGCCGGGGTGCTGCCGGGCATGCGCTATGTCGCGGCGCTGGCGCTGGCCCCGGATCTGCGCGCCGGTTGTGTGGCTGGCGCCGAGGTCGAGTCCTGCTCGGCTGATCTGGTCAGGTTGCTCTGGCACCACACCCCGGGCGTCGAACCGAGCCCGGATCTGCCGGGTGCCTACTGGCTCGACGCACACGGGCTGGGTCGGCTCTACCCGGATCTGGCTGTCTGGGCCGCCGCTATCCGCGCCACGCTCGGCCAGGCTGGCTGGGTCGCGCGTGTCGCGGTTGGCCACACGCGTTTTGGCACCCTCGCCACGGCCCAGGTCTGCCGCGATCAGGTGGTGTTTGCGAGCGCCGCAGCCGAGCAGGCAGCGGCCTGTCAGGTGGCGCTCGATCGGCTGGATCTCGAGCCGGAGAACCTGCTGGCGCTGGCGCGGCTGGGGGTGCAGTCAGTCGGCGATCTGATCCGGCTGCCCGCAGGCGGGTTGCGGCTGCGTTTTGGACCGGCGCTCCACCTGCTGCACCGGCTGGCCAGCGGCGATCCGGGACTGCCGCTCGAACCGGCCCGGCCAGCGGCGCCGATCCGCGGGCAGCGCCTGCTTGACGAGGCCGAATCCGACAGCGCGCGCCTGCTGTTTGAGGTCAAGCGGTTGCTGCACCCACTGTTGCAGACGCTGGCACAGCGAGCGCAGGCGCTGGCCGCGATACAGATCCGGTTGCTGCTCGACCGCCGCGCGGCAACCCGCACCATCGAGCAACGGATCCAGTCGGCGCGGCCGACGCTGGACGCCATGCAACTGCTGGATCTGGTGCGGCTGTGGCTCGACCGGCTGCAGCTGGAGGCGGGGGCGATCGAGATCGCGGTCGAGGCGGTTCCGGTGGCGGCCACGGCCGAGCAGCTGCGGCTGTTTGCCGGGCAGACCGATCGCGATCTGGTGGCGGCCGAGCGCGCGCTGGCGCGGATCCGGGCCGAGCTGGGCGCCACGGCCGTGGTGCGCGCCGAGCTGCGCGACGCCCATCTACCCGAGGCGAGCTTTGCCTGGGCACCGGTGATGCGGCTGGCGCTGGCGCGGCCAGCGACCCGCGCCGAACGACCGCTGGTGCGGCGGCTGCACGGCCGGCCCATCGAGTTGCCGCCGCGGCTGCGGCTGACGCCGGACGGCTGGATGCTCGGCCGGCCCGAGCGCGGTGCAGTGGTCCGGCTGCTTGGGCCGTACGTGGTGTCGGGCGGCTGGTGGGCGCGCGAGGTGGTGCGCGACTACCACTTTGCCGAGACCGCGCGCGGCGATGTCTACTGGCTGTATCACGACCGGCGGCGGCGGCGCTGGCTGATCCAGGGCGCAGTCGAGTAGGTTGCTGTCCCGATAATAAATACTGCAGTGCAACAATGTCGAACAGGTTGTTTGGTCTGATGTGGCTTCATGACGCCTGATATTGCACTTGACAATTGGTGCAGTGCAGAAATAAAAGTTGTGCTCACGCAGCAACGCGCAGGCAGCGGAGGCAACCATGGCCGCGCTCAACGTCAACATCGGGCAGTGGATTCGCAAGAACGCGCAGATCTATCCGGACAAGGTGGCGGTCAAGTCGCAGGGGCGCGCCTTCACCTACCTGCAACTGCGCGACCGGATGTACCGGCTGGCCAACGGGCTGCGCGCCCTGGGCATCAGCAAAGGCGACCGGGTCGCGTTGTTGCTGCTCAACAGCGCCGAGTACGTCGAGGCGGTGTTTGCCTGCTCGGCGATCGGCGCGATCACGGTGCCGCTCAACTGGCGACTCGGCCACGACGAGCTGGCGTTCGTTCTGGCCGACTGTGCGCCGCGGGTGTTGCTGCACCACGTCAGTTTCGACGAGCGGGCGCTGGCGCTACACAAGGGCTGCACTGCGATCGAGCGGCGGCTGGCCATCGCCGACGACGGTGGCGCCTCGTCCTATGAGGACTTTCTCTCCTCGGCGCCGGCCAACGATGCCATCGACCCCACGGTTGGCGGCGACGACCCGCACCTGATCATGTACACCGCGGGAACCACCGGTAACCCCAAGGGCGTGGTGCTCACCCACGCCAACTGCTTCTGGCAGTCGGTCAACGGCTGGGCGCTGGGCGTCAGCCCCAAGACCGTGGCGCTGGTGGTGCTGCCGATGTTTCACGTCGGCGGGCTCAATGGCTCGGTCACGCCGATGATCCATGTCGGCGCCACCGTGCTGCTGCCGCCCAAGTTCGATGTGGTCGAGACGCTGGAGGCGGTCGAGCGCGAGAAGGTGTCGGGCATGGTCACGGTACCAGCAGTCTACCAGATGATGTACGACCACCCGCGCTTTGCCACGATCGACTTCGCGTCGATCGAGGCCTTCATCTCGGGCGGTGCGCCGCTGCCGCTCGACCTCATCCGCAAGTATCACGAGCGCGGCCTCGAGTTCAGGCAGGGTTACGGTCTGACCGAGACCTCGCCTGGCGCCACCGGCATGGGCCCCGGCGAGTGTCTGGCGCACGCCGGTACGGCTGGCCGCGCCTGCCTGTACGTCGACATCAAGATCGTCGACGACAACGGCGACGCGCTGCCGCCGGGCAAGGCAGGCGAGGTCTGCGTGCGCGGCCCCAACGTGATGCAGGGCTACTGGCACCGGCCCGAGGAGACAGCCAAGGCGATCCGCGACGGCTGGTTCTATTCGGGCGACATCGGCTTTCTCGACGACGCCGGCTACCTGACGCTGGTCGACCGCAAGAAGGACATGATCATCTCGGGCGGTGAGAACGTCTATCCGGCCGAGATCGAAAAAGTGTTGCAGGAACATCCGGGCGTGGCCGAGGTAGCGGTGGTCGGCCGGCCTGATGCGAAGTGGGGCGAGGTACCAGTGGCGTTCGTGGTGCCGCGCAAGAGCTACCAGCTGACCGGCGAAGAGCTGCTCAAGTTCTGCCAGGACCGCATCGGCCGCTACAAGCAGCCCAAGGACTTCTTCTTCAAGCAGGCGCTGCCGCGCAATGCCGCGGGCAAGGTGCTCAAGCCCGCGCTCAAGCGCGAGGCCGGTCCGCCTTAATCACCTCGTACAGACGCAGATCTCGTTGCCGCGGGTGGTGATGCAGGTGTCACCCATCCATTCGCGGCGGTCGCACACCGGGTCGACGTTGTCAAAGGCGTCGAGGCAGTTCTTGCCGAGTCCAGCGCAGAGCGTACCGCAGTTGCTGCCACCGGTGTTGGCGTTGAACTCGCAGGTGGTCGCGTTCTCGTGGCACAGCACGAAGCCGGCAACCGCGCCGTAGGTGCTGGTGCAGCCCGGCCCGGTCGCAGCGTCGATGCTGGTGCCGGCGTCGGGTGTCGTGATCGCGACGCGGTCGACGATGCAGTCGGTTGTCACCCACGCCGGATCGTCGCTGCCCGCCGAACCGTTGGCGCCCAGCGTGCCGCTGGCGCTGGTGGGTGAGGTATCAGCGACAGTCTGGTCCGAGCCCTCGTCCAGGTGCCACAGCGCAACGGTCTGGCCGTCGCTGACGAAAGGCAGCGTCGGCGTGGCGAAGGCTGCGCTGTAGCGCGCGATCGACGAGATGCGCACCTCGTCGAGCCGTCCGGCGAAGCTGCCGCTGTTGTTGCCCGCCGCACTGGCCAGTCGCGTACCGCCCGCATAGCCAACCCAGGTGAACGGCGTCTCGGACTGGGACTCCTGCCGTTGCAGCGCCCCGTTGGCAAAGACCGAGAGCAGTCGGCTCGTGGAGTCGTAGACGCCCACCACGTGGTACCAGCGGTCGGCCTGCAAGCGCTGGCCGTCGTCGTAGGCGGCCCAGGCGCAGTAGCCGCGCACCCCGTCATACAGACAGAACTCGAGCCAGCCGCTGCGCAACCGCAGCGCGAACCCCTCGACGCCGGTCGCGTCGCGCTGCGCGACCAGATAGAACGGGCCGACGCCATCGACGTCGGCAGTGCTCGGTTGGACCCACGCCTCGACCGTGATGTCGGTCAGGTTGCGCAGGCCCGCATTGTCGGGCACCAGCACCAGGTCGTCGAGGCCGTCGAAGTCGAGGGCTGGGTTGTGGCAGCCCGCATCGCGGGGAGCGGTGTCGGGTTGCGCCGCGTCGACACGCGGTGCGCTATCGAAGGGAGCGCCATCGGCGCGCGGAGCGCTGTCGACGTGGGCCGCGTCGCGGCCACTGTCGATGGCTGGCGCTGCGTCCGTGCCGCCATCGGCGTGGCCGTCGGTCGCGGTCGTCGCATCGCTGCGCCGATCGACAGGCGCTGCGTCGGACGCAGCATCGCGCTCGATCAGGTCGTGCCCCACCTGATCGAGGCTGTTGCCGTCGCCGACCGCCTGGTCTCTGCCTGTGGTGTCCTGGCCAGGTCGATCGTTCGCCGGTTGCTCGGTTCCGGTCGCTGCATCGAGGTCGGCACTGGCCGCGCAGTGGCCGGCCTGGCACCGTTGGCCGCGGCCGCAGCCCTGGTCGTCACTGCAGGCGTAGCCGATTTTGTTTTCGGCCGGCAATGCGACCGGGCAGCCGAGTGCGCAGGCCAGCCCGGCGGTCGCGAAGGCCAATTGCGCGATACGACCTGTTGCCATGCACCCCAGTATAGTCGAGCGCGATCCGGTCGCGCATGTCGGCGTGGCCGAGCGTCTTCTCGCGGGTTTTTGAATAACAGACAAATGTCTGGTATATTGAGATCCGGAGGCGATCGCACGCGATCGGATCAGCCATGCCCTCCTACGCGCCGCTCTGCTGCAAGAGCAACTTCTCGTTTCTCGAGGGCGCCAGCCACCCCGAGGAGCTGGTCGAGGAGGCGCGGCGGCTGGGCCTGCCGCACCTGGCGCTGACCGATCGCGACGGCGTGCACGGCGTGGTGCGCGCGCACCTCAAGGCGGCCGAGCTGGGCGTGCACCTCGTCATCGGCTCCCAGGTGACGGTCGACGGCCTCACCCAAGCAGCACCGTCCCCGTCCATCGTGTTGCTCGCCCAGGACCGCGCCGGCTACGCCAACCTGTGCCGCCTGATCACGATCGGCCGCCGCCGCTGCGAAAAAGGGTCGTCGCAGGTGGGCTGGGACGAGGTGTGCGCTCACGCGCCCGGCCTGATCGCGCTGTGGGGCGGCGCTGACAGCATGCCGAGCGTCATCGGCGCCGTGCACGACGCATTCGGCGACCGGCTGTACGCGCTGCTGCTGCGCCATCGCCAGGCCGACGAGGTGGCAGCCGAGGCCCGGCTGCGCGCGCACGCCCGTCGTCACGGCCTGCCGCTGGGGGCCGGCCTCGAGGTGCTCTACCACACGCCGGCGCGGCGGCCGTTGCAGGACGTGCTCGCCTGCACCCGCCACGGCGTGACGCTGGCCACGGCCGGCCGCCTGATCCAACCCAATGCCGAGCACGGTCTGCTGGCCCCGCCGGCGTTCGCGGTGCTGTTCGAGGACGATCCCGCGGCCGTGGCGCGCAGCCTCGAGGTGGCGCAGCGCTGCACCTTCTCGCTCGCCGAGTTGCGCTACCGCTATCCGTCCGAGCAGCTGCCCGACGGCACCAGCTCGTCGCAGTGGTTGCACCAGCTGACGCTGGCCGGCGCGGCCTGGCGCTACGCCGGGAACATCCCGGCCGACGTCGCGGCCCAGCTCGAGCACGAGCTGCGTCTGATCGACGAGCTCGATTACTGTGGCTACTTTCTCACCATGCACGAGATCGTCGAGCGCTGCCGGCAGCAGGGCATCCTGTGTCAGGGCCGCGGTTCGGCCGCCAACTCGGCGGTCTGCTATTGCCTGGGCATCACCGCGGTCGACCCGGTGCGCATGGGGCTGCTGTTCGAGCGCTTCATCTCGCTCGAGCGCGCCGAGCCACCCGACATCGACCTCGACATCATGCACGAGCGGCGCGAGGAGGTGATCCAGTGGGTCTACGAGAAGTACGGCCGCGAGCGCGCCGCCATGGTGGCGGTGGTGATCCGCTACCGCACCCGCTCGGCCGTGCGCGAGGTGGGCAAGGCGTTCGGTCTGCCGCTGACCGCGATCGACCGGCTGTCCCGGCTGCATTCGCACTACGACAGCGTCGACGAGAGCGCGCTCGAACAGGCCGGGCTCGACCTGGCCGAGCCGACGCGTGGACTGTTCCTGGCGTGCGTGCACGACCTGCTCGACTTTCCGCGCCACCTGTCAATCCACCCGGGCGGCTTTTTGCTCGGCCACGAGCCGGTGCACGACCTGGTGCCGATCGAAAACGGCAGCATGGCCGATCGCACGGTCATCCAGTGGGACAAGGATGACGTCGAGGCGCTCGGGCTGTTCAAGGTCGACCTGCTCGGGCTGGGCGCGCTGACCCAGCTGGACATCGCATTCAAGCTGCTCAAGCAACACCGCCAGATCGAGCTGAGCATGGCCACCATCCCGCCCGACGACGAGAAAACCTTTGCCATGATCCAGCGCGGCGACACCATCGGTGCCTTTCAGATCGAGAGCCGGGCGCAGATGAACATGCTGCCGCGGCTCAAGCCGCGCTGTTACTACGATCTCGTCGTCGAGATCAGCCTGGTGCGGCCCGGCCCGATCAGCGGCGGCATGGTGCACCCCTACCTGAAGCGACGACGGGGAGAAGAGCCGGTGACCTACCCGCATCCGTCGCTGGAGCCGGTGCTGGCCAAGACGCTGGGTGTGCCGATCTTCCAGGAGCAGGTGATGAAGCTGGCGGTGGTGGCGGCCGACTACACGCCGGGCGAGGCCGATCAGCTGCGGCGCGACATGGCGGCCTGGCGCCGGGCCGGCCGCATCGAGCGTCACCGCAGCCTGCTGATCGAGCGCATGATCAAGAAGGGCATCGAGCAAAAGTTTGCCGAGCAGGTGTTCGACCAGATCCGCGGCTTTGGCGAGTACGGCTTTCCCGAGAGCCACGCCGCCAGCTTCGCGCTGATCAGCTACGCCACCGCCTACCTCAAGTGCCACTTCCCGGCTGACCTGTTCTGCTCGCTCCTCAATGCGCAGCCGATGGGCTTCTACTCGATCGCGACCCTGGTCGAGGCGGCGCGTCGCTGTGGTGTCGAGGTGCGGCCGATCGACGTGCTGGTGAGCGATTGGGATTGCACGCTGGAGGAGGTCGCAGCGCCGCCAGCGCTGGTCGCCGACGCGTGCCGGCCGCTCGTCCTGCGCATGGGGCTGCGCTACGTCAAGGGGCTGAGCGAGCGCGACGGCCAGCAGATCGTGGCCTGGCGTGCGAGCGACGCAGCTCGCGCACTCGAGTCGTTCGTGCGCGCCGTCGATCTCGATGAGGGCGCGCTGTGCACGCTGGCCGAGTGCGGCGCGCTCGAGGGCTTTGGCCTGGATCGGCGGCAGGCGCTGTGGGAGATGCGCAAGCTGGTCAAGGAGCGCCGCTCGACCCTGGTCGTGACGACGGACGATGCGCTGCCGATGTTTGCGCCGCTCGACGCCTTTTCGACCATCGGCTGGGACTACCAGGCCAGCAGCCACAGCGCGCGCGGCCATCCGCTCAAGCCATTGCGCACCGAGTTGCAGCGGCAGGGGCTGCCCGATGCGGCCACCGTGGCCACCCTGCGCGATGGCCAGCGCGTGCACTATGCCGGCCTGGTGATCTGCCGCCAGCGGCCGGGCACGGCGTCGGGCGTCACTTTCATGACGCTCGAGGACGAGACCGGCCTGGTCAACGTGGTGGTCTGGACCAAGGTGCACGACGCCTACCGCGTGCTGCTGCGCAGCGAGCCATTTCTCGGCGTCAGCGGCCGGCTGCAGGCCGAGCAGGGGGTGGTGCACCTGATCGCCGACAAGCTGTGGCTGCCCAAGGTCGGCCGCAGGCCGGTATCCGGACCGAGCCACGATTTTCACTGAGGCGCAAAATTGGCGCTCGGCAGATAGTATGGGCAACACGGGCCGACCACTGGTGAACTCATGCAATGGAAATTCGCACTGCTGACAAGCGCGTTGTGCGGGCTGGGCTGCCCGGTCGAACACGTTGGCCCGACCCCAGGCGACGACAGCGGTCTGCACGCCGATGGCGGGGATGCGGACGCCGCCGCCGTTGACCATCTTGGCCTGGACCTGGCGCAGCGCGACGCAGCCGGCCATGACGCGGCGGGCAGCGATGCTGCCGGTCACGATGCTGGCGGGCACGATGCGGCGCGACCGGACGCGGCGCCCCTCGACGCGGCGCCGGCCTGCGCCAACGACGACAGCTTCGAACCCAACAACAGCGCTGTCGCGGCGGCTGCCATCACCGCGCCGGGCACCGTGCGCGGGTTGATGAGCTGCGACGACGACTGGTTTGCGTTCACTGCGCCGGCTGGAAACGGCGTGCGCGTGGTCATCGATTTCAACACCAGCGCCATCGACCTCGACCTCTACCTGTTCAGGGCAGCCGACCCAACCAGGTCGATCGATACCTCGATGAGCACGCACGACATCGAATCGGTGCGGGCGGCGCCCTTTGCTTCGGCCACGCCGCTGCTGATCCGGGTCAAGAAGTTCACCAGCGGCGCGGTCAGCGCCCCCTACACGTTGAGCATCGAGCTGGCGCCGGCGCCAGCCAACGACACCTGCCCCAATGCGGCAGCGCTCGAGGTCACCCAGGACGGCCAACCCCACAGCGTCGAAGGCAATACGCTGGCCGCGGGCAACGACTACGTGTCGGCGATCGCCGACTGCTACTACTTGGACGGCGACGGGAGCGCCGACGTCTACTACCGGTTCACGACCACGGCCGCGATGAGCGGTTACGTCTTTTTCGATCTGCGGCCCGCGGGCTGGTCGGGCGTGGTCATCGTCGCCAGCGGCGCATGCGGCGCGCTCACAGAGCGCGTTTGCAGCACCGGTGTGACCTACGTCGCGGTGCAACCGAGCACCACCTACACCGTCGTGGTCGATGCTTACGATGGTGCGGCCGGCCCCTTCACCCTCGAAGCGCAGTTCGTGCCAGCCGGCAACAACACAACCTGCGAAAATGCGGCGCCGCTCGACCTGCCGCTCAATGGTGGCGTGGTCAAGGTCTACTCGGTGACCGAGGGCGACACCGACACCCGCGACGCCACCGACACCTCCACCGCCTGCCAGTCCGCCACCCGCCATGCGCCCGAGCGTTTCTACCGCGTCGACGTGCCGGCCGCCGATGCGCCGGCTGCGATCGAGCTCTTTCTTGAAACCTCTGGCTGGGACGCTGCGCTTTACACCTTTGACCGCGCCTGCAGTGCCACCGGCAGCGACCTGCAGTGCCGCGGCGAATACGGCTACGATTTCGGTACGCTGTGGTACCAGCTGCCGGTGTCGCCGGGCACCAGCTATACCATCGTCGTCGACGGCTACGGCGATGTGGCCGACACCCACGCCAAGCACGCCGGGCCGTTCAAGCTGCAGGCGCGCTACTACGTGCCGCAACCCACGCTGGCTGGCGGCGAGACCTGCGGTGACGCGGTGGCGCTCGACGGCGCGCGTGGCAGCGGCCATGGCTCGACGGCGAGCGGGACCAACGATATTTCGGACGTCGACGGGCTGGGGTGCAGCGGCTCCGCCTTCCAGAACGTTGGCGGCTACGACAAGTTCTACCGGTTGACGCTGCAGCCCGGTCAGACGGCCATGATCCAGGCGCAGCATGCTAGCCCGTGGAGCAACCTGGTGCTCTACGCGCTGCAGGACCATTGCGCCGGTGGCTGGCGCGTCTTCTCGTGTGTGGCCGCGGCGGCTGCGGACTATCAGTCCGCGGTCCGGATCGAATTTTCCAACACCACGGCCGCGGCCGCGGTCTATTACGCGGTGGTCGATGCGCGCTATTACTATGAGGGCGAGGAATACGATCTGTTCTGGGACGTGACCGGTCCGTGATGGCCGGCGACCAACCATAACTGAGAGGTGATGTCATGCAGCGCCTGTTCTTTGTGCTGACCATGCTGCTGTGGACCGCGTGTCCGGTCGAACATGCCGACAACGATACCGGTGGCACCGACCAGGACAGCGGAGTGACCGCGGACGCCGCGATCGACGGATCGATCGGCGACGCGGTACGGCTCGACACCGCTGGCACGGATCAGCTGGTCGTGGCCGACGCGACGCGGCCCGACATCGCCGGTAGCGACGCGGCACAGGCCGACGCTGCTGGCCACGACAGCGCCCCCGGTGTCGACACCTGGCAACACGATGGCGCGCTGGCTGACACCGGCCCCGTCGACCACGGTGGCAGCGACCTCGCGCGACCTGACACTCATGTTCCGGTCGACGCGGGTCGCATCGATGACGCCCGCGTCGAACCGGATGGCGCCGGCGTGGACGCGGCCATCTCGTGCAGCCGCGACGATTCGTACGAAGACAACGAGGCAGCGGCGCAGGCCAAGACGATCACCGTGCCGGGCACCATCACCAACCTGGTGGGCTGCGATGACGACTGGTACGCATTCAGCGCACCAGCCGGGCACGGCGTGCGGGTGACCATCACCTTCGTCGACGCGCAGGCCGACCTCGACCTGTACATCTATGCTGCGTCAAATCCGGCCCGCTCCCTCGACAGCTCGGCAAGCACCGGCAACTCCGAACAGGTCACGGCCGGGCCGTTTGGTGCGGTGACACCGCTGCTGGTCGAAGTGCGCAACTTCGACAACAACCTGGGCGGCAACAAGCTGGCCGACTACACGATGACCATCCAGTTCGAGGCGGCGCCCGGCAATGACACCTGCGCTGCAGCGCAGTCAATCGTGCTGCCCGGCACCGGCAGTGTCGTCTCGGTGTCGGGCGATACCTCGCTGGCCGGCGACGACCGCGCATCCACGCTGGGCTGCCAGTGGAGCGTCAACAATCGCGACGTCTTCTATACCTTCACCACCGGCGCTGCGATGACCGGCTACGTTTTTGCCAACGTACGCGCGGGGTGGCGCAGCGTGGTCTATGTGTTTGCTGGCAACTGCGGCGCAACCACTGACCTGGACTGCGGATCGGCTGGTACTTACTTCGCAGTGTCACCCAGCACGACTTACTACGTCGTCGTCGATGGCGAGGACGGGCAGGCCGGTCCATTTGATCTCTCGCTCAGCTTCACGGTGGCCCCGGCCAACATGAGTTGCGCCACGGCCAAGGTGATCGTGCCGGCGCTCGATGGCACACCCGTCATCGAGCGCAGCCTGACCGGCGGCGAAGCCGACAACCGCGACTCCTGGATCACGGGCCCCTATTGCCAGGCGGCCGCGCGGCACGCGCCCGAGCTGTTCTATCGCGTCGACACCGGCGCCAGTGGCGCGGGCACGCTGCACATTGCGCTCGATTCGCCGGGCTGGGAGGCCGCCAGCTACGTCTTTGCGGGCAGCTGCGACGCCACCGCAGATCTGACTTGCACTGGCGAATACAACTTCACGGACCCGATCTGGTACCGGCTACCGGTTGCAGCCAATCAGAGTTACTTCATCGTGGTCGACGGCTACGGCGACATCGCCGACCCGTACAACGAGCAGCGCGGCCCGTTCGATCTGCGAGTGCGCTATTACGTGCCGCAGCCGCCGCTGCCCGGCGGCGAGACCTGTGCCGCCGCGGTGACGCTGGCCGGCGCGCGCGGCAGCGGTCATGGCTCGACCGTCGAGGGTGTCGACAACGTCTCGCCCTACGATATGGGTTGCAGCCACCGCGCCAACGGCTACGACAAATTTTACACGTTGACCCTGCAACCGGGGCAGACCGCGACCGTGCGGCTCGAGCACGGAGACTCGACCAATCAGGCCGTGCTGGCCGTGGCGCAGTTTGTCGGTTGCGAGGTGCGCATCAACTCGTGCCTCGACTCGGTGCAGTTCGACGACCACGAGTCGGGCACGCTGACCTGGACCCACAGCGGAAACAGCGCTGGCGTCTATTTCGTCATCGTCGATGCGACCTATTACTACCACGGCGAGGAATACGATCTGTTCTGGAGTGTGACCGGTCCGTGACGAGGTAGCGTCGCCAGCAACGTGGTTCGCGATCCTATTTGCCCTTCTTCTTCTTCTTGTCTTCCTTCTTCTTCTTACTGGCGCTGGTGTCCTCTTCCTTGGCCGCTGGCTGGGGCGCCGGCTGCTTGGTGGGCGCCGGGTTGGCGCGCGGCTGCTCGGTGCGCGGCGCGGGCGGGGTGTAGCGATCCGGCACCGGCTTGGTGTCGTGCTTGGGTTCGGGCTGCAGCCGCGACGGCTCCTTGGAGGGCGGCGTCCTCGGGTCAAACCGCGGCTGCTGCGGCGTCGGTTGCGTGTTGTCCGGCGGGCTGGTGGGCGGACTGCCCGGTGGATTGGTCGGTGGATTGGTACGACCCGGGTCGACGCTTTCAGCGCCAAAGGGACTTTGGCCATGGCTGTTGTTGCCCGACGGCGTGTCGTCGAGGCGATTGCGACCGTTGGCGTTGCCCTGGCCCGGATTGCCGTCGCCGTGGCCGTTGGCGTTGCCCTGGCCCGGGTTGTCGTCGCCGTGGCCATACGCGTTGCCTTGACCCTGGTGATCGTTGTTCTGGCCGTTCGCATTGCCCTGGCCCTGGTGTGCGTTGCTGTTGCCGCCGGCATTGCCTTGGTCACCATGGGCGTTGCCCTGATTGCCCTGCGCATTGACTGGTTGCGAGCCGTGGGCGCTGTTGCCAGCACCGGTCGCGCTGTGGCCGGTGCCGCCCTGGCTGCCGTGCTGGCCATGCCCGCCATTGTTGGGCGGCCGGTAGACCGGCCGGTTGGGCTGGTCATAGCTGCTCGCCGCGTGCGCCGTGACCACGTTGTGCGTGTGATGGTTCACGTAGTCGTTGTCCGGGCCGTAGTAGTAGTCGTAGCCATGATAGCCGTGGTGTCGATCGTAGTAGGCCGTGTGGCCGTAGCAGTCGTTGACGCGTGAACCGTAGATCACATGGTGGTGCATGTGAGCGTCCATGAAGTAGACGCTCTCGATGAAGATCCAGGCGCCAGCAGCGACCGCCACCGCCATTCCGACGTCGGCGCCGGGGCCCATCGGGGCCCAGCCCATGTAGGCGTCACCGGTGCGCCAGTAGACCCAGGACGGTCCCCAGACCGTGCCGGGAACCCAGACCCAGCCGTAGCCCGGGTCCCAGCCCCAGCGGCCGTAGTGATATGCCGCCCAACCCCACGGCTCTTCCGAGATCCAAGTCCAACCATACTCGGTCAGCTCCCAGTGGCCATAGGTGTAGGGTCGCCAGTTGGCCCCGATCAGATGGCGATGTGGGATCCAGGCGTAGCCGAATCGCGTGTTGGACCACACTCCGTACGGCGACAGCGGTTCATAGAAGTAGTCAGCGCCAGCCACGGTCGGCGGCGGTTCGGCCTCGGCCGCCATCGGCGCTGGCGCAGGCGCCGGTGCGGCCGCAACCGCCTGTGGCGGCGGTGCCGCGGTCGGCCGTTCGACCACCACTTGGCGTTCGACGGTCACACACGAACCCAGTGCAAGAGCGGTGAGCGCGCTGGTCAGGATCGTTAGCTTTTTCATCTTGTCACCATCTGGCGAACGTGTTCGCTCGGTACAAAAGACGCCGTGGATCGGCCGAATATTCTCTCCATCAGGTCCATGGACTATGGCAAGCTCATCGCGTTTCAACTCCGTGCCACCTCAGACGGGAGAATTTCCGATGCGCTGCACCCTCATTCTGTGCGCGATGCTGCTCGCTGGCAGCTGCCAGCAAGGCAAAGGCAGTTACCATACTGTGGTGCTCCAGAGTGGCTCCGTCAAGTCCACCCCGGCTGAGGCGCCAACCGGCACTCCGATCGCCACCTTTGACAAGCGCATCCAGCTCTGGCGCGCCCAGGTCGAGCCAGCCGAGGCCGCGCCGGGCGAGACCATTACCCTGCACCTGTGGTTTGTGGCCCAGCGCGATTCGTTCGACGACTGGCGCGTCTTCGTGCACGGCCAGGTCGCGGGTGCCGAGCTCAACCAGCTGCAAGACGATCACGTGCCGCTCGATGGAAACTACCCGACCAGCCGCTGGCGCCAGGGCGACATCGTCGAGGAACTACGCCGCATCCCGATCCCGGCTGGCGTGGTCGGTCGCAGCATGACCTTCTTTGTCGGTTTCTACTCTGGCGACCGGCGAATGTCGGTCGACGACCCTGGGAAGTCCCCGCCGGGGGACGAGGCGGCGGCTCACGACGGCCACCACCGTGTTCTTGCGGCCAAGCTGCTGTTGCGCGGTGGTGTCGACGAGCTGAGCGCGACCGTCTATCGCGCGCCGGGCAAGGTTGCGGTCGACGGCAAGCTGGACGAGCTGGCCTGGTCCCAAGCGCAGCGGCTGGGTCCGTTTGTCAACTATGACGGCGTGGGCGCGCCCTCCAACACCACCTATGCCCGCCTCAGCTACGACGACCAGGCGCTGTACGTCGCCTTCGAGTGCGTGGACCAGGACATCTGGAGCAGTTTTCAGAAGCGCGACGACCCGATCTACAACGAGGAGGCGGTCGAGATCTTTCTCGACGTGGACGGCGACCTGAAGACCTACGTCGAGCTGCAGCAGAGCCCGGCCAACGTCCACTTCGACGCGGCATTCAACGGCCGCCGCCAGAACATGGACACTGGCTACAACGCCGACTATCAGACCGCGCTGGTGCTCGACGGCACCTTCAACAACCCGGGCGACGTCGACCGCGGTTGGACCTCCGAGTGGCGCATCCCATTCGATCAGATCCGCGGACTGAGCAAGCCGCCCAAGGCGGGCGACGGCTGGCGCTTCAACCTGTTCCGGCTGGACAAGATCCGCCAGAACGGCCGCATCGTCGACAACCAGGCTTCGGCCTGGTCGTCGCCGCTGTCCGGCGACTTTCACAACATCAACCGCTTTGGCCGGATGCTGTTTGCCGACGCGGCCGCGGCTGCGAGTGCTCCGACGCCTGCGCCCGCGTCCGCACCCGCGCGCTAGACGACTGCATTCGGCCATGCCCTGGCTCGGGTCGTGACAGAAAGAATCGCGATGGTAGCTGCTCTCGTTGGTCGCTGTTCGCCAATCGCCGGTTTGCTGCTGTGCGCTTCGCTCGTGGCGATCGGTTGTGCCAACTGCGAGTCCACTGCCGACGGCGATGCGGGTTTCGATGGCAGTGCAGTCGACGCGACGGCCGCCGAGATCGGCCCTGGCGACGCCTGGCAACGTGAATGCAATTCCAATTCCGACTGCGCAGCGCCCACCAGCGTCTGCGACACGATCAAGGGGCTGTGTGTCGAGTGTCTGGTGCTCGGCGACTGTGTCAGCCAGCCGGGCGCGGTCTGCTCGCTGGGGGCCTGCATCTGTCCGACGCCGGGCGAGACATGGTGCGCGGCCGATCTTTGCGTCGATCTGCAGGCCGGCTCTGAACACTGCGGTCGCTGCGGCCACCCCTGCTATGGGTCGTGCCGAGAGGGCCACTGCGCCGACCCGTGGGAACCGATCAGCGGCGAGGGCGCACCGGAAGCGCGCTCATCGCACACGGCGGTCTGGACCGGTAGCGAGATGGTGGTGTGGGGCGGCGCCAACAGGAACTGTGACGCTTGTAACCTCAACACCGGCGGCCGCTACGATCCCGCCACCGATTCCTGGCGTCCCGTCAGCCAGGTCAACGCGCCGTCGCCGCGCCGCTTCGCAACCGCAATCTGGACCGGCAGCGAGATGATCGTCTGGGGCGGCCGCCACGACGGCTCCGCGCTCGACACCGGTGGCCGCTACGATCCGGCCAGCGACACCTGGCTCCTGTTGCCAGCGACCAGCGGGCTGGCCGGTCGCTACTGGCACACCGCCGTATGGACCGGCACCGCCATGATCGTGTGGGGCGGTACCATCGGGTACGGCTATCTGGCCGATGGCGCGAGCTACGACCCGGCGACCGACCAGTGGACCGCCATCCCAACGGCGGATCTCGGGCGCAGACATCACAGCGCAGTCTGGTTGGACCGCGCCATGCTGATCTACGGTGGCCAAGGCAACGATGGTGGCAATGCTGATGCCTACCTGCCCTCCGCGGCCGTCATCGGCGGCTGGTCGTACACGCCGAGCACGCAGGTCTGGGCGCCGCTACCTGCGGTCGGCCAACCCTCCGGCCGCGCCTTTCACACCGCCTTGGTCCTCGGCGACGAGATGGTGGTCTGGGGTGGCTATGACGGGGTGAGCACGCTGGGCACCGGCAGCGTCTACAGCGCGGCCGGATGGCGTGCGATCGCCGAGCCGCAACCGCCAGCGCGCTACATGCATAGCGCAGTCGTGCTCGACGATCCGCCGCAGCTTGTCATCTGGGGTGGCCTGTTCTGGAGCGTCGACGTGGACAGCGGGGGCGCATTTGACCTCGCCACCGACAGCTGGACTCGGCTGCCGGTGGCGCCGGCCGGGCGCCACGATCACACGGCGGTCTCGACCGGGACCGCCATGATCATCTGGGGTGGCGAGAACACGACCGGCATGCTGGGCGATGGCGCCATCTACGTACCGCGCTAACAGCGCGCCGGGCGGACGCGCGAACAAAACCGGTGACCTGATCGTGACGACGAGGAAGATCGGAAGAGC
>Ga0315268_10002030_pt1 | contig 23110 bp, 26 predicted proteins | sample C1_top_MG_FD_204535 | JGI IMG/M metagenome (GOLD analysis project Ga0315268, IMG submission 204535) | Sediment microbial communities from Yellowstone Lake, YNP, Wyoming, USA - C1_top | ecosystem: Environmental > Aquatic > Freshwater > Lake > Sediment | place: USA: Wyoming | collected 2017-08-01 | reverse complement strand
CCCCAAACACAGCCTCAGAGAACCATTATTCTCCGTCCACTTTGGCGACGCACATCTATAGCCCAAAAAGTGCCAAAATGAGCCTAAACATATTTGGATCATATAGCGAACTAGGGCCTAGGGCGTGCGAGAGAAAATAACACAGTCAAGAAAAATTCAGTATTCTATTCCCTTTCGCGGCTTTACTCCTCTAGCAAATGGGTGTTTAATTTCTCTCATTTCAGTAACCAAATCTGCAATTTCAACAATTTCTTCTAGAGCATAGCGGCCTGTCAAAATCAGTTCAACATGCTTAGGCTTACTCTTGACCAGGTTGACGACATCTTCAACCTTCAACAGTCCCAGGTGAACTGCCACGTTAATTTCATCCAAAACAACCACATCATGCTCACCGCTCTCCACAACACGCTTAGCAAATACAAATGCTTCCTCAGCGAGTGCAATGTCTTGCTCACTTGGTGGAACCTGAGTGACAAACTTGCCCTGCCCAAAAGCCTTCAACTCCAAATTAGGAAGCCGCTTTGCGGCATAAAGCTCGCCATAATCAAACCCGCCTTTGATGAACTGAATCACATAAACCCGCAACCCTCTTCCAAGAGCACGTAAGGCCAGCCCAAAAGCCGCAGAAGTTTTACCCTTTCCCTCACCCGTATAAACCTGCACCAAACCAGTTTCCAAATGCTCCCTCAAGTCTTAACACCTTTAAACTCAATCGTGCCTAGCTTTCCCAAATTTCTCTGCAATAATCTTATCCGCCGCAGAATAAGGATCAATCTCACGCGCCAAAATTCTCTTGAGCATCACATCTAACGTGCCCTTTCGCTGCAAATCATTCAACAACCGCTGCGCAATCCTCTGCTTAAGCACCTCTAGCAATTCAGCCTCAACATGCGCGCTATACCTAGAAACCGAAACACCCGATTCCAGATATTTGCTGTGCTCCCAAATCTTCTCAAGAAGCTCACGCACACCGTCACCTTTTATGGCAATCGTCTTAATTATCGGAGGCTTCCACGTCTGATTCTTCCCGTTTGTCTCAAACATTGCCTGAATGTCAATCACAGCCTTGTCAGCATTCTCTCTATCCGCCTTATTCACCACAAAAATGTCCCCAATCTCCATAATCCCAGCCTTAATCGCCTGAATCTCATCTCCCAAACCAGGAGCAGAAACAACAAGAATCGTGTACGCAACCTTAATTATCTCAACCTCTGACTGCCCAGCACCAGCAGTTTCAACAATAACAACATCCTTCCTAGAAGCATCCAAAACATGCACGGCATCCTTCGTCGCCCTTGCCAATCCTCCAGGCGTATTGCGAGTAGCCATACTTCTGATAAAAACACCGTCATCTGTGCTCAGCTCCTGCATACGAATGCGGTCGCCGAGAAAAGCACCGCCAGTAAAAGGGCTTGTAGGGTCGACGGCGACAACGCCAACCGTTTTTCCTTCGCGTCTCAACTCTTTAACCAGCTTTTCAACCAAAGTGCTCTTGCCGCATCCGCCGGGTCCTGTGATGCCAATTATGTGGGCTTTTCCTGTGTGTGGGTAAAGCAGAGAAATGATTTCCTGCGCCTGTGCCTGCTCGTTTTCTATTAAAGAAATGGCTCTTGCTATGGAACGTTTGTCGCCTTTAAGCACTCCATGTGCAATTATTTTGGCAGAAGCCAACCTGTATCAATCTTCTCAGGTTCTTTTCGGCACGTTTTCCTTGACAAACTTCACCAAAGCTTCGGTTGGGGTGCCTGGGCCAAAAATCTCTTTTATTCCAAGCTTCTTCATCTGTGAAACGTCTTCTTCGGGTATTATTCCTCCAGCGAAAATCATCACGTCATTTAATCCTTTTTCTTTTATGAGTTCCATTATTCGCGGGAATAGCGTTGTATGCGCGCCTGAAAGGATGCTTAAGCCGATTACGTCAACATCTTCTTGAAGTGCGGTTTCGGCGATTTGTTCTGGTGTTTGTCTTAGCCCCGTGTATATTACTTCCATTCCAGCGTCTCTCAAGGCCCGTGCAACAATCTTTGCGCCTCTGTCGTGGCTATCTAATCCTGGCTTTGCGATTAAAACTCTGATTTTGCGTTCCTTGCTCATGCATATTCCTTCTTTCATATTACTATTAATTCTTTGTATTCGCCATACACGCCTCTTAACACGTCGCAGATTTCGCCCAATGTCACGTATGTTTTTACGGCTTCTATTATTATAGGCATTAAGTTTTTGTCCTGAGCTGCATCGTCGTGGAGTTGTGCGAGGATTTTCTTCACTTTGGTGCTGTCGCGTTCTCTTCGCAGTTTTTGCAGCCTTGTAACTTGTTCGTGTTCCACTTTGGGGTCGATGCGTAGCAGAGGTATGGTTATGCATTCGTTGGCTATTGTGTAATCGTTTACTCCGACAAGTTTTCTTTCGCAAGCGTCGATTTCTCTTTGGTATTTGAAGGCGCTGTCAGCTATTTCTTTCTGGAAGAATCCTTTCTCTATTGCTGAGTATGCGCCGCCCATGTTGTCGATTTTTTCGATGTATTCTGTGGCTTTTTCTTCCATCTGATTGGTTAAAGTCTCCACGTAATACCCGCCTGCGATGGGGTCAACGGTTTTGGTTGCGCCACTTTCGTGGGCGATTATTTGCTGGGTTCGTAAGGCTACGCGTACTGCATCTTCTGATGGTAGGCACAATGCCTCGTCGAAAGAGTTTGTATGTAATGATTGTGTACCCCCTAAAACTGCAGCGAGTGATTGGATTGTCACGCGGATAATGTTGTTTAATGGTTGTTGTGCAGTTAGTGTGCATCCTGAGGTTTGTACGTGCATGCGCATCCACATTGAGCGTGGGTTTTTGGCGTGGAACCTTTCTTTCATCAGTTTTGCCCACAATCTGCGGGCTGCTCGGAATTTGGCGATTTCTTCGAAGAGGTCATTATGTGAAGCAAAGAAGAAGGACAAACGCGGTGCGAATTCATCCACTTTCAAACCGCGTTCCAAGGTGGATTCCACGTAGGAAATTCCATCATACAACGTGAAGGCGAGTTCTTGCACGGCGTTGGCGCCTGCTTCGCGGATGTGGTAGCCGCTTATGCTTATGGGGTTCCATCGTGGCAGGTTTTTTGTGCAGTATTCAATGATGTCAATGACGAGTTTCACTGAGGGCTTGGGCGGGAAAATACAGAGTTTTTGAGCAAAGAATTCTTTCAGCATGTCGTTTTGTGTGGTTCCGCCGAGCATATTGCGAGGCACGCCTTGCTGGTCGCCGATGGCGACGTACATTGCTAGTAGTATGGCTGCTGGGCCGTTGATGGTCATGCTTGTTGTGACTTTGTCGAGGGGGATTCCGTTGAAGAGGGTTTCGAAATCTTGAAGAGAAGAAACTGCAACGCCGCATCTGCCAACTTCCCCGCATGCTCTTGTGTGGTCTGCGTCGTAGCCTGTGATGGTTGGGTAATCGAAGGCTATGCTTAATCCTGTTTCGCCTTCTGAAAGTAGGTATTTAAAGCGCTTGTTGGTTTGTTCTGCTGTGCCCATGCCTGAGAATTGGCGCATTGTCCAGAGTCTGCCGCGGTACATGGTTGCGTGTATGCCACGTGCGAATGGATGCTCGCCTGGGAAGCCTAAATCTCGTGTGTACTCCATGCTTGTGAGGGCTTCGGGTGTGTAGAGGCGGTTTATTCTTATCTCCGATGTGTTGGTGAATTTTTCTTTGCGTTCTGGGTTTGCGCTTAGCCATTTTGGCAGTGTGGTTTGTTCCCATCGTTTTCTTTCTTTGATGATTTCGTTGATTTCTTTTTGGTCAAACATTTGCTGTTGCTCCGCGTGGTGTTCCATGAGTTATGTAGTGTAAAATCGTTCTTCTGTTTATTTGTTTTCTGCTTTCTCGTCTTTCGACAGTTTAGATTTCTTTTAAGATGGCTCTTAAGTTGTGATACTGCTCTGCGCTGTTCTAGACCCGGTTCACTATATGATACTACTAGGATCCAAATATGATCCAAATATGAACAGAGAACCAGTGGTTAGACGTGTTTTTGCCAGTTGATTCCTATTATTGCAGCGTCGGAGATGTCAACTATGCCGTCTAGGTTGGAGTCGACATGGTATTGATAGAATTTTTTTATCAACGAATAATGCTAAAAACCTGATCAAGACTTAATCTTCCGGGTTACACTGTAGTTCATGATGAAATAAGTGCTCATGATGAGCCAATATGCGAGGTACACGATTATGCGTAGCCATTCTGGGCTTCCAGTGTAGCCTACTAACGCCGCCAATATTGAACCTAGAGCGCCTTTTTCGTGCAGCAACGGATAAGTCCCGTCTGGATTCAGCGGTGGATTAATATTAAACGCAGGTTGACCGAGCACGCCAAGTTGTACGCCCGCGGTTTCTCCTGCTTCTATGAGTTCGTGGACACCGTAGCCTATCAAGCCCGCCGCAAAGATTATGAGCAGAACGCTTGTCACTTGGAAGAACCGTCTAATTCCAAGGCGGTAAATGCCCTTCATCAGAATCCAAGAAAGAGCTAAAATCACGAAAGAAGCTAAGAGCAAACCAGCAATTGCGCCTGCCGTGTCTGCGGTCAAAAGCGTGGTCAGGAACAGCACGGTTTCCAAGCCTTCCCTGAAAACGGCTATGAAGGCAAGGGTTACTATACCGAAAAACTGTCCACGAGAAATGGCTAGCTCGACTCTCTGCTCCAATTCAGTTCGTATTGTCTGCGCACGTTTTGTCATCCAAAAAATCATGTACGTCAAAACCAAGGTGGCAGTTAACGCCGCCAACCCTTCAAACAATTGTTCACCTAATTCGGGCAGTTCTCCATAAGCCAAGAAGATGGCAACCCCGAACAACAAACTTGCACCAATGGCTAAAACGGTGCCAAATAGAGAATACTTGATCAAACTCTGCTTGCCGCTTTTCCGAAGATACGCGACAATAATCACGACGATTAACGCGGCTTCAAACGCTTCACGAAAGGTTATCAAAAAACTCGGAAACAACGACTCATACATAATAGTCCACACCTTCGGTTTTCAGCGTCGCCACAGACTTAGTAATACAACTGCGATTAAAACGATTACGAGCCCAATCCATAGGTAAAACGCCAAACCACGATAGCTTTTACCGTAGCCACAACTGTAACAGTACTGCTCAGCAGGCTCTTTATGGGCGAATTTTTCGGGATTCTTATCAAATATAGACTTGCAAGTATAAGAGCAGAAACTGTAAACGCGATTATTGTACACCGACGTGAATAAAATCGCCTTAGGCTCGAGTTCTTTGCCGCAAACTGGGTCCTTCACGAAGCCTGTCACCTCTTCTTAGAAGACCTGATGCCTTTCTCCTCTTTATAAGACTCGGCACAGTGCACACAGCAGAAAGCAGTCTCTTTTCCGCCTATAACCTCCTTGTAGCCACCTTCGTAGACCTTGCAGCCACAGTGCGCACACACTTCGAGGCTGGGCGCGATGGCTATTGAAACCAGAGTGGAAAAACGCTTGAACAGTTGTTTGCACAGTTCTTTTCCTTCCGTTGTAAGTTCGAACACTTTCTTTTCCTTAGCGCCTACGAGTTTGACGCTGTGCTTTACGTAGCCCTTATCCTCCAACTGCTGAAGAAACGGGTAAACGAGGCTGGGGCTGATTTCCTTTCCTAGTCGCTTCTTGAATCGGTCGATTATGTTGTAGCCGTGACTTGGACCTTCGTAGAGTATGGTGAGTATGTAAAATCGAGAGAAGTCGTGCAAGAATTCGTCAAGACTCAAATTCATTTTCTCCAAAAGATATATCTTTTAAAGATACATTTAAATATTTCCCAAAACACTATGCCTTTAGAGTGAAAGGAAATGCCAAGAGACCCAGTTTGCGGAATGACCGTAGATGAAAAGACGGGTATAAGACGGAAAATAGGCGACAGAACATACTACTTCTGCAGCGAAACCTGCGCCTCGATTTATGAACAGCCTGAAATGGAGCTGAAAAAACTCAAACGCAGAGTGACCATGACGCTGTTGGGCGTTGTCGCCGTCGGCGTATTGCGTGTGGCGGTTTTGTTCGGCTTGGTTGCAGCCTTTATGAGCATCACGCTGGTGGGTGCCTTCAAAGTCTGGAGCCTCGCCGCATTCATAGTCTCAACCCCCATCGTCTGGGCAGCAGGCTGGGGAGTCATCTACGGCGCTTACAAGGCACTAAGAAATCGCTCGATTAACATGGACGTGCTCGTCGCCACAGGAGTGTTAGCAGGCTGGACGTATGGCGCAATCAACGCTTTTCTGCCCAATATAGCCGTAAACGGTCAGGACTATATGGAAATCGCCGTTGGAATCTTGGCCTTTGTTTTGTTGGGTAAATACATTGAGGAAATGATAAGAAGAAAATCTGCTGCCTCAATTAGGAAATTACTTGAACTTCGTCCGACAATAGCGAGAGTTCTCAAAGATGGAAATGAGATTGAGGTCTCGGTTGATGAACTACAGGTAAACGACATAATCCTCATCAAGCCTGGAGAAAAGATTCCCACCGACGGCGTGGTGATTTCTGGTTATTCTTCTGTGGACGAGAAAATCATCACGGGCGAAAGCATACCAGTTGAAAAGAACGTGGACAGCGAAGTAATAGGCGCCACGGTCAACAAGACAGGTTTACTGAAAATCAAAGCCACCAAAGTGGGCGAAGACACCGCGCTAGCACAAATAGTACATTTAGTTGAAGAGGCTCAGGCTTCGAGCGCGCCCGTGCAGAAGTTCGCTGACAGAGTTGTGGCAAGGTTTGTTCCCATAGTCTTCTCTGTCGCGGCGGTTTCCTTTGCCTACTGGTACCTTGTGAGCGGTTTCTCAGCTGCCTTTTTTGCGTTGCTTGCGGTTCTCTTGATTGCTTGTCCTTGTGCGTTGGGCATTGCCACGCCGACTGCGATTTTGGCTGGTGTGGGTAAAGGCGCCGAGTATGGCGTGTTGCTCAGAAGTGGGGAGTATGTGGAAAAAGCCCGTAAGCTTAGAACCGTGGTGTTCGACAAGACTGGAACCTTAACGAAAGGCGAGCCGTCGGTCACTGACATCGTGGCTTACGGCAAATCTGGTAAAGAAGATGTTTTGAAGTTTGCAGCCATTGCAGAAAAAGGTTCAGAACACCCCTTAGCAGAGGCGATAGTAAACGCAGCACATCAAGCTGGTTTTAACATTCCCGATGCAGAGTCGTTTGAAGCCGTGCCTGGACACGGAGTACGATGCACCTACGAAGACAAGAAAATACTGCTTGGAAACCGAAAACTCATGCAACAAGAAAAAATACCCACTGAAAAGTTGGAGAGAGACCTAGAGATGCTGGAGCAGCAGGGCAAGACGGCGATGATTCTAGCTGTGAACGGAAAACCCACGGGCATCGTCGCCGCTATGGACACGGTTAAGGAAAACGCTGTCGAAGCCATACAACGTCTGAAGGGTATGGGTTTGGAAGTTGCCATGCTGACGGGTGACAATGAGAGGACGGCGAAAGCCATCGCGAATCAATTAGGCATTGACGAAGTTATAGCGAACGTGTTGCCATGGGAGAAAGTGGACGCCATTAAGAAGTTGCAGAGCGAGGGCAAGACGGTTGCCATGGTGGGCGACGGAATAAACGACGCGCCCGCACTGGCGCAAGCAGACATTGGCATCGCTATCGGAAGCGGGACGGACATCGCAAAAGAAACTGGCGGCATAGTGCTGATTAAGGATGACTTGAGGGACGTTGCCTTGGGCGTGGAGTTGAGCAAGAGGACGATGCGGAAGATTAATTCCAACTTGTTCTGGGCGTTCATCTACAACACAGTCATGATTCCCGTAGCCGCTATTGGCTTGTTAAATCCTATTTGGGCTGCAGGAGCCATGGCGATTAGCTCACTCACTGTTGTTTCGAATTCTGCGACGTTGAAATTAGCCAAATTCAAATCTGAAAAATTCAGTTAAGCATGGAGGTGAAATGTGGCTATGACTAAGGATCCAGTTTGTGGCATGGATGTGGACGAGAGTAAAGCTCAGTTCAAGTCGGAGCACATGGGCAAAACCTACTACTTCTGCAGCGAAGGCTGCAAGCGAATGTTTGAGAAGGAGCCGAAGAAATACGCCAAGTAGGCGTTTAGTCGGTGGTGTTTATCACGAGTACGGGGCAGCTGTCGCGGGCTGTTTCGACGCAGGTTCGCTGGTCTTCTCCGACTTCGCCCTTGCCTAAATCTTCTTTTCTATAAAGCTCGATTATGGCGGCTTTTCCGTCGCCTTCAACCTGAAGCTTAAAAACCCGAGGGCACATGGCTTCACAGTTGCCGCAGCTTATGCATCCATCGCGGTCTATGGTTATCTTCATCTCTTTGCGCACCACTTTAAGAATTACAGACATTGACAGGTTTTGGCTTTAAACATTTTTGTGACTAACGCACAACAGGTTAAAGAAACAATGTTAACCTTCACACTTAACCATTCTCAACTCTTTAAAGAAGCATACGATATGTTTATGAACGTTGACGTTAAAGTTTTTCCCCCGATTTCAGGTTCGAATAGAAACAATTAAAGCGTGAAAAACTCAAAATTAAAACAAACTCAGAGGTGGAAACTTGTCCTCATACGATGAGAAGGCTGTTTTGGACATTCTGGAAAAGGTGAGCAAGAGCGTTGTCAACATCAGCACCACGCGCCTAGTCTACAGCATGTTCTATCAGGTGGTTCCAGTGAAGGGCGTGGGTTCGGGCACGATAATCGACCCTCGGGGCTATGTGTTAACTAACAATCATGTGATTCAAGATGCTGAAAAAATAACCGTGACCCTCTGGAACGGCGAAGTGGTGAAGGGCAGAATAGAAGGCTCATGTATGTCGCACGACACGGCAGTGGTGAAAATTGACAAGAAAGACTTCACTATAGCCGAACTCGGCGACTCAGACAAGCTCAGAGTGGGACAAAGGGTGTACGCCATCGGAAACCCATTCGGCTTGGCAGGCGGACCGACCATCACTTCGGGAGTAGTCAGCGCTGTGAAACGCACCATAGACTCCGAAAGAGGATTACTAGAAAACCTTGTGCAAACAGACGCAGCCATAAACCCAGGCAACAGTGGCGGTCCGCTCGTAGACTTGGAAGGGAAAGTCGTCGCGGTAAACACAGCCATAGTGCCGTTTGCGCAGGGCATAGGCTTCGCCATTCCAATAAATTCGGCTAAGGAGTGCTCGGCTAAGATAATAGACAAGGAAGCCTTTGCGAAACCTTGGCTTGGAATAGTTGGACTGAGCCTTACCTCGGACATAGCTCGTTACTACGATTTGCCCGTTGACAAAGGCGTGGTCGTCACGAGAATCATGGACGGCAGCCCAGCAGACCGCGGAGGAATAATCGTAGGCGACATAATCCTAAAACTCGACAACACACCCATACCCCACATCGAAGACCTGAGCAAAGAGATACACAAAAGAAAAATCGGTGCAAAAATGCGAGTAACAGTTTTTCGCAACGGCAGAGAACGCACACTCGAAGTCTCCTTAAGTCAACTGCCCTAACAAATTCAGCCCAGAAAAGCGAGCGTATAAATCCAACGAAAACTTATCCGAATCTCTACAAAGGAGTGACGATTACATGGTTAAGGAAATGACCGAAACCAACCTCCGCAGCGCATACGCTGGCGAAAGCCAAGCCCACATGAGATACAGCATCTACGCGGAAAGAGCCAAAAAAGAAGACTATCCCAATGTTTCTCGCCTGTTCACAGCCATTGCCTTGGCGGAAAAAATCCACGCCACTAACCATTACAGGAACATAATCACAAAAGGCGGCGCCACCACCACATCAGCCGCAGTTTTCGGAACCAGAAACGCCTCAGAAGACCTGCAAGCGGGCATAGATGGAGAAACCTTCGAAATCACAGAAATGTACCCCGTCTACAAAGCCGTGGCACAGTTCCAAGGCGAGAAAGCAGCGGAAACAACGTTTACATGGGCATTGGAGGCAGAGAAAATGCACGCCGCGTTGTATACAAAGGCGAAGCAAGCTGTGGACCAAAGGAAAGACGTAGTTTTAGGACCAGTTCAAATTTGCAGCACGTGTGGCTATACGCTTGAAGGCGATGCACCAGACAAGTGCCCTATCTGCAATGCGTCAAAGGACAAATTCGTAACCTTCTAAAAGTAGCCTAATATAGAAGAAATACGCTTAAACTTTGAACAGGGGAAGGCAAAATGAAGAAAGTATTAATGCTCCTAGATAACGGCGCCGAGGATTCGGAGTTCATCTATCCCTACTTTCGCTTTCAGGAAGAAGGCTACAAAGTAGATGTCGTTGGCGCCAAGGCAAACGAAACCCATATCGGAAAGCACGGTGTTCCACTCAAATCTGACCTAGCGCCAGAACAAGTGAAACTCGAAGAATATGATGCCGTAATCATTCCAGGCGGCAGAGCACCTGACATTATGCGCACAAACAAAGCCCTAGTGCAAATAGTCAAAGATGCCCACGCGAAAGGCAAAATCATAGCGGCTGTGTGTCACGGTCCGCAGATGCTAATAGAAGCCGACATCCTCCGCGGCAAAAAAGCCACCTGCTGGAAATCCGTAGCAACTGACCTGAAAAACGCGGGCGCAACCTTCATAGACGCACCTGCTGTAGTCGATGGCAACTTGGTGACTTCACGCATGCCCGCCGACCTACCACAATTCTGCAAAGAAGCGATAAAACTCCTCAAAAAACAATAAAGCCCTTTCACTTTTTCTCTAATTTCTTAGTCCAGTCGACCAAGCTCTGAAGCAGCGTGGCTACGTGTTTCCGCGTATCTTCATCCATCAATCTTCCGTTTTCGTCAAATTTTTGGGGCGCATATGCCACCATAACTTCTGGTTTATTCAAGGGATACATGTTGAGAAAAACGAAACACTGCCGCAAATGATACTGCGCCCGGGCTGTTCCTAACATCCCCGTTGACGCGCCCATAACGGCCACAGGCTTACCGTTGAAAGCATTCTCGGGATAAGGTCGTGAAGCCCAATCAATGGCATTCTTGAGAACACCAGGAATTGAATAATTATACTCTGGTGTGGCTATGAGAATCGCATCTGCCGCTCTGATTTTGGCTTTAAATTCTTTGACTATCTCTGGCGGTTGATTCTCAAAATCCTGATCAAACGATGGAAAACCAGCCAAGTCGAACACTTCAATCCGTGCCTCCTTCGGAACAAGCTCCACGGTGGCTCGCAATAACGCCTTGTTAAAAGAATTCTTTCGCAAGCTGCCCGCAAAACCCAGAATGGTCAGGACTTTGCTCATGAATTCAACGCCCTCCGCTTTATCTTTCTTTGATTATTAAGATTTAAATTATTCTCAGAATTAAGTTGACTGTATGGGTTCGGGATATGAAGAATGGGACCAAATTTACAGAAGATACCCACTGGAAGCTCTACCGTGGGAGTTGGGCAGACCTAGAAAAATCCTCATAAACCTGATTAACAGCGGACGTATTAAAAAAGGAAAAACCCTAGACCTGTGCTGTGGCGCTGGCAGCAACACGGTTTACTTGGCGCAGAAGGGCTTCGAAGTAACCGCTATAGACCTCACCCAAAGCCATAGAATACGCCAAAAACAAAGCCAAAGAAGCCAGGGTCCACATCAGGTTCATGGCGCAAAACTTTCTGGAACTTCCGTTCAAGGACGAAGAATTCGACTTCATATTCGACATGGGCTGTTTTCATCACGTGAAAGAACTGGACAGGAATACGTTCATAAAAGGCGTACACAGAGTCTTGAAGAAAACAGGCATCTACTTCTTAATCTGCTTCAGCTACAAAAATGGGCAGGCGTGGAATCACTTCACGAAAGGGCAGTTAATACGGCTTTTTTCGGACTATTTCATAATCAACGAAATCAGGTACATAAGCTCGATTGAAGGCGATGGCTTTAGACGGTATTTTTACTGGGTCTTAATGGAAAAGAAATAGGAGTTATTGCATTTGTTGTAGGAATTTTTCGATTTCCTCATAATTGGGCTCTATGCCTGGATTATCGGATATCCACACGTAGCGCACAGTGCCCGTCTTGTCGATGATGAAGACGGAGCGTTTAGCCGCAGTGTAACCCTTTAAGCCTGCAAAATCGTTTAACTCGATACCGTAGAGTTTTACGACTTCCCTGTTATAGTCGCACAGCAACGGAAACGTCAGCAGGTTCTTCTCGGCGAAAGCCTTGTTCGCAAAAGGGTCATTAACGCTTACCACAACCACCTGCGCTTTTAGATTGTTCAGTCTGGCAAGAGAGTCTCTGAAAGCGCACATTTCTCTTGTGCACACAGATGTGAAAGCGCCTGGAAAAAACGCCAACACCACGGTTTGAGTGAGGAAATCCGAGAACCTCTTAGGCTTCAAGTCGGTGCCGTTCAGAGTAAAGTCAGGAGCTTTTTGACCAACTTTTATTTTACTTTCCATTTTTCACGGTTAACCTCATTAGTACTCTGAAGGCGAGTGCTTAATAAGTGCTAGTCAAAAGTGAACGCTGAAGGACAGAAATCGTTCAGCACGCAGCCTGCGCAGTTTGGGTGCTTGGCGATGCAGACTCTTCTGCCGTGGAATATGAGTAAATCTGTGATTCTTGCCCAGCTTTTCTTGGGCACTATTTCCATCAAGTCCTTCTCTATCTTGTCTGGATTTTCGTTATCTGTTAAGCCTAAGCGTTTGGCTACCCTGCGAACGTGCGTGTCTACAGCGATTCCTTCCACGACTCCATAAACGTTGGCTAAAACTATGTTCGCCGTCTTTCTTGCCACTCCGGGCAGTTCGAGTATTTCTTCCATGGTCTTCGGAATCTGTCCGTTGAATTTATCTATGAGCATTTGACAGCATTTTTTGATGTTCTTGGCTTTGTTGTGGTAGAAGCCCGTGGATTTTATGTCCTCCTCCAACTCTTTCAAATCCGCCTTAGCATAGTCTTGGACTGTGCGGTATTTTTTGAAAAGACTCTTTGTGACAATATTTACTCGTTTGTCCGTACACTGTGCCGAAAGGATTGTCGCAATCAAAAGCTCCAGTGGGTTAGAGTAGTTTAAGGCGATTTTGGCGTCTGAGTGCACCTTTTCTAGGCGCTTAATAGTTTCTAACGCGGCGGTTTTTCTGTCGAGCTTCATGGTTAGTCTCTATCAGTGTTTCTTTGCTAAAAAGGTTTGAGAAAGTTTTTTACTTTAAAGCGCGACATGATAAGCCGAGGTGATTATGTTGGATATCGAGGTTTTAGTCGACAACGAAAATATAGACTTGAACGAGTTTGTCAAAAAGATTCTGACCGGAACTCTCGTGGGTGCGGTGACTTCTTTGCGAGGGATAAAAAAAGACTGGAAAAACATCGAAATAAAAATAACAAAATAAAAACAAAACTACCCATTTACTATTGGACCCAAGCGTCTGGGTTTTGATATTTCACTATCGGAGTATTGTCCGTTTCTTGTTTCGGTTTTTCGGCAATCATTCGCTTGATTGTTGAAAGGAGTTCTATGTGGTGTTCTTCTTCCTCAATTATCTTCTCAAATATGCTTTTAACGTCCCTAAGGTTCACGTTGTAGAGTTTGTTTATTTCCTTCGTCATGTACCGGAGCATCTTCAACTGCACGAGTATGTTGTACTCCTCACCGACGACACTTTCTAGCACATTAAGTTTTTTCGTTAAATAAGGCAACTCCTTGCTGGAAATTTCTTTCATTCTAGAGAGTTCCGAAGAAAGCGCATCAATCGTGTTCCAAGCCGCTCCAAGTGTCTTATCGCAATTTTTGGGTTTCTTTCTCGCTGATGCAATGCTTTCGACTATTCCTCTAAGAGTTGCTGAATGCTTTTGGCTATCAGAAGCTATCTGAAATAATATAGACTTCACTAGTGGCAGGCTCACTTTCTCGGCAATCTCTTTGTATAACAAAAATGTCTTTTCTTCCAATATGCTTGAACAATATAGAAAGTCTGCAATATCCGTTTTGTTTTTCGGCGTTGCCATGTAAATTAAGCCCAATACATTGGCAATCTTGCTTGTTATAAATAATTTATGAAGATAGACTTCGGAGCCTTTGTACACATATGCTCTCTTAGATATTTATCGGCGAATGGTCATTTCTGAAGAAAAAGAGAAAACTGGTAGTTTGCCTCTATGCTTTCACTGTTTACTGACTAAACGAGTAGCGTTATGTCGGCTTCTGAGGCTACGTCTAGGAAGGTCGAAGCGCCAGCCAGTTTGTCCACTTCTGGGATGAGGTTTTCTTTTTTTATTCCGAACATCTCCATAGTCGGTGTGCAAGCATATATAGTCAGCAGTCCCGAGGCTTTCATTCGTTTGAGCATTTCATAAGGCGTCGGATACTTCATTCGCTTCAGAGCCTCCTTCATCGGCTCTTCCATCTGCTTATAATCAGAAGGCAACCCTGCTTTGTCCAAGCCTCCTTTCACTAAAGCGTTTAGTCCCCAGAAAGTGAAGTACAGGTGAACCTCCATATCCATAGACGTTGCCGTTGAACCGAGTATGAAAGCGCAGTAAAGCTTGTCTATAGTGCCGCTGTGAACGATCATTGCCAATCTTTTTCTTTTTTCTGGCATTATCTTTTTCACTCCGTTCTTCATGTACGAGGTTTATCCACGAAGAATATGACATCTGTCATACTTATATAGCTTCCCAGCCAAAATCACTCACGAACATTAACTTGCACACTCAATTCCACGAACATCTCTCGCTTTGCTTTGCAAATCGGACAGACGTAGGGCGGGTCTTCTCGATAAGTGACGTAACCACACTGCTTGCAGTACCACAATTTCTTCTTAACCTCACCAGAAGATGGCTTTGCAGCAGGTGCTTGCGCAGGCACAGGTACGGCTTTAGCTGGAGCTGTAGGTTGAACTGTTGCCGCGTAAGCTCTGGCTTGCTTTTCGTTCGGTCTTCGTTCTGGAATTGGGTTTATGGGTGTTTTGCCTTCGTACAAATCTTTCCTCACGTAGAGCGCGCAGTAGCAGCAGCCGAATTCTGCCACATCTGGGTCGCGGTAGTCGCAGGGACAGAAAATGTCACGGTCAAACTCGAAAATCCCAGACGCTAACCTGCATGGACAGGACGGATAGCCATAGCGCTCTTCGTTCGCTTTAAGCCCTTCCAAGAGGTCATTAAGAAAATTAGGGTCTGGATGTAAATAGTAGCCGTATGTTCTTGCGTCGGCTTCGGCTCTTTTTCGCACTTGTTCTAGGGTTATTGTCAGATCTCTAGAGCCTCCTTGATTTCTGCTTCATCATAGCCAGTGATGAGCTTCTTATTGTCGACTATTATCGTGGGGTAGCTGAGATTTCCTCCACGGTGAATAATGTCTTGCCTAATCTTATCTCTGTCCTCTTCGTTGCACAAATCGATATCCACGTACTCGTATTCGACGTTATTATTTTTCAAGAATTGCTTCGTTCTTTTACACCATGCACAAGTGCTTATCGCATACATGAGAACGTGATGCTTCTTATTCTTACCATCAACTTTGGTCGTTTTCATCTTTAAATTCCCTTCTTTTTCTTTTAAAGCAGCATTTCATATAAGCGTTTATGAAATAAAGAAAAACAAGAAATTTTTAGAAGAGTTTTCTGGCACAATTACTTCTTTGCTTCTTCGAACCTTTTGCCTACCTCATCCCAGTTGACGATGTTCCAGAAGGCCTCGACAAATTTGGCTCGGTCGTTCTTGTAGTCGATGTAGTACGCGTGTTCAAAAACATCAAGCACCATAAGAATCCTGTATCCAGGGTAAACGTTGGTGTTGTGCTTCTCAATCTGCATTATCAATGGTCTACCAGTCAGCCTGCACAGAGTCAACGCAGCCCATCCAGAGCCTTCAACACTCGTGGCGGCTTGTGTGAATTCTTTCTTGAACCTGTCGAAACTTCCAAACTCCTTGTCAATTGCTTCAGCCAAAGCGCCTTTCGGTTTTCCGCCTCCGCTCTTGTTTGGCGGTGCCATGTTGCCCCAGAATAGTGAGTGCAATACATGGCCACCAATATTCCACGACAATTCCTTCAAAGTGGCTTTAATGTCCAAATCCGTGTTTTCCTTGTGCGCCTTGTCGAGTCTTTCTAAAATAGCGTTCGCACCGTTTACGTACCCTTGGTGATGCTTCTGATAGTGTATCTGAAGCTGCTGCTCGGAAATGTGTGGTTGCAGGTCTTTGAAATCATACGGCAGCTTGGGTAAAGCGTAAAATTTGGGTTTTTCCAAGTTGTTTCACCTTGCTTACTCAGTTAGCCGTAAATTGCTTTTAACTTTACTGTTGCTGTGGCATCACAGTCACACGCATGCATGGACTATCTATTCAACAAAATTTTCAATATTAACTCGGGATTCATAACCCATTTAATAATCAAACAACAGAGGTTTTCTAAAATTCACGATGCACTTTCGTCTTGAGGAGTCGCATTGCTAGAAAACGATTTCGAAAAACTCTTGCTCTCAGCCGTAGATCAAGCATTATCCTCGCTGGGTGAATCTTCGAAGCATGCTATCTATTTTTATTTGGACAAAAATTTCAACATTGAAAAACAGGAAATCCCAAGCAAAATTGAATCTTTCAAGGAGGCTCTTGAAGATGTCTTCGGAGTGGGTGCCAGTTTTCTCGAAGTTTTGATTATGAAACGACTCTACGAAACCATCGGGGGAAACTTCCAGTGGAAAGAATCCGAAGAGTTCACGTTTGCCGAGTATATAGCCGTGGCTAAAAGAACTTTCCACGAGAGAAAACAAATCGAAGTAACGGAGGCGGCAATAAAATGCCAAGAAACAGAAACAAAAATCTAGCAAAACCCGAAACAAAAATCGACATTTCGCAGAAGAGTGCGGAAAGACTTAGAAGCATTTTTGCCGCTTCACCAGACGCTATCACGGTAACGGACCTGAAAGGAACAATAGTGGACTGCAACAAGGCAGCACTCGAAGTGTACGGAAGCACATCGAAACAAGACCTAATCGGCAAGAGCGCCTTTGAATTAATCGCCAAAAAAGACAGGAAACAAGCAAAAGAAAACATGATGAAAACCCTGAAGCAAGGATCGTTGAGAAACACTGGATATGTGCTTTTGAGAAAAAATGGCGCTGAATATCCCGCGGAACTTTCTGCGAGTGTTGTAAGAGACACTTCGGGCAATCCAACGGCTTTTGTTGCCATAATCAAAGACATCACAGAACGCAAAGAGGCAGAAATGACCCTTCGTGAGAGCCAACAAAAATTTGAAAGGCTGTTCATGCGTAACCCCGAAGCTGCTTTTTATGCCGACGCAAAATGGCACATAATAGACATCAATCCACGTTTCACCCAGCTGTTTGGATACGCAAAAGATGAAGTTAAAGGTAAACGAACTTTTGACTTACTAGTGCCGAAGAGCAGGAAGCAAGAATCAGCGATGCTTGGTAGAAAATCGAAAACAGGATACACCTATTACGAGACCATCAGAAAAAGAAAAGACCATTCCTTGGTTCATGTTTCCATTTCTGTTGCGCCAATAAAAGTTGATGGGCACCTTGTAGGATACGTTGGGCTGTACAAAGACATAACTGAAAGCAAGAAGACAGAAGAAGCATTAAGCGAATCCGAGAAGCGATTCAGAAGCGTTGTCGACAACATTGGAATAGGCATTTCAGTCATCAGTCCAAAAATGGAGATACTTTCTTTAAACAATCAAATGAAGAAATGGTTTCCACGGGTTGATGTCTCAAAAAAACCCGTCTGCTACAAGGTTTTTAACAAACCGTCAGGAAAACGCGTTTGTTATTATTGCCCAACCGTTAAGACGCTAAAAAGCGGACGAATTCACGAGGCAATAACAAACACGCCTAACGGCAAAAAAATCATCAATTACAGAGTAGTGTCATCACCGCTAAAAGACAAAGCAGGCAAAGTCATAGCAGCCATAGAGATGGTCGATGACATCACCGAACGCAAACAAATGGAGGAAAAACTCAAACAATACTCCAGACAACTGGAGAAACTCGTCGAAGAGAGAAACAGCAAACTGCAAGAAAGCGAAACACGCTTCGGTTCAGTAGCAAACTACGCGTCAGAGGCCGTCATCACCCTAGACAAAAAGGGAGTAATCGTTTTCTGGAATAAAGCGGCAGAAAACATCTTCGGCTATACAGTCGACGAAGCCGTCGGCAAACCCATCACACTGATGACGCCCAAGCATACATACCAAAACCATCAAAAATCAATGCGCACCATGATTTCTAAAAAGAACTTTGGTTACGCGGGCAAAACATTCGAGTTGATTGGACTCAGAAAAGACAAAACTGAATTTCCAATGGAACTTTCTTTTTCTATCTGGAAAACGAGAGAAGGAAATTTCTTCACTGGAATAATCCGTGACACGACCGAACGCAAAAAGATGGAAGAAGAAAGAAAACACTACGAGGAAATGCTTTCCGCTTTGAACTCTTGCGGAGGAAAATTGAATACTGCCAGAAGTCTCAAGGAAGTTTACGAATTAACTCTGGATGCCATGGAATGGACGCTGGGCTTTGAGCATGCGTCTTTTATGATAATTGACAGCGGAAAACTTAAGCCCGTGCACCAGCGGGGGTACTCGGCTCCGCTTCATTTTGAGTTGCCTTTGGACGGAACTAAGAAAGGCATTACCGTGAGAGCAGCAACCAAACGTGAAGCGTGTCTCGTTCCAGACGTGACAAAAGATGAAGACTACATCAAAGGCGACCGCCGAAGCACAGACCAAATATGCTCAGAACTCGCGGTTCCAGTGATGTTTGAGGACCAAGTTTTGGGCGTTCTAAATGTGGAGAGTAAGAAACTAAAGGCGTTCGACGACAAAGACGTAATGTTACTGCAGATTTTGGCTTCACACGCAGCAACGGCAATCAGCAGCTTGAAAAAACGAGACGAGATTGAAAAACGCATAAGCCAGCAAGCCTCATTGATGAAAAGCTCTACCGAAATGATTCACTCAACCGAGTTGCGTCAGCGTCTTCAAGCTATTCTTGACGCTATTCAAGGTCTCGGATGGCGAAGAGTCGTACTGTCAGTGCGAGACGAGAACTTGGGCATAACCAAACCCGAGGACATAGTTACAGCCGGTTTGACAGACAAGGAAAGAGAATTCCTATGGACTAACAAGCAACCAGGGCAAGTTTGGGCTGAACGCTTCGGTCCAGACTACGCTCGCTTCAGGATAGGTGAATTTTACTATCTTCCATGGAGCGACGCCTTCGTCAGGAAGAAATTTAGTCAAGGCACGGTGGAAAGTCATCTTTCGTCAGAAGAAATGGTGGACTGGAACCCTGACGATTTGCTTTACGCTCCACTTCGACTCGCTGACGGGCGAATTGTCGGAGTCGTGAGCATGGACGACCCTGTCGACGGAAGACGACCGACCAGCGACTCTCTGGCGCCGCTTGAGCTGTTTCTGCACCAAGCCGCAGTGGCCATCGAAAACGCACGATTAATCAAGCAATTGAACGACGCTAATACCCAAATTCAAGAATATGCGGGTCATCTTGAAGTCAAAGTCGTTGAAAGGACAAGAGAACTCATAGATGCCCAAAACAAATTGCTGAAGGCTGAAAGATTGGCCGCAATCGGTGAACTCGCTGGAATGGTTGGACACGACTTGCGAAATCCACTGACAGGCATCGCAGGCGCGACTTATTATTTGAAAACAAAATACGGCTCAAAAATGAGCGAAAAAGGCAAAGAAATGGTGAAAATCATCGAGAAAGACATTGAATACTCCAACAAAATCATAAGCGACCTCTTGGACTACTCGAGAGAGCTGCGTTTAGAGTTCACAGAAAGTACAGCAGAGGTGATTGTGAAAGAAGCCATTGCACAGGTCAAAGTTCCGAAGAACATTCAAATTTCAAACTTAACCCAAGACACACCGAAGATTAAGGTTGACGCAGAAAAAATGAAAAGAGTCTTTGTTAACATCATCAAAAACGCAGTTGACGCCATGCCAAAAGGTGGTAAACTCACGATTACAGGCAAAGCGTTAGAGGACAGTTTGGAAATCGCCTTTAAAGACACAGGAGAAGGCATAAAAAAAGACACTCTGGATAAACTCTGGTCGCCATTCTTCACCACAAAAGCAAAGGGCATGGGACTAGGCCTGCCAATCTGCAAACGCATCATCGAAGCCCATGGAGGCAAGATTTCTGTTGAAAGTACGTTTGGCAAAGGAACTACGTTCATGGTAACATTTCCTATCGAACCATGTTTGGAAGGAGGTGAAAAAGTATGGGTGAACATGCCCGAATCATTATTGTCGACGACGACGAAGGCATAAGAGAAACCCTCGCAGCCATACTGCAAGAGGAAGGATACCATGTCGACACAGCCGAAAGCGGAAAAGAAGCGATAGAAAAAACCAACGCAAAATTCTACAATTTAGCGCTCATTGACATTCGACTCCCAGACATAGAAGGAATAGACCTCTTAAAAGAAATAAAAGGAACAGTGCCAAAAATTCGAAAAATAATCATAACAGGCTACCCGACACTGCAAAATGCCATGGAAGCAGTCAACAACGGTGCAGACGCCTATGTGCTTAAACCTTTCGACATCGAAAAAGTCCTGACAATAATCAAGGACCAACTGGAAAAACAACGCGGCGAAAAGATGTACAGCCAAGAAAAAGTCACTGAATTCATCGAAACGCGAGTAAAAGAATTAGAAAAAGAGAAGATGATGACTCGCAAATAGCCGAAAAATCTTTTTCTTCTTTCCTATTTTTGAGGCAATCACTAACTTGCATTTTTTGACGAAATTTCTTGCTAAAAAGTTAAGGAATTTTTGGGGAATTATTGTTCGCACAGAAAAGTTGACAAGATTAAATGAGTACATGCAGAAAAAAGATTATTGGATTTTTCGAAAATATGCGGAAACAGGCAGAATTTGAGAGGAGAAGTTGTTCGAGAGAAGATTATTAATAGAATCCACCATAAGGATTAAGCTGGGAGTTTGTCTTGAGAAGTCTTGAGTTGAGGCTGTTAGTTGAACTCATGAAGAACAGTCGGCGAAGTGACAGAGAGCTCTCCAAGGAATTAGGGGTTTCTCCTGCAACAATTAAAAGGTTAGTCAAGAAATTGGAAAAAGACGGCTACATCAAAGAATACACAGTAATACCTGACTTCAACAAACTGGGGTTCGAAATAATGTCAATAACCTTCGCCAAAACAAAAGACGAAGTATCTAAAAACGAGTTGGAAGACACGAGAAAAAGAATATGGAAAATTTTTGACGAAAACCCACCTCCGAGCATAATGACTATGAATGGGATGGGCAGAGACTCTAACAGAGTGTTTCTAGCAGTGCATAGGGATTATGGCGAGTATAGTCAGCTCGTTAAAGGCATAAAACAGCACCCGCTCATGGAGGTTCTCGGAGTGAAAAGTTTCCTAATAGATTTGGCGGATCAAAGTCATTTTCGTCCTTTCACTTTTTCTGGACTTGCGAAGTATTTGTTAAAGCATGTGCCTCAGGAGTAATCACGTATTATTGAGTCGCAAGATTTAATAAAGTGCTTTGCCTCTAAACATGTTAGAGGCGCATCCCCATGGGAAAACTTCGAAGAATTCCATTAGCACACGGTTTGTTGGTAAGTGAAACAAACTTTATTCAAGGACAACTGGATGTCATCTTGGTCAATTATAGTGACGTCGAAATTGTCATTAACCGAAAACCCTACGATGGTCGTTCAGACGTCAAGTTTTCGTTAACCAAGAAAGCACTAAATTGCATGATAAACATTTTAGCAGAAGCTGAAGAAAAACTCGAGAAATACTGGCTCTCCGAATTCGCCATAACAGAGACTAAAACAGCAAAGCAATCCTAAACAAAGCACAACGGAAAGTCACAGGCAGTACGTAGGCTTAAGAAAAACGGCTAGAAGAGCCTTTTCAATAACGAAGAAGAACAACTCTGTCTCAACACTATCTTCAGCTGCCAAAAATTCCTTTTCACAGGCGATCAAACAAACCCTCAGTTAGCAACTTAGAGAAAACCAAAAGAGGCTAAAGAGAAAAGCCATTATCAAAAAATTCACAGAAATTATTATCAATATTTTGCCAAATTTGGATGGCTGATGTTTTTTCTTTTCAGAATTAATTTTGCGTTTTTCCATTGTTGCTGAGCAATCTGGAAGTTGCCCAAGATGCTTCCATGAAGAGAGTAGAAGATGTAGCACATGTAAGCGCATTGGGTGCAGCTGCTGTAAGCTTCACGCAAAGAATCAAGTTTTGAGCTATGCCATAGCTTAGGAAGATCAAAGATGGTTGCTACTGAATCATGAAGATGACATCCTGCAACTCTGCCAAGGTGATCTATGACAAAAAAGTTTTGAAGAGCGCGACACTTCCATGACCGTTTGCCTGTAAGATAAAGGGTCTCCAACGCCCTCAGCACCTGGCTGGTCATCAGAACATTGGTGTTTCTCTTTTTCATCTTCATAAGCGAATCGCAGAGGTCAACGAAGCCCTTTGTATCAACTATTTCAAACTCGGCGTTTTTCTTTCCTATCTTGAAGAGTTGACCTTGATCAGAGTTATCGAAAGAGTATAAGCAGTACCAGACAGGAATATCCTTGTCCAAGAAGAAATTGGTGAATTCAACTATTTCATGAAGATTGAACTGCGAAATTGTGGGAGAAACGCTCACATTAATGCCTTCTTCATGAAGTGTCTGAACAGCTTTCATGGCGTTGCTCCATGCACCTTTGACTCCTCTAACGTAATCGTTCTTCTTAGGATCTAAACTATCGATGGATATCGCAACAAAATCGGCTTTCCGCAGAGCATCAATCTTCTTGACTGCCATGCTTCCGTTATCGTAGACTGTTACTATGAAAAACTTGGAAGCGTATTCTATGATTTCTCCGATGTCATCTCGCAGGAGTGGATTCCCTCCCGAAAAGACGACTTCCACGACCCCCAGTTCTCTGAGAATGTCAAGGCCTTTCTTTATTTCGTCCGTGGACAGTTCTTTTGTGTCCTGATCGCGCCAGACGTTGCAGCCTCGGCATCGATAATTACATCTTCTTGTTATCAACCATTGAACGTGATATGGTCTGTTAGGCGTCAGAGAACGAAAGACGATGCCAGTAGCCTTCTCGAGGGTTGTAAGCAAT
>Ga0315268_10002029_pt1 | contig 23113 bp, 14 predicted proteins | sample C1_top_MG_FD_204535 | JGI IMG/M metagenome (GOLD analysis project Ga0315268, IMG submission 204535) | Sediment microbial communities from Yellowstone Lake, YNP, Wyoming, USA - C1_top | ecosystem: Environmental > Aquatic > Freshwater > Lake > Sediment | place: USA: Wyoming | collected 2017-08-01 | reverse complement strand
CCGGGTCCAAAACCTCCAGCAAGGCCGCGGACGGGTCCCCCCGAAAGTCCATGCCGATCTTGTCCACTTCGTCCAGGATGAACACCGGGTTGTTGGAGCCCGCGGTTTTAATCCCCTGGATGATGCGCCCCGGCAGGGCGCCGATGTAGGTGCGGCGGTGCCCCCGGATCTCGGCCTCGTCCCGCATGCCCCCCAGGGAGATGCGGGTGAACTTGCGCCCCAGGGCCCGGGCGATGGACTGGCCCAGGGAGGTCTTGCCCACCCCGGGAGGGCCCACGAAACACAGGATGGGGCCTTTCATCTTCTTGTTGAGCTTGCGCACGCTCAGGTATTCCAGGATGCGGTCTTTGACCTTCTCCAGGTTGTAGTGGTCATCGTCCAGGATGGTCTTGGCTTCCTTCACGTCCAGCTTGTCCCGGGTGCTCTTGCTCCAGGGCAGCTCCACCAGCCAGTCCAGGTAGGTGCGCACGATGGAGGCCTCGGCGGCGTCGGGGTGCATCTGCTCCAGGCGGGACAACTGCTTCAGGGCTTCTTCCTCGGCCTCCTTGGGCATGCGGGCCCGGGCGATCTTGAGGCGGTATTCTTCCATTTCCTTGCTTTGCTCGTCGATGTCGCCCAACTCTTTTTTGATGGCCCGGAGCTGCTCCCGGAGGAAATACTCCCGCTGGGTGCGGTCCATCTCCTCCCGGGCCTGGGACTGGATCTTCGCCTGAATGGCCGATACTTCCAGCTCCTTGCGCAGGAAGTCGTTTACTTTAATGAGGCTCTGGATGGGGTCCAGCTCCTCCAGGACCATCTGGGCCTCGTCGATCTTGAGGCGCAGGTTGGCCGCCACCAGGTCGGCCAGATGCCCGGGGTCCTCGATGGACTCCAGGATGGCCAGCAGGTCCGGGGAGGCGATGCCCTTCAGGGTCAGGATCTTCTCGGACATCTCCCGGGCGTTGCGCATCAGGGCCTCGGCTTCCGGCGAGATCTCCGTGACCGTGGTTTCGGGGAGGACCTCCAGGGTTACCCGGAAATAGGGGCGCTCCTGGACAAACTTCTCAATGGACGCCTTGGCCTTCCCCTGCACCAGGATCTTCAGGCGGCCGTCCGGCAGTTTCAACATCCTCAGAATGAGGCTCACCGTGCCCACGGAGTAGATGTCTTCCGGCTCCGGATTCTCGATGGTATGGTCTTTTTGGGTGGCCAGAAACAGCAGGCGGTCCTGGGCCAGGGCCGCTTCGATGGCCAGGACGGAGGACTCCCGCCCTACAAACAGCGGCAGCACCATGTTGGGGAAAACCACCACATCCCGCACCGCCAACAGCGGCAACAGCGGCGGAATGACTATTTGCTGTTCTTCGTCTTCGTTTATCGCCATTTCATCCCCTGAGAAGAATGGTTGCATCGGTCTTGGAACGAGGGTCGGTTGGTTGCTGGGGGAACTTGGGATGTGAGGGTGAAGGTGTATTCAATATGAGTTCCCCAATAGCAGAAATTCCCGAGATAATCAATCATTCTTGTTTACCAATTCAATCCTTAATCAATAATAATATCATTTATCTCCCCTGGCAACCAGGTTCGCCGCCGCCCCCGGTTTAATTTAACCGAGAGGTGGCCCCGGCCGGCCTGAACCTCCGGACCGCCAGATAAACTAAAATTTTCCGGACGGCCGACCGCTGCCACAGAAAAAACTGTCCTCAGGCTCACGCCTCCGGGTGGTTATCAGGGCCGCCAGGAATGCCCATTCAACTCCCGGGGCTTTCCCATGGCTGAAAAATGTTTCCCCACCCCCCTGCGGTCTGGTTTGGCATGATTAATTCAAAAGATAAGTTAAAAATATTTGGTCCTTACGAGGGCTATGGTATATTATGCTGATTTAGAAAACTATGCAGGGGGAAAACTTGGGGGAAACCATTTCGTCGGCCAGCCAGCAGCTCCAGCCCGAGCCCGCAGCCGCGATTCCCCGGATTTTTTTAAGCCGGATCGAGCGCGCCGTCAAGAGAGCCACCACGGCCATGCTGGAAGGCCAGGACCCCGCCGGGTACTGGTGGGCGGAATTGGAGTCCAATGTCACCATCACCTCGGAATACATCATGCTCCACCGCTATCTGGGACTGGATGAGACCAAGGTCCCGGGAATGGTGCGGGACATCCTGGACAAGCAGCTGCCCAACGGCGGCTGGTCCATCTGGTACGGCGACGACGGCGAAATCAGCACCACCGTCGAAGCCTACTTCGCCCTGAAAATCGCCGGCCTGTCCCCGGAGGACCCGCGCCTGGTGCGGGCCCGGCAGTTTATCCGGGCCCGGGGCGGCGCCCTCCAAACCCGGGTTTTCACCCGCATCTTTCTGGCTCTCTTCGGCCAGGTCAGCTGGGATGGCATCCCTTTGTTACCGGTGGAATTCATCCTGCTGCCGCCCTGGTCCGGCTTCAGCATCTACGAATTTTCCAGTTGGACTCGGGCCACCGTGGTTCCCCTGATGATCCTCATGGCCAGGCGCCCGGTGCACCACTTGCCCCCGGAGCACGGGGTGGTGGAACTCTTCCTGGACGCGCAGGAGCCCTTTTCCCGGCACCGGGTATCCTGGAAAAAAGATGCCACCCTCCTGGAGAACCTCTTCGCGGTGCTGGACCGGGTCCTGAAGTTCTATCGCCGGGTTTCCCTGCCCTGGCTCCGGCGCTTCGCCCTGAGGCGGGCGGAGGAGTGGATCCGGTCGCATCAGGAAGAAAGCGGCGACTGGGCCGGCATCCAGCCGCCCATGGTCAACTCCCTTTTGGCTCTGCACTGCCTGGGATATGACCCGGAGCACGACGTTATGCAACGGGGCCTCAAGGCCCTGGAGTTTTTTACTCTGCAGGAGGGCGACCGCACCTGGCTGCAGTCCTGCATCTCCCCGGTGTGGGACACCGCCCTGGCGGTGCGGGCTTTGGCCGCGGCCGGGTTGACCCCCGACCACCCCGCCTTGGAGAAGGCCACCGCCTGGATGCTGGCCCAGCAGATCTTCAAGCCCGGAGACTGGTGCATCAAGTGCCCGGATTTGCCCCCCGGCGGCTGGGCCTTCGAGTTCGTCAACAATATCTATCCCGATGTGGACGACAGCTCCATGGTGCTGCTGGCCTTAAAAGAGGGGTTGGCGGACGCCGCCCGCCATCAGGCCGCCTTGCAGCGGGGCATCAACTGGTGCCTGGGGATGCAGTCGAAAAACGGCGGCTTCGCCTCCTTTGACAAGGACAACACCAAAGAATGGCTCAACGCCATCCCCTTCGGCGACCTGAAGGCCCTGGTGGACCCGCCCACCGAGGACATCACCGCCCGCATCCTGGAGATGCTGGGGGCCTTCGGCCACGGCCTGGACCACCCGCAGGCCGCCCGGGCCCTGGCCTTTCTGCAACGCACCCAACACCCCCGAGGGCCCTGGTGGGGCCGCTGGGGGGTGAACTACCTCTACGGCACCTGGTCGGTACTGGTGGCCCTGCGGCAGATCGGCGAAGACCTGCGCCAGCCTTACGTCCGCCGGGCGGTGGAGTGGCTCAAGCAGCACCAGAACCCCGACGGCGGCTGGGGGGAAACTTGCGAATCCTACCGGCGCCCCGAACTCATGGGCCAGGGGGAAAGCACCGCCTCCCAAACCGCCTGGGCCCTGATGGGACTCCTGGCCGCAGGCGAGGCCCACTCGCCGGAGGTCAGGACCGGGGTGGAGTACCTGGTCCGGACCCAACGCCAGAACGGCGTCTGGGAGGAGAAACACTTCACCGGCACCGGCTTTCCGGGCCACTTCATGATTCGCTACCACCTTTACCGGGACTGTTTTCCCCTTCAGGCCCTGGGAGAATATCTCCGGGCAGTGACCGCCAGCGAGGAAACCTAGGTTTTTGTTCTTGGCCCTGCAAGGCAGACTTTGGTCTTGGAGACCGGAATCCCCCTTTCCCCGCTACGAAAAGGGGGAAAAACCCAAATTCCTTCCCCTGCTGACCGCAAAATATTGTCCTGAAAAATGACTATCCCTGCAATCGAAAACGGAAAACCGAAAACTGAAAACCGTCTTCAAGGCAAGGCCCTGGTAACCGGCGGCACCGGCTTCGTGGGCCGGGCGGTGGTGGCAGAGCTCCTGGCCGCGGGGCGCCAGGTCCGGGTCCTGGCCCGGAACCCCTCGCACCCGGTCCTGGAAGGCCTGCCGGTGGAGGTGGCCCCGGGGGACCTGAAGGACCAGGTTTCACTCAGCGGGGCCCTCAGGGGCTGCCGCACCCTCTTTCACGTGGCCGCGGATTACCGCCTCTGGGTGCCGGACCCCCAAGAGATGTACGCGGTGAACGTGGAGGGCACCCGCCACCTGCTGGAGGCCGCCCAGGCCCACGGGGTGGAACGGGTGGTCTACACCAGCACCGTGGGGGCCCTGGGCAACCCGGGGGACGGCACCCCGGGCACCGAGGACACCCCGGTCACCGTGGCCGACATGGTGGGCCATTACAAGCGCTCCAAGTTCCTGGCCGAGCAAGTGGCCCTGGAGTTCGCCCGCCAGGGGCTGCCCCTGGTGGTGGTGAATCCCAGCACCCCGGTGGGTCCCTGGGACTCCCGCCCCACCCCCACCGGCGAGATGATCGTCAATTTCCTAAAAAAACGCATGCCGGCCTACCTGGAGACCGGCCTGAACCTGATCCACGTCCGGGACGTGGCCCGGGGCCACCTGCTGGCCGAGGCCAGAGGGGAGGTGGGCGAAAAATATATTCTGGGACACGAAAATCTGAGCCTGTCCCAGATCTTCCGGTTGCTGGCCGACATCAGCGGCCTGCCGGCCCCCCGGGTGCGGCTCCCCTACTGGCCGGTGCTGGGGATGGCTTATCTCGATGAATTCTGGGCCACCCACGTCAGCGGCCGGCCGCCCCGGATGCCCCTCACCGCCATCCGCATGGCCCGAAAATTTATGTACTTTGACAATACAAAAGCGGTAAAATACCTAGGATTGATCTTGACGCCGGTGCGGACCGCCCTGGAAGAGGCGGTGGATTGGTTTCAGCGCCACGGCTACGCCTGAGGATTATTTTCGTTCTTGGCTTTTCGTTTTTCGTTGAGGATGGCGGCGTTAAGCTGCTGGCGGCAAATTCTGGGGTAGTGCTCCATGAACCGTATGAAGGCATATCAAACGTCTTCAAGTCCCCCTTTGGAAAAGGGGGATTTAGGGGGTTTAGCCGGTTATCATAAAATCCCCCCTACCCCCCTTTGTTAAAGGGGGGTTAAATTCAGGCGTTTAAATGGCGCATTAATTAGGAGGCACATCACTGGATGGTTAGCCGAGAATTTAGGGCGAACCCAACCTTTGGGCTAACTGATTCCTTTGTGCTATAATTGCAGCCGACCCAAAAAACGCGAAACCGACCACGACAAAACCCAAGCGAGGCAAAAGGTGCGCTTCCCGTTAAGTCTCAGCATTGACTTGAGCCGCTATCTGTTCGCCAAGCGACTTAAGGGCGAAGACAAGTTTCCCTTGGTCCTGATGCTGGAGCCCACCCACCAGTGCAACCTCGCCTGCGTGGGCTGCGGCCGCATCCAGGAATACCAGGACACCCTGGGGCAGTCCCTCACCCTGGAGGAATGCCTGGGCGCGGTGGCGGAATGCGGCGCCCCGGTGGTCACCATCACCGGCGGCGAGCCCCTCGTTTACCCCCCGGTCTTCGAACTGCTGGCGGAATTGTTGCGGCGCCACAAGCACATCTATCTCTGCACCAACGCGGTCTTGCTGGAAAGGTCGCTACCCAAAATCCCGGTGTCCGACCGCCTCACCCTGAGCGTCCACCTGGACGGCCTGGCCCCCACCCACGACCGTCTCCTGGGCCGGCCGGGGCTGTTCAACCTGGCCATCCGGGCCATCAAAGCGGCCAAGACCCGGGGCTTCCGGGTCTGCACCAACACCACCATTTACAAAGAGACGGACCCCCAGGAGATCGAGATTCTCTTCTCCTACCTGGGCCATATCGGGGTGGACGGCCTCCTGGTCTCCCCGGCTTACAGTTTCGCCGGGGTGAGCGAAGAGCTCTTCCTGAGCCGGGAGGAGATCCGGGAGAAGTTCAACCTCCTGACCGGCAACGGCCTGGACTTCAAATTCTTCAGCACCCCGCTGTACCTGAGCTTTCTCCGGGGGGAGCGGGAATATGAGTGCACCCCCTGGGCCAATCCCACCCGCAATCCGCACGGCTGGCGCTCTCCCTGCTACCAGCTGGTGGACACCCACTACCCCACCTTCGCGGCGTTTATGCAGCACACCCCCTGGGACAACTACGGCGTGGACCGTGATTCCCGCTGTTCCCAGTGCATGATGCACTCCGGCTTCGAACCCACGGTGGTGCGCCAGTTGGGGGGCCTGGCCGACCTGTGGCGCATGTTCCGGTGGAACCTGACCTGAAATTTGCCTGCCCCCGAATCTCAGGGCCAGGTTCCGGTGAGATTACATGAATTGAGACCCCTGCAAAAGTATCAAGATCAATATCCTTGCGGGTGGCGAGTCTTATAATCCCCCCTCCCCCCTTTAAGAAACGGTAGTAATTAAAGATAACTCCTTAATAAATCATAGAAACCAATCTGAAGCCCGTAGCCCGTAGGGCGGGAAAGCAAAGCGCATCCCGCCTTTAGCATTTATTTCAGTCAATATTTTCGGTGGCGTTCCGCAGCATGATCGAGAAAAGGAACGTGCCGCCAGGAACAAAGGCGCGAATATATTTAGGCATAAGTTAGGTAAACCCGATTCCCGAAGGCGGGATGCGTTTCACTTTCCCGCCCTACGGCAAAATAATATATGGTAAACTTACAAAAGAATTTTATAACAAAAAACCCCTGTTGCTGCTCACTGCTATGACAAGCAACTTATCAAAAGCCTGAAAATGCAACCTCCCCGCATCATATCTAACCTCTCTGGCCGAAAGACTTTCCAGGATTCTTCCCCTTCGTCCTTGCTTTCTTCCACCCTTATCATCTAAAATTCACCCAGTCCTAAGCGTTGGCTGCCCGGTTGAAAGGAAGGGAGCATGGATCTGACCATTTTTGAAGACATGAAATCTGCTGATTTGCGGAAATATATTGAGTTTTTGCTATGGCATTACCGGGTGATGGACTCCTTTTGGTACATCTACATCGCCGAACTCTTCGATGAGGCCACCGCCGATGGCTTGAATGAAAAAGTCTGGGGCAGAATCCCGGCCATGGCGGCCCGGGACCTGGTGAAACGATTCGACATCCAGGAGAGAGGGTTGGAGGGCTTCGTCAAGGCTTTGCATTACTGGCCCTGGCATCTGCTGGTGGGATATCAAATTCAGCAAAAATGCGATGAAGTCATCATCACGGTCCCCTCTTGCCCCACCCAAGAAGCCCGGCTCAAGCGGGGACTTGAGGAGTATCGCTGCAAAGAGATGCATCGCTTGGAATTTGAGAGCTTTGCCCAAGAAATTGATCCCCGCATTCAGACCGTATGCGTCTTCGCACCACCGGATCCCCATCCCCCGGAGCTGTTCTGCAAATGGCGGTTTTTTTTGGGGAAGGACCCCGTATCCTTACCAAGTGAACCTTAGTCCTCGCTCAGGGGATTGAGAGCCGCCTGCCACGGCCCGGGCGGGGTTGGCGGGCGCGGCTGCCCTTGGAGCCTGGGACCATTTCCTTTCATGGCAGGGCCTCGCTTAGAAAAATTATCAGGCCTTAAGGCCAAGGGCCGCCTTGGCCGATATGGCACCTGCGGCCCTTTTGTTTTGACAATCCCCCCGAAGGCATATAGTATTTTTTCTGCTTTCCCGTCACCCATCCAGACTGCCGGGCACCGGGGTGATTTTAGGGGGACATGCGGGGCGTCTAAGTCAAAGGCCCCTCTACGGATCAGGCCAATCGGTGTCATTCATCCTTAAAAGATCACGGGTTTTAGTTTCCTTATGGGCCGGGGTGTGCCCGGCTCAGCCATAGACGCAGTTTGTTGGCAACCGCCAAGTTTACGGAAAGGGGGAAGGCGCCATGCGCAGGGGAATGAGATCTGGCAGGTTCAGCCGACTCTTCCTGGCGGTCCTTCTTCTGGGGGCCGGCTGCGTCAAGGTGGGGCCGGACTTTGCCAAACCCGAGGCCGCGGTGGCCCCCGATTGGCTGGATTCGGGGGATAACCGGGTCAGTACCGCATCGGCAGACTATAAAGACTGGTGGCGGGTCTTCAATGATCCCACCCTGGACCGGCTCATCGCCGCCGCCTACCGCCAGAATCTGACTTTGCGCCTGGCGGGGGTGCGGGTCCTGAAAGCCCGAGCCCAACTGGGCATCGCCATCGGGGAGGTGTACCCCCAGACTCAACAGGGATTGGGCTCCGTGATCAAAGAGCGCCTCAGTGAACGGGGCTCCACCGCGGGGGGCGCCGGCAACTTCTGGCAGTCCACCCTGGGGCTCACCGCCAGTTGGGAAATCGACTTTTGGGGCAAGTTTCGCCGGGCCGTTGAGTCCGCCGATGCCAGTCTGCTGGCTGCGGCGGCCGATTATGACAATGCCCTGGTGGCCCTCACCGCGGATGTGGGCAGTTCCTACGTCCTCATCCGCACCCTGGAGAACCGGCTGAATATTGCCCGCCGCAATGTGGATATCCAGCAGGAGAGCCTCCAGATCGCCACGGCGCGGTTTGAGGGCGGCACCACCTCCCAGCGGGACGTGGAGCAGGCCCGGACGGTGTTGGCCAGCACCCAGGCCACCATCCCCACCCTGGAGAGCCAGCTGCGCCAGACGAAAAATGCCCTGTGCGTGTTGCTGGGCCTGCCCCCTGAACAGCTGACGGACCTGTTGGGGAGGGCCGCCGCCATCCCGGCCCCCCCGCCCCAGGTGGCGGTGGGCATCCCCGCGGACCTGCTGCGCCGCCGGCCGGATATTCAAAGCGCCGAATATCAGGCGGCGGCGCAATGCGCCCAAATCGGCGTGGCCAAGGCCAGTCTTTATCCCGCCTTCTCCCTCACCGGAAATTTCAGCTTCCAGGCCAGCGACATCGGCACCTTCGCCCTGGGGGATATGTTTCAGTGGCGGAGCCGCAGCGGTTCTTTCGGCCCGTCTTTCCAGTGGAATATCCTGAACTACGGTCAGATCACCAACCTGGTGAGGGTGCAGGACGCCCGGTTCCAGGAGCTGCTCATCACCTATCAGAACGCGGTTCTCAAAGCCCAGCAGGAGGTGGAGGACGGCCTCATCGCCTTCTTAAAGTCCCAGGAGCGGGCCGGTTTTCTGATGCAGAGCACCGCCGCGGCCCAGCGTTCCGTGGACCTGGCCATCCTGCAATACCGCGAGGGCATCACCGATTTCACCACGGTCCTCACCGCGGAGCGGGAACTGTTGACCCAGCAGGACAATCTCGCCACCACCCTGGGAGAGATCTCCCGCAACCTGGTGGCGGTTTACCGGGCCCTGGGCGGAGGTTGGCAGATGCGCGAGGGAGACGATTTTGTGCCGGATTCCATTAAAAAGGCCATGGCGGGGCGCACCAATTGGGGAAAGTTGCTGGCGCCGGCGGCCCATACCCCGCCCCCGCCGGAACCACCCAGGCCCCTGATCCGACTTCCGGATTGGTAACTATGGGGGACCAGATGCTTTGGAGGATGAAGGCCGCGGTTGAGGAACGATACTATGGGACCTCTATAAAAGGCCATTTTTGGGTTAATTAGAGAGTCTTTTGCAGCCGCAATAAAAAGTCCCCCTTTTCTAAAGGGGGATTTAGGGGGATTATCAGGAGGTTATAATAATCCCCTCTGCCCCCATTTAAAAAAGAAGGAGTTGCGGAGACTTTTTGAAGGTTCTCGCGATTTCACCCAGAGGTGGCCTCACCTGAAAGGTGACCAGGAGTTGGCATGATGGCTGAAAAAAATCGCATGGCGTTTTGGGGCTCCGGCTGTTTTGGCGCCGCGGCCCTCCTGGCGATCCTGACCTGGACCTCGGCCTGCGGCGACCGGAACGTTTACGTGCCGCCCCCGCCTCCCAAGGTCACGGTCAGTCAGCCGGTGTCCCGGCCGGTTACCGATTACCTGGAATTCACCGGCAATACCGTGGCCATCAACACCGTGCAACTGCGGGCCCGGGTGGAAGGCTACCTGGAAAAGGTTCTGTTCCGGGACGGCGAATACGTGAAAAAAGGCAAGCTCCTTTTCTTGATCCAGCGAGACACGTACGAAGCCAAACTCAAGCAGGCGGAGGCGGAAATTTTGGCCAACAAAGCCCGTTTGATGCATGCCCAGACCGAGTATACCCGGTTCTCCCGCCTGGTCAGCCAAAAGGCCGCGGCCCAGACGGACGTGGACCGCTGGCACTACGAACGGGATGCCGCCCAGGCTGCGGTTACGGCCTCCGAAGCCCAGCGGGAGCTGGCTAAACTCAATGTCAGTTATACGGAAGTCAAGGCGCCCTTCGACGGTCGGGTCGGCCGCCGCCTCAAGGACCCGGGCAACCTGGTGGGCGCCGGCGAGAGCACGGTCCTGACCGAGATCAACCAGATCGACCCCATCTATGTGTACTTCAATATCAACGAGCAGGAACTCCTCCGGGTCAGGGGGGAAAACCCGGAAGCGCCTAAAAATGCCAGTGAGGTGAAGTGGCCGGTCTATTTTGGCCTGGCCGACGACAAGGGCTATCCGCACCAGGGTTATATGGATTTTGCCGCCATTACCATCAATCCCTCCACCGGGACCCTGCTGCTCCGGGGGATTTTTCCCAATCCCAAGGCCCTGATCCTGCCCGGCATTTTCGCCCGGGTGCGGGCGCCGGCGGCCGAGGCCAGGCCTGCCCTGCTCATCCCGGAGGTAGCCATCGGCTATGACCAGCAAGGTCCCTATGTCATGCTGGTGGATGACCAGAAGGTGGTGGGGCGCCGTCCGGTCCAACTGGGCAATCAGGTTGACGACTACCGCGTGATCACCGCAGGGTTGCAAGGGCAGGAGTGGGTGGTGGTCAGTGGCCTGTTGCGGGCCATCCCCGGCAGACAGGTGACCCCGGAGAAGGCGGCTCCGCCGGGAGCTGCCGGCCCCCAGGCTCCCAAGGCCCCTCCCACTGAGCCCCGGAAGACCGCTCCATGATGTCCAAGTTTTTCATTGAGCGACCCATCTTTGCCAACGTCATCGCGGTGGTGATTGTCATCCTGGGCCTGGTGGCCGTCCTGAAGCTGCCGGTGACCCAATATCCCGATATTGTCCCGCCCACCATTCAAGTGACCACCATGTATCCGGGGGCCAGCGCCGAGGTGGTGGCCACCACCGTCGGCATTCCCATCGAGCAGGCGGTCAACGGGGTGGAGAACTCCCTGTATATGTCCTCCACCAGCGGCAGCGATGGGAGTTACATGCTCACCGTGACCTTCGCGGTGGGCACCGATCTCAATACCTCCCTGTCCCTGGTGCAGAATATGGTGAACGGGGCCCTGGCCCAACTGCCGGACGCGGTGCAAGCCCAGGGCATTACCGTGCGGAAGGTTTCCACCAATATCCTGCAAGTGGTGAGCCTCTATTCCGACGACGACCGCTATGATGAAACCTTTCTGTCCAATTACGCCATGATCAACGTGCAGTATCCCCTGGGCCGTCTTCCCGGAGTGGGCCAGGTCAAGGTCTTCGGCGCGGGCGCTTACAGCATGCGGGTCTGGCTGGACCCCAGCAAACTCCAATACTTCAATCTCACCACCATGGATGTGGTGAATGCCATCAAACAGCAAAACGTCCAGGTGGTGGCGGGGAAACTGGGGGGGCCGCCGGTGCCGGCGGAGCAGACCTTTCAGTTCACCATCAACGCCTTGGGAAGGCTCTCCGATGTGTCCCAATTCGAAAATATTATCGTGAAAATTGCCCGGGGCGAGACCGCCCAAATCGTTCGGGTGAAAGATCTGGCCCGGGTGGAACTCAGCCAGCAGACTTTTAGCAATTTTGCCGGAATCGGCGGCCATGCGGCCGGTCAGATCCTGGTTTTCTCCCTGCCGGGGGCCAACGCCATCGACGTGGGCCAGCGGGTGCGCCGGGCCATGGCCGAGATGAGCAAGGACTTCCCGGCGGGGCTGAAGTTTGCCATTTATTACGACACCACGGAGTTTATTCAGCAGGCCATCGACGCGGTGTACCACACCCTGTATGAAGCAGGGATCCTGGTGCTCATCGTCATCATGGTGTTCCTCCAGAATCTACGCGCCACCCTGGTGCCGGCCACCACCGTGCCGGTGACCATCATCGGCGCCTTTGCGGCCATGTCCTTGCTGGGCTTCACGGTCAACCTCATGACTCTGTTCGCCCTGATCCTGGCCATCGGCATCGTGGTGGATGACGCCATCGTCATCGTAGAGAACTCCTCCCATTACCTCGAACAGGGACTGTCGCCCAAGGACGCGGCCATCAAAGCCATGAGCGAGATGACCGGCCCGGTCATCGGCATCACCCTGGTGCTGGTTTCAGTATTCCTGCCCGCTGCTTTTATGCCGGGCATCACCGGCCAACTGTTCCGGCAGTTCGCCCTGGTGATCGCCGCCACCGCGGTGATCAGCGCCCTGAACGCCCTGACCCTGAAGCCGGCCCAGTGCGCCCTGTGGCTGCGTCCCCGGGACCCCCACAAACAGCTCAACGCCTTTTACCGGGGCTTCAACCGGGTCTACGGGGTGGTGGAAGACGCTTACGTCAGCCTGGTGCGCCGGATGGTGGCGCGGCCGGGACTCATGGCCCTGGTGTTTTTCGCCATTATCGGGCTGGGGGGCCTGCTTTTCATGCTGCACCCCACCGGCTTTCTGCCCGACGAAGACCAGGGTTACGCCATCATCGTGGGCCGCCTGCCCGACGCCGCTTCCCAACCCCGGGTCAAAGAGGCTTCCAACCGGGTGGACGCCATCCTGCGTAAGACCCCGGGGGTGGCTTCCTGGGTCACCATCGGCGGCTTCTCCATGCTGGACAACGCCAACGTCCCCAACACCTTCAGCACCTTCGCCATCTACGACAAATGGGACAAGCGCGGCGCCGCCTTGAGCCAGGACCGGATTGTGGCGAACCTGAAGCGGGAGTTTGCCGCTATCGAAGAAGCGGAGTTCGCGGTGATGATTCCGCCGCCCATCAGCGGCCTGGGCCAATCCGGCGGGTTCCAGATGCTGGTGGAGGACCGCCGCAGCCTGGGTCTGGCCGAGCTGGAAACGGCCGTTAGGGAGGTGATCCGCGCCGGCCGCGGCCAATCCGGTTTGTACGGCCTGGCCACCACCTTCAGCGCCCAGAGCCCCCAACTCTATCTCGACATTGACCGGACCAAGGCGGAGTCCCTGGAAATTCCCCTCAACAATGTGTTCGACACCCTCCAGGCCTATCTCGGTTCCAGCTACGTCAATCTGTTCAACAAGTTCAACCAGTCATACCAGGTCTACGTGCAGGCCTCCGCCCCCTACCGTCTGAGCCCGGAAGACATCAAAGGCCTCTACGTCCGCAATAGCCGGCAAGAAATGGTGCCCCTGGGCACCCTCCTGTCCATCCAGCGGATGTTGGGCTCCGAATTGGTCACCCGCTACAATCTCTATCCCGCCGCCTCCGTGTTCGGGTCGGCGGCCCCGGGATTCAGCTCCGGCCAGGCCCTGAATCTCATGGAACAGCTGGCCGCCCAGACCCTGCCCCAGGGCATCTCCTATGACTGGACGGCCACGGCCTATCAGGAGAAGCAGGGGGGGAGCCAGGCCTATTTCATCTATGCCCTGGCCATTATCCTGGTATTCCTGGTCCTGGCGGCCCAGTACGAAAGCTGGACCAACCCCGCCGCGGTGATCCTGGTGGTGCCCATCGCCCTGGTGGGGGTGATCCTGGCCCTCATTGCCCGGAGCTTCGACAACAACCTCTATACCCAGGTGGGCCTGGTGCTGATGATCGCCCTGGCCAGCAAGAACGCCATCCTGGTGGTGGAATTCGCCCGGGAACTGCACGGCGAAGGCCTGTCCATCGCCGATGCCGCGGTGGAGGCCACCCGGCGCCGCTTCCGACCCATCCTCATGACCTCCTTCGCCTTCATCCTGGGGGTGGTGCCGTTAATGAAAGCCGGCGGGGCCGGGGCCGCCAGCCAGCAGGCCATCGGCACCGTGGTGTTCGGCGGCATGCTCTCCTCCACCCTTCTGGCCATCCCCTTTGTGCCGGTTTTCTACGTCATCACCCAGCAACTGAGTGAACGGCGCCAAAAGCCCCCAGCCGGGAAGAAACCCGGGGCAGAGCAGCTTCCGGCGACCCCGGAAAAATAAATCATCGCGACTTACCTGGATAGTCCACGGCCACACCCTAAAAAGGGGTATTGGAATAGCACCTCACTGCAAGTTAGCGGCATGGGGGGTGGAGGCGGGTGGTTAGGGCCGGTCCAGGCAGGTCAGGAGGCGGCTCCAGAGCTCATCCCGGCCTTCAAAGGTGCGGGCTGAGAACCAGGTGAGGTCTGGCGGGTTCACCCCAAAGGGGGCCAGGGCCCCGGCCAGGTGTTGCAGTTGGCGGGCCCGCTCCCCCATCTTCAGTTTGTCCGCCTTGGTGAGGACCGGCAGCACGGCCCGCCCCCGGGCGGTTAAGAATTCCCAGAGAAACAGTTCCTCCGGCCCCAGCCGGCGGCGGCCGTCCTGGAGAAAGACCACCGCGGCCAGGTTGGGCCTGGCGTTCAGATATTCCAGCACCAGGTGCCCCCAGCTTTCCTTGAGCGTCCGTGACACCGCGGCATAGCCGAATCCCGGCAAATCCACGAAGTGCCAGCGCCCGTTGATGAGAAAGAAATTGACCGCCCGGGTGCATCCCGGCCGGGCGCTAATGCGCACCAGTTTCCGGCGCCCCAGCAGGGCGTTGAGCAGGGAGGACTTGCCCACGTTGGAGCGCCCCAGGAAGGCCACTTCCGGCAAATCCCCCCGGGGGAATTGCTCCACCCGGTGGGCGCTGAGGCTGAATTCGGCGGAGGTGATTTTCGGGATGGCCATGGTCAGTTGATTCTTTGGGAAAAATCCTTTCTCCGGTAGGGGGCCAGGGGCCGACGGCCACTTACCATCCCTCCCTGAAACCCACTCCCAACCCCATAAAGGGGCCCGGGAGGGCGGAGGGAATTGCCTTCTCCCACCCTCCCCTCAAATGACTTGTGCAGAAGCCTTTAGATGCATATTTTACCCCCCCCTTTTCTCAAGGGGGTAATTAAAGATAAGTCCTTGATAAATCATGGAAACCATCCTTAAGTCCCCCTTTTCTAAAGGGGGATTTAGGGGGATTATTAACGCCTTCCTATTTCGACTAAGCCTTTTTCAGAGGTCTCGGTATTTCAAAACCCATTATTGCAGTCATCCTGATCGTCGTGAAGGATCTCAACTTATTTGAAATACGAGATTCTTCGCGGCGCTCAGAATGACCTTGCATGGCAAGGTGAGGGTTTGAAAATAGCCTCTAGTCATACGATTAATGAAATGTGACCCTACGCTAAAGTATATCAAGATGAGCCGTTGCACTACTAGAAAGAGCAGGATTTTTTCCCGGCCCCCTGGGGCAAACTCTTGGCTTGTCCCCCGGCGGCCCCGGTCCATAAAGGTTGACGGCCCTCCCTTTTCCAGGTAGATTTCCTTAGCACCAAACGGAGGTAGCCGCTTAGTGGCCTGGGGGTTATGGTTTCATTTCTGGCTGGTGATCGTCACCCTGGTTTTTGGGTCCCTGGCCATTTTTTTCAGCTTTCTCGATCCCAGCCGGAACCTATCCCAGGCAATGGCCCGCTGGTGGGGCGCCGTATTGCTTTACATCGCCGGGATTCCCCTCCAGGTGGAAGGCCTGGAACACCTGGTCCCGGGCCAGACCTACGTCTATGCCGCCAACCACCGGTCCAATTTCGATATCTTCGTGCTGATCTCGACCTTGCCCGGCAAATTCCTCTTTGTAGCCAAGAAATCCCTGTTCCAGATTCCCCTCTTTGGCCAGGCCCTCACCCGCATGGGGTATATCTCGGTGGACCGTGCCAACCAGGCCGCCGCCATCCGCAGCCTCAACCACGCCACGGCCCGGGTCAAGGCCGGGGCCTCCATGATTATTTTTCCGGAGGGCACCCGGGCCACCGTGGGCGAACTCCTGCCTTTCAAGAAGGGGGTGTTCATCATGGCCCTGAAGGCGGGGCAGCCCATCGTGCCGGTGGCCCTCAGCGGCACCCGTTTCATCCAGCCCCGGGCCAGCCTGCGGGTCCGGCCCGGCCCGGTGAAAGTGGTGCTGTCGCCTCCCATCTTCCCCCAGGAGTTCAAGCGCAAAGAGGACCTGATGGCCGCGGTGCGCCAGGCGCTGGAGGCTAACTACGACCCCGATTTTCCCTATGGCCCCGGAGATGCGCACGGATAACTGGGTAGACCTGACGTTCCTGGGAGGCCTGGGGGAGATCGGCCTCAACATGATGACCCTGGAGACCGAAGAGGCCCTGGTGGTGGTGGACGCGGGCCTCATGTTTCCGGAAGATCACATGCTGGGCATCGACATCGTCATCCCCGACTTTACCTATCTCCGGGAGCGCCGGGACAAGCTGGCGGCGGTGGTCCTGACCCACGGCCACGAAGACCACATCGGGGCGCTGCCCTTCCTCCTCAGGGAGATGGCCCTGCCGGTTTACGGCACTGCCCTCACCCTGGCCCTGCTCCGGGAGAAACTCCGGGAACACGGTTTACTGAACGGCGCCGACCTGCGGGAAATCATTCCCCCGGGGCCGCTGACCGTGGGCCCCTTCGAATTTGAATTCATCCGGGTGTGCCACTCCATCGTGGACGGGGTGGGCTTCGTGGCCCGCACCCCCCAGGGCTGCCTGGTGCACTCCGGCGACTTCAAGATCGACCAGACCCCGGTGACCGGGGCGGCCATGGACCTGAACCGCTTCGCCCACTACGGCGAAGCCGGGGTCCTGGCCCTGCTTTCCGATTCCACCAATGCCGAGCGCCCGGGCTACACCCTGAGCGAGCGCCAGATCGGCATCACCCTGGAAGGCCTCATTCGGGAAGCCCAGGGCCGGGTGATCATCGCGGTCTTCGCCTCCCACATCCACCGGCTGCAGCAGATCGTGCGGATTGCCGAAAAGGTCGGCCGCCGGGTCCTGTTCAACGGCAAGTCCATGGTGCTCAACACCAGGCTGGCCAAGGAGCTGGGGTATCTCGCCCTTCCCGCCGGGCTGGAGATCAACGTGGGGGACCTGGAGCGGCTGCCGCCCCAGAAGACCATCATCGTCACCACCGGCAGCCAGGGAGAGCCCCTGAGCGCCCTGGCCCGCATCGCCCTGGAGGCCCACAAGCAGGTCCACATCCAGAAAGGTGACCTGGTGATCCTGTCCTCCAAGTTCATCCCCGGCAACGAGCGGGCCATCACCACGGTGATCAACAACCTCTACCGCCTGGGGGCGGAGGTGGTGTACCAGGAGGTGGCGGACATCCACGTCTCGGGGCACGCCTCCCAGGAGGAGTTGAAGCTGCTGCTCAACCTCACCCGGCCCCGGTATTTCATCCCCATCCACGGCGAGATGCGCCACCTGGTGAAGCACAGCCGGCTGGCCCGGGACGTGGGGGTGCCCGAGGCGCGGGTCCTGTTGGCCACCGATGGCGACCGCATCAGGTTCCAGGCCGGGGACGCGGCGTTCCAGGAGCGGGTGGACACCGGCCGGGTCTTTGTGGACGGCAAGGGGGTGGGGGATGTGTCCCGCATCGTGCTCCGGGACCGGCGCCACCTGGCCGCGGACGGCCTGGTCATCGCTTATGCCGCGGTGGACCCCATGGCCAGAAAGATCGTCACCGGGCCGGACCTCATCACCCGGGGCTTTACCCTGGAGGAGGAGCAGGCCCCCCTCTTGGAGCAGGCCCGGAAAATCTTCCAGGAGATCGTCCTCCGGGGCCTGAGCGAGCCCAACCAGGACTGGCTGGAGATCCAGGCCCAGGCCGGCAAGGCCCTGCGCAAGCTCTTCTTCAAACTCCTGGAGCGCCGCCCCATGATTCTGCCCCTGATCCTGACCTTGTGAGGCGCCGGGTGCAAACCTCAACCAGCCCGGGCCCCTAAAGATATTGCTTATAAAGGGCGGGGAACCGGCAGGGCCAATTGGCGAGCGGCGCAATTCCTTGCCATATGTAGGGTGGGCACCGCCCACCATTAATGAAAATGTTTAATCTGTGGCGGGCAATGCCCGCCCTACATGATCTTATAGGCTAACTCAGCCGCATTGCTTAAGGGCGGGGAAACCCCGCCCCCACCGGGCCGCAATGTCCTGTAGGGGCGAGGTCTCCTCGCCTTTTCAGGGATATTCCCTGACCAGAATTTACCAAGGTAATTTCGGAAGCATCCATAGAGGGGTGGCGCAATTCCTTGCAGTTGCTCAGAAAATCTTCCGACAATTTCCTCGACAATCCCATTCTAGTAGTTAAAATGTGAAGATAAAATGCGGCAAGGCCGCCCAGGACCGCCCCCGAGGTTAAGGAGCTGAGGGATGACACTCCGGCGCTGCATCTGGATTTTGATGACTACGGCATTTCTTCTCCTGGTCCTCTGGATTCCCGTCCAGGCCCAACCTAACGCCAACTTGCCGCCGGATTTGCAGGCCCTCGTCCAGGAGGCCGTGAAGGCCAACTCGGAGGTGAGACAGATGCGCTCCCTGCACCGGGCCTCCAAGGAAACCGTCAAACCCGCCGGGGCCCTGGACGACCCCGAGGCCGCCTTCACCATCAAGGACCTGCCCACCGACACCTGGAGCTTTTCCCAGGAGGACATGACCCAGAAGATGTTCGAGTTGAACCAGAAGATCCCCTTCCCCGGCAAACGCCGCCTCCGTTCGGAAGTGGCCGAATCCCAGGCCCAGGCCGACGGCCTCGCTTACCAGGACAAAGTCAATGAAATCAGGTCCAAGGTGATCATGGGATACTGGGGTCTGGCCCTGGCCTATACCGGCTTCGAGATCACCCAGAGAAACAAGCAGTTCTGGGAACAGGTGGTCCAGGTGGCCGAAACCCGCTACTCCGTGGGCCAGGGCATGCAGGCCGACGTGCTCCAGGCCCAGGTGGAACTGGGAAGTTATCTGGACCGTCTGTTCCAGTGGAGCCAAAAACAGGAATCCATCCGGGGCGATTTGAACGCCTTGCGCTCCCAGCCGCCCCAAACCCCTCTGGCCAAGCCGCAACCCCTTAAACCCCGGCCCTGCAATTTGAAGCTGGACGAGCTGCTGGCCCTGGCGGAGACCCGACCCCAGCTTCAGGCCGTGAAAACCATGGTGGCCAAACAGGAGAAAGCCGTGGACCTGGCCAAGAAGGATTATTTCCCGGATTTCACTATCGGGCTCAATTACGGCCTGCGGGAAAACCGGGAAGACCTGAAAAGATCGGACATGTTCGGCACCAAGTTTATGGTCAACCTGCCCATCTGGCACGGCTCCAAGATCAAGCCCAGGATCAGGGAAGAGCAGGCCAAGCAGGAAGCGGCCAAGGACGCCTACCAGTCCTCCTTAAACCAGCTGAGCGCCATGATCAAAGATCGACATGCCAAGCTTATGCGCCTGCACCGGCAAATCACCCTTTTTAGTCAAGGCATCATCCCCCAGGCCCGGCAGGCGGCCGCCGCCGCCCTGGCCTCCTATGCGGTGGGGACCCTGGATTTTGCCCGGCTCTATCAGAATCAGATCGCCGCGTATAACGCCGAGTTGACTTTGCAGGAATATCTCAAGGATTTCGAAGAAAACTGGGCCGAATTGGAGTGGCTGGTGGGCGCCGAACTGGCCCGGCCGCCCGGAGGAAAGAAATGAACCGCGAACGCCGCTATCTCTGGCGGGGCCTGGCTCTGGGCATCATCCTCTGCCTGGCCGCGGCGGGGGGTCTTTATCTGTCCGGATACCATTTCATGTATATGGGCCCCTCCGCTGCCCCCACCACCCAGGAGCTCAAAAAGGCCATCTGCTGGGTGTCCCCCAAGAACCCTGACTACATTCGGCAGGTGCCGGGTAAAGACCCGGAGGGCAACGACCTGGTGCCGGTTTATCCCACCCAACTGTCGGCCCAACCCCCTATCGCCGGCGCCCCGGCCTCCCGGGCGGAGCGCAAAATCAAGTACTGGGTCTCCTCCATGGACCCCAAGTACATCAGTGACAAGCCCGGCAAGGACCCCATGGGCATGGACCTGGTGCCGGTCTATGAAGAAGCGGCCCCGGCTGCCGGCGCGGCCCCACCGGCTGCCGCCCCCAAAAAAGAGCGCAAGATCAAGTACTGGGTCTCGCCCATGGACCCGGGCTATGTGCGGGACAAGCCGGGCAAGGCCCCCTGCGGCATGGATATGGTGCCGGTTTACGAGGACGTGGAGGGGGCGGCGGTAGCCCCCGGCGTCATCGCGGTATCCCCCACCACGGTCCAGTCCATGGGGGTCAGAACCGCCAAGGTGGAGGTCAAGCCCCTGTCCCGGGTCACCACGGCGGTGGGCCTGGTGACTTACAACGAACGCAACCTGGCCGTCATCAACACCAAGGTGAACGGCTGGGTGGAGAAGCTTTACGTCAATGCCACCGGCGATCCCGTGCGCCGGGGCCAGACCCTGCTCACCATTTACAGCCCGGAGTTGGTGTCGGCCCAGGAGGAATACCTGCTGGCCCTGAAAAATCTCAAAACCCTGGGGAACAGCCCCATTAAGGAGATGGCCGAAGGGGCCCAACGACTGGCGCAGGCGACTCGCCGCCGCCTGGAATATTTTGACATCACCCCCTCCCAGATCGAGGCCCTGAAAAATACCGGCCGGGTGAAAAAGAACCTGGTCCTGATATCGCCGGCCAACGGCATCGTCACCAAGCGGATGGTGACCCAGGGGGTGTACGTCCAGGCCGGCATGCCGCTCCTGGAGGTGGCCGACCTGACCACCGTCTGGGTGGACGCTGACATCTATCAATACGAGCTGCCCTGGATCAAGGTGGGACAAAAGGTGGAAATGAGCCTGGATTACCTGCCGGGAGAGACCGTTGCCGGCCAGATCGACTACATCTACCCCTACCTCAAGGAAGCCACCCGCACCGCCAGGGTGCGCCTGCGGTTCCCCAACCCCAAGCTCAAGCTCAAGCCGGAGATGTTCGCCCAGGTAAAGATTGAATCCCCGGTGACCAAGGAGGCGGTGGTGGTGCCCACCGAGGCGGTGTTGGACACTGGGCAGAAGCAACACGTCTTCATCGCCCTGGGCCAGGGACGCTTCGAGCCCCGACAGGTGAAGTTGGGGGTTTACGGTGACGGCAACAACGTCCGGGAGGTGCTCTCCGGCCTTACCGGCGGCGAGGAAGTGGTGACCTCGGCGCAATTTTTACTGGACTCCGAGTCCCGCTTCCGGGAGGCCGTACAGATGATGCTGCCGCCCCAAGGCGCCCCGGACCAGGACAAAGGGGCCGCGCCCCCACCTCCACCGGCCCCCATGGCCCCCGCGGCGCCCATGCCCCCGGGACATAAACATTGATGGAAGCATTGTTATCAATTAAATCGTGGGACATCATGCTCGTATTAGCCATACTGACAACTAGTTCCACGATAGCACTTGCTATAATCACATTCTTCTATGTGAGAATTAACGCGAGGATACTTCGCGAAATGAAGCAAGCCCGCGAAAATGCTTTACAGCCAATGCTGTCAGCGGAACTAATTATTTTCAGACAAGAGGAATTGCCAGAGGGTGGCCTTAATCTCAAGGCAATCTCTCTAAGGAACATAGGGAATGCACCTGCTATAAAAACTCGGATTGAAGCGGAATTCTCTGTCGGAGAATTCTTTAAAAAAGGTGAGATTCTTATAGGACAGATGGGTATTGAGGAAAAGCGAATTCCGCTATCCGAGATATTAATGGGTGAAAAAATTAATCTTGCTCTTGAGATGATAAAAGAGATTCATAAAGGTAATAATGTGACTCACCTAACTTTTCGCATGACAATGAGCTACCTTAATTCCTACGGAATTACCTTTAAAACCTCTTTGGTCTTCGACAATGAGGTGCCTGGAATGTGGAAGCTTATCTCTCAAGAGCATCAATTTATTGAATATAAGCAATAAATAATTTATTTAACAAAATTTCGGCGGGCACGGAGGCCCGCCCCACCGCTTCTAATAATCTTTTACCGAAAACAGAAAACAGAAAACAGAAAACCGCCTCTATGATAGCCAAGATAATTGAAGCCTGCGTCCGCAACCGCGTCCTGGTGCTTATCGTCTGGCTCCTGGTCGCGGCCTGGGGCATCTACGCCGCCTATAACATTCCGGTGGACGCTCTCCCCGACCTCTCCGACGTCCAGGTCATCATCCGCACCGATTATCCGGAACAGGCTCCCCAAATAGTTGAGGACCAGGTGACTTATCCCCTGACCACCGCCATGCTGGCGGTGCCCGGGGCCAAGGTGGTGCGCGGGGAGTCCCAGTTCGGTATTTCCTTCGTTAACGTCATCTTCGAAGACGGCACCGACATCTACTGGGCCCGCTCCCGGGTCCTGGAGTATCTCAACTATGTGCGGGGCAAACTACCCGCAGCGGTGAACCCCTCTCTCGGGCCAGATGCCACCGGCGTGGGTTGGGTCTTCGAGTATGCTTTGGAGGACCCCACCGGCAAGACCGACCTGGCGCAGTTGCGCAGCATCCAGGACTGGTACCTGCGCTACCAGTTGCAGACGGTGCCGGGGGTCTCGGAGGTAGCCAGCGTCGGCGGCTTCGTCAAGCAGTACCAGGTGGTGGTGGACCCCAACCAGTTAGCGGCTTATAAACTTCCCCTCTCCAAGATCAAGGAGGCCATTAAGCGTTCCAATCAGGACAGCGGCGGCGCCCTCATCGAACAGGCCCAAACCGAATATATGGTGCGGGGCCTGGGGTATATAAAAAGCAAGGCCGACGTGGAAAACATCATGGTGGGCGCCGACCCCAAGGGCACCCCCATCCTGGTGAAAGACGTGGCCCTGGTGCGGATGGGCCCTGAGCTCCGGCGGGGTATCGCGGAAGCCAATGGCCAGGGCGAAGTGGTGGGCGGCATCGTGGTGATGCGCTTCGGCGAAAACGCCCGCAAGGTCATTGACGGCATTAAACAGAAGTTGGAAGACCTCAAACCCGGGCTGCCCCCAGGGGTGGTCATCCAGACGGCCTATGACCGCTCCGGCCTCATCCAACGGGCCATCAACACCCTGAAAAGGACCATCACC
>Ga0315268_10002027_pt1 | contig 23119 bp, 17 predicted proteins | sample C1_top_MG_FD_204535 | JGI IMG/M metagenome (GOLD analysis project Ga0315268, IMG submission 204535) | Sediment microbial communities from Yellowstone Lake, YNP, Wyoming, USA - C1_top | ecosystem: Environmental > Aquatic > Freshwater > Lake > Sediment | place: USA: Wyoming | collected 2017-08-01 | reverse complement strand
CTGGCCGCCGATGCCTTTCATCCCTACTCGTATTTCGCCGTCACTAACCTGATGGTGTTTGCCATTCCCGCGCTGCTGGTCCTGGTCAGTGACCGGAACCGCGAGTACATGGCCCAGTACTCTCCGGCGGTGCTGCTGATGGCCGCGGCGGCGGGGCTGTATTGGCTGGGATATCGCAGTCCGTGGGGCGTGCGACTGTCTCGCCTGGTGCCGCTGTTCGTGTATCGCAGCTCTTCCGACGAACTGATTGAATCCAGGCGGCTCTGGATCATGCTTGTCCTTCTGTATGGAGTTGGTTGGGTCGGCCGCTTTGTGGGCGCCGCCATCGGGTACATGCATGCTCCGGTAGACTTGGGGAAGATGTGGCAATACTCGGCGCTGCTGGATTATCTGCGCAGCTTCGCCACCCTCTCCTATGTGCTGATCCTCTACATTCTTCTCAAGCGGCGCCGCCAAGCCCCGGCTTCGGTTCTGTGGGTCGCCCTATTTGTTGCCTTGGAACTCGCTGCCGGCGCTCTGGACGGAGGCCGGTCGGCGATCGCGGTCTCCTTGTTGTACCTGGTTCTGGCCTATAGTTTTGCGGTGCGCCGGCTTCGGTGGCGGACTTTGGTGGCGATCCACATCCTCGGCTATGTGGTGCTGGCGCCGATTTTGACCGTCTATCGGGCCTCTTACTACGAGGCCGTTTCTTCCCACAGGGCTACCGATATGTCGAAAGTGTTGCAGGCGACGGGCAACTCGGCGGACGCCATTACCGAGAACCGTTACAGTTGGGCCGGCCTGCTGGAGGAAGTGGTTTTTGATCGCGCCACCGGCACCATTCGTGGTTGCTTGCGCGTGCTCGACAGGGTGCCGCGTGTCTACGACTATCAAATGGGCAACACCTTTCTTCCCGGCTTGCTCACGGTAGCCATTCCGCGTTTGCTCTGGCCGGGCAAGCCGGTGCTGCAACCCAGCCGCGAGTTCGCGATCCGTTTCTGGGAATTCGACGTCAGAGAACAATACGGTACCAGCACGGGTATCGGTATGCCCGCGGAAGCCTATTACAATTTCAGTTGGCTGGGGCTGGCGATCTTTCCAATCCTCGGCGTAGGTATGCGCTTCCTGGTTGAACGCTACTACCTGTACGCGAAGCTCGAATCCACTTTCCTGGTGCGTCTGCTGTTCATCATATTGGTGTACGCCAGCATCGCCAACGCGTTTCTGTATTACTTTGGCGGGATTCTGCAAAACACTCTCCTGTACTTCATCTTTCTTTCTCTCCTCCATCTCCGGCTGCCGATGATTTATCGCGTCCTACCCGGCGGTGGCGCCCTGGCGGCGGCCTCAAGGTCCGCATGATCCTGCTGTCTGCCACGAACTGTCCCCGGGACCGGTCATGCAGCCGCGCCATGCGCCGAGCGAGGCGCCCATGAAGCGCATCCTGCTGGTGGTGCCGGAATTCTACGGGGCGCCCGGTGGCGTGCAGGCCTTTATGCATCGCCTGCATGAGGCGTTGTGCTACCGGCCGGAGGACCGTGACCGGGTCGTGGACTGCGTGTCATTGAACGACGAAAGGGACGCGCAGGCCACGCACAGTTTTGCTGTCCACGACGGTTACTTTTCCGGTTGGGGGCGCAGCAAGATCAAATTCATCGCGGAACTGATCGGGCGCGGCGCCAAGGCGCCGTACGACTTGGCGCTGTTCGGGCACTTGGGCCAGTCTCCGGTGGCGCCCTGGCTAGCAAAGCTGGGGCTGGTGCGCCGCTACGCCATCGTGCTCCACGGGTTCGAGGCGTGGGAGAGAGTGTGGTGGCCGGAGCGGCATGCCGCCGCAGTTGCCGACGCCGTGATTGCCACCACCAAGTACACCGCGCGGGCCTTCGCAGCCAAGAACAACATAGCCGAAAAGAAGCTCCGCATCGTGCCTTTATCCATTGCGGCAACCCGCGAGCAGGTACTGGCGCGCGCTCTCCCGGCCGCATCGCGAGCCGGGGAGTTCCGCATCCTCACCGTCGGCCGCCTGGATACTCTCGATTACGGCAAAGGAGTTGAATTCGTCATCAAGGCCATGTCGAGGCTGGTGAAATTTCCGGGCAACGTGAAACTGGTGATCGTTGGCGACGGCGCCGACAGGCCCCGGTTGCAGCGTCTGGTGGAGGACCTGGAGTTGCAGGCGTCGGTCAGCATGCCGGGCAGGGTGGACGATGTAACACTCGCCGAGCTGTACCGCAGCAGCGATCTGATGGTCTTGTCCAGCCGGCAGGAAGGCTTCGGGATCGTGTTCCTGGAGGCAATGTCGCATGGCAAGCCTTGCATTGGCGGCAATTACGGCGGGATTCCGGAGGTCATTGAGGACGGTCGCACGGGATTTCTGGTCCCCTTCGGTGATGCCGATGCCATCGCCTCACGGGTGACGGAACTGGCGACCAACCCTGAACGCTGGCGCAGCATGAGCCAGGCAGCATTCGAGCGCGTCCTGGCCCGCTATTGTTTCGACAGCTTTGCCCGGAATGTTGCCGCCATTGTTGACGAGATGCTGGGATGCAAGCGAACCGGAGCCGCGCAGTGTAGATGATCGGGGCGATCAAGGGCGTTGCTCTCGGTTGTGGTCCGCTTCGCTATGACGCGCTCACGCTGCGCTGGCGCCCATGACCACGCGGGGAGACATTACGGCGGTCTCGGGGAAGGAGCGCAATGATGGCAGACTGTCCGTTTTGCGGTCAATCGCGATTGGAATGCGCATTTTCGCGGGGCGGGCGCATTTTTCACAGGTGTCTCTCTTGCGATGCCCGCGTGCAACTGAATCCCGTGGTGCACGAAACGTGGGACAGCTACGAACGTGGCGAATTTGTGGAGCGAGTCATCGCTGAACGGGGCTCGCTTCCGGAGTACCAGAAACTTGAATGGGCCAAGCCCTACCTGGTGGGAAGTTCGGTGCTGGAGATTGGGCCCGGCACGGGTCAGTTTCTTGCCGCGGCGCAGGAGAACGGGTACAGCGTATCGGGCATCGAGTTTAGCCAAGTACACAGGGAATATGTATTGCGCCGCTGGGGCATTGCGTTACAGGCCGCCGCGATTGAACAGAACCAAATTCCCGCCGGGAGCTTTGACAACGTGGTGAGTTTTAATTGTCTGGAGCATGTACCGGATCCCGGTACGCACTTAAAGGCAATCGAGCGCGTGCTGCGGCCTGGGGGCCGCGTCCTGATCAGCACATGCAACGCAGATTCGCTGGTCCCGCGGCTGGTCGGGAAGTGGTGGTCGATGTACGCGGTGCCTGACCATTTCGCCGTACCGTCGAAACGGAGCATGGCCGCCGTAGCTGCGTCGGCAGGATTATCGGTCGTACGTGTTTGGACTGCGGAATACCCGCTCGAAACACCGGTCGGTCTGGCGGTTGCCCTGCGCGATTGGCGTAACGAGACACGCAACTCCGATGGCCTGGGGAATGCGACGACGGCTGTGGGGATTATCCATACACACCCAACACGTGTGGCACGAATCGGGCGGGCACTTCTTCAGCGGCGGGTGTTTAGCCCAATCGGGGGTACGATCGGGTTTCTGGGTTTAGGGGGGGCGCTGAAGGCATGTTTCGAGAAGCCCAATGCTGAGCATATGCCAGCACCGGCTACTTAAATATGTCGGCCTCGCCATAACAGAAATGACTTTTCTCAGGATATCGGTGTAGCTGCATGTGTGGAATTGCAGGCGCGGTGAATTGGGGTGATGGCGCGACGCTGGCGGCCATGATCGCGGCGCAGCGCCATCGCGGGCCCGACGACAGCGGCGTGTGGGAACGCCGCCTGCCGGACGGAAGCTGGCTCGGCCTTGCCAACCGGCGGCTGGCCATCATTGACCTTTCTCCCGCCGGCCACATGCCGATGCACGACCCCGACTCCGGCCTCTGCATCACCTACAACGGCGAAATCTACAACTTCGCCGAGCTGCGCGCGCAACTGGAGGCACAGGGCGTCCGCTTCCGCTCGCACAGCGACACGGAAGTGGTCCTTCGCCTTTACCAGCGCGAGGGCGAGCAGTGCTTGACGCGTCTGCGCGGAATGTTCGCCTTCGCCATCGTTGACGAACGCAACCGCCGCGTGTTTATCGCTCGTGATCCGCTCGGAATCAAGCCGCTGTACTACGCGCAGCAGGACTGCAAGCTGCTCTTCGCCTCGGAAGTCCGGTCCTTACTGGAGTCCGGCTTGATCCCGCGGACCTTGAACGAAGCCGGCTTGCTTCAGTACCTCGCCTACGGGTCCGTGTACGACCCCGAAACCATCGTGGCCGGAGTCTCAGCATTGCCTCCGGGACATTCCCTTACCTGGGCCAACGGGCAGGTGGCGGTAACCCGTTATGCTCGTCTGGACGGCGCCGATAACGCTGCTGCTGGTCTGAACGGCGGCGGACGCGACGTGGTCGCGCAGGTCACCGCTCGGCTGGAGCATGCCGCCTATTCGCACATGGTCAGCGACGTTCCGGTTGGCGTATTTCTCTCCGGCGGTATCGACTCCAGCGCCCTGGTCGCCATTCTCAGCCGCCGTTGCTCGCATTTGTCCACCTTTTCCATCGTCTTTGAAGAGGACGACTACTCCGAGGCCCGGTACTCGCGGCTGGTGGCACGGACCTTTGCGACCGACCACCACGAAACTCAATTAAGCCAGAGAGACTGTCTGGAAGCCTTGCCCGATGCCATCCGCGCCATGGACCAGCCCACGATTGACGGGGTCAATTCCTTCATCGTGGCGCGCGAGGTGCATCGCGCCGGGTTGAAGGTTGCGCTCAGTGGTCTTGGCGGCGATGAGTTGTTCGCCGGCTATGCCGGCTTCCGTAGCATTCCCCGCGTCGAACGACCCGCCGCGGCATGGCGCAAAGCGCCTTCCGCACTGCGCCGCGCCGCTGCTGCCACATTTTCCTCCGTCGCGCCGGTCAGCGACGGCGGCCGCAAGCTCACCGCCATGGTGCGCGGGGACGGCGTGGCAGCTCATCCCTACATCGCCTCCAGGACCTTGTTTACTCCATCCCAGTTGCGGGACTTATTGCGCGTGCCGCGGGACGCCGTGGTTCGCGCCGACGAGCCGGTGGCGCGCAGTTTGGCCGAGGCTGAGGACTGCGATGCCGTCAATCGCGTTTCCTACCTGGAGCTGCGCAACTATCTGCCCAATACGCTGCTCCGCGATACCGACGCGATGAGCATGGCGCACAGCCTGGAAGTGCGGGTGCCGTTTCTTGACCTTGACCTGCTGCGCTATCTCCTCAGCGTTCCCGGCGAACTGAAGCTCAGCCCTTCCACTCCCAAGCACCTGCTGGTAAAAGCCGCGGCCGGCCTGCCTGACGAAATCGTGTACCGGCGCAAGCAAGGCTTTTCGCTTCCCTTCCAGCACTGGCTGCGCCAGGAACTGCGGCCGGACATGGAACAGGTGCTGTGCCTCGCCCAGGGCGGTCCGCTGTTGAACATCATCAACCGCGAAGCGGCGCGCAAGGTGTGGGACGATTTCCTGCGCGGCCGCACCTCCTGGTCGCGGCCCTGGTCGCTGTACGTTTTAGCCCGCTGGTGTGAAGTTCACGGCCTTCAAGCGCCGGGAGGCGGGGCGTCATGAAGCTCAACTGGAGCGGAGTAACGTCCGGCACGCTGCTGAGCGGCTCCCCGCGCGCGACCTTGCGCGAGGTTGCGCTTGCCGGCCTGGCGGCTCTGTATAAGGTCACCGGCCGCCTGGAGGCTCCGCTGCAGCGGCCGCGGGTGCAGATACTCAATTTCCACCATCTCTTCCAAGACGAGATACCGGGCTTTCGCCGCCTGCTGGAACGGCTGCTGAAGCTGCACCGGCCGATCGCCTACTCGGAAGCGGTACAGCGGATTATCCGCGGCGACATTGATGCGCCATATCTGACGTTCACTTTCGACGATGGGCTGAAGAACTGCCTGGAAGCATCAGCCATTTTGCGGGAGTTCGGGGTTCTCGGGTGCTTTTTCGTGTGCACCTCGATTGTCGGCGTCAAGGATTACGAGGTGATCAAGCAGTTCTGCGCGCGCCGGCTCCTCATTCCGCCGCATGAGTTCCTCGACCTGGATGACCTCCACAGCATCCGCGCGGCCGGGCATGAGATCGGAAGTCATTCCATGACTCATGCCAACCTGGCCAAACTGCTGTTTCCGGAAATCGAGAATGAGGTGGTGGGTTCGTTCGAAATGCTACGCCGCGAACTCGGCGAGGCGAAGCACTTCGCCTGGCCCTTTGGCGAGTTCACCCACCTGACGCCGGGCGCGGCGAGCATCGTCTTCCGCGCCGGATTCGAATCCTGCGCCTCCGGGGAGCGGGGATGTCATGTGGCCGGCCCGCCATTGAGCTCGGAGCAGGTGTGTATCCGGCGCGATCAAATCCTGCCCAACAAATCTGTTGACCAGGTCCTCTACTTCATGTCCCGGGCGAGCTTGTCGGCCAACGAGAAGACGCGGAGATGGCCGGCCTCCTGGGTGATTGAGCCGCTCCACCCGCAAGCGGTCAGGGCAGACCGGTGAGCTTGTATCATGGTTGAGGTGCTCACCATCACGCGGGAAATCGTCAAGAATTACGTCATGCATTCGGAGCTGGTACGGCGCCACCGCGGCAGCCGTTCGGCGGCGCCCGACCTGGCCAAAGGCATCGAAGCGGCGCGCAGAACGGCACAGTTTTACCAGACTCACCTGCGCCGGCTGGGCTACGCGGAGCCGCGCTTTGATGGAAAACGCGTGCTCGAGGTGGGCCCCGGTTCGCACCTGGGTATTCCGTTGTGGTTCCTGGCCCATGGCGCCGCTTTTGCCGCCGCCGTTGACCGCTATCCCGACCTGATGCGCCCGCCTGGCCTGGCGGAGTTTCATCAACGCTGGATCCAGGACTGGCCTGCGGAGGCGCGCGAGCATGTCGCGAGCCTTGCGCAACAGCCCGCGCCGGCTTTCCAGACGCGCACCGGCCCTCTGCACTATTGCGCGCCTCTCTGCATCGAGCACGCGGCCGAGGCGCTCCCCGGGAAATTCGACATCGTGTTGTCGTTCAACGTGCTCGGGTACGTCACCGACGTGGACGCCACCTTTCACGCGCTTTACGCATTGATGGGGCCAGGTGCGGTCATGGTCCATCGCATTCATCACGGCACCCACGGCCGGGTTGACGGGGTACGGGCCGGCTGGCTGCACCAGTACACCTACAGCCGCCGGGTTTGGCGCATGATGTATTCCAACCGCGGCGGCCCCAACCGCGAACCGGCCAGCGCGTATCTGAAGGCCTGCCGTGCCGCCGGGTTTGCCGACGCTGCCTTGGACGCCGTGCAGCGGCTGCCCGATGAAGTGGTGGAACAGAATCGCGCCCTGGTGCACCCCAGCTTTGCCGGTTGGAGCCATGATGATTTTGCAGTGCACTCGTCTGTCCTGGTCGCACGCAGGCCGTGAATCCGGGATTGCTGGTTTCTGAATGAAGGTCGTGCTCAACGCGGCGTCCGCCAAGCTCGGCGGCGCGGCCCGATACGTCAGGAATCTCGCTGCGGAACTTGCGCACGAAGAGCGGGATGAATTCGTCTTCGTCGTTCCGCCCGAGCTGGCGGGGGAACTTGCAGGACATGCCCGGAATATCCGCATCGTTCCCACGGCGGCGGCGCACTGGCCGGCCTGGAAGCGTATCTATTTCGACCAGGTCCTGCTGCGCAAGCTGCTGCAGAGGGAGGGCGCCGACCTGCTGTTTTCCACCGCGAACATGGGCATGTCCGCCGCCCCCTGCCCGCAGTTGTTGCTGGTGCGGAACTCGCTGCAGTTTTCCCCGATCTATGGCCGCCAGATCCTGGCGCGGATGAACTGGCGCGCGCGGCTGGATAGCGGATTGCGGCGATGGCTGATTTGCCGCTCCGTGGAATGGGCCGACCTGGTGATGTTTCCGTCGGCCAGCATGCTGGACGAGGTGCGCCCATACGTCAGCCAGGCAGCGTGGAAGAAATTCCGCGTCAATGCCTACGGCACCATGGTCGAGAGCTTTACGCCAACCGATCAAACTCACGATGGCAGGCTGCATCACCCGGTTCGGCTGTTGCATGTTTCGCATTACGCCGACCATAAGAACATTGGAGTCATGCTGCGGGCGCTGGAAATGCTGTGTGAGACGGGCCTTTCGGACGTCGTGCTCACGACCACCGCCGACATTTCCGACGCGCGCTATGTGATATCGTGTTGTCGCAACCAGGATCTTGCCACTCTAGCTCAGCCGCAGATTCAGGCGCGGGTGCGCGCGGTGGGCGACATCCCGCACGAGCGACTGCCGGCAATGTATTGGGAGCACGACATCTTCATCTTCCCGTCCCTGGCGGAATCCTACGGGCACCCCCTGGTGGAAGCCATGGCAAGCGGGGTCCCGGTCGTGGCCGCCGATCTCCCCTACGCGCGGGAAGTCTGCGGCGAGGCGGCTCTGTATTTCGATCCTCTCTCGCCCACCGCCCTGGCGGATCAGTTGCGCCGGGTGATCGAGGAAACGGTTTTGCGGGACCAGCTGCGGCGCCGCGGGTTGCAAAGAGCAGCCGGCATGAGTTGGCGCTCCCACGTTGTGAACCTGTTGCGACTATTCCGCGAACTGGTGGACCGGCCGGATGGAAAACACGCCCAGAAGTAATCGCGTGTACGTGACGCGCCTGGACCACGACACCGCCCGCGAGGCCTTTGCGCGCGCGGCGCAGCGCTATGCGGCTTCGTTGCCCTCGGCGTGCCGTCTGATTTCCATCAAGGTCAATCTTTGCGATTACCGCATGGCCGATTCCGGCGCCACCACCGACCCGCTTCTGCTCGGCGCGCTGATCGACGTGCTCAGGCAGCGATATCCGCAGGCCGAGGTCCTGGTACTGGAAAACGACGCCACTTCGGTGCAGGCCGAGACCCTGTTTTCCTTGCTCGGCATCCGCGATGCCGCCGAGCGCCACGGGGCCAAGGTGTTCAACGTCGCTGATGACAAGTGGGTTACGAAACCCGTGCCGGACCCCAGGATCCTCCACGAGCTTGAAGTTCCCGAGGTGCTGTGCCGCAGCGATCTGTTTGTCAATTTCGCCAAGCTGAAAACGAATGCGCTCACCAAGACCACGGGCGCGCTGAAGAACATCTTTGCGTTTTATCGCGCCAAGCGAAAAGTGGTGTTTCACGGACGCATCGACGATGTCCTGGTGGACATGAACAAGATCATTCGCCCGCACATTTGCCTGACTGACGGCTACATTGGCATGGAAGGCCAGGGTCCGGCATTCGGACGCCCGAAGAAATGCGGGCTGCTGGTGGCAGGCGTGGACCCGGTCGCGGTGGATGCCTGTTCCTCGCGCATCATGGGGTTCAATCCCCGGTTCGTGGACCACATCCGCATGTGCCACCGCGCCGGCGCCGGTGAGATCCGCTTCCAACTCGACACCGATATTTGCGGATTCAGCTACCGGGATTATCGTTTTCAATATGGCCGGCTGGAGCACATCGCGCGCGCGGTGCTCCGCAAGCACGTCGGGGTGGGCGCAGGTTGAGGCGCATGGGACAGCGCATTCGATTTGCGGTGATCGGTTGTGGCGCGGTGGCCCGGCGTCACCACGTGCCCGCGCTGGTCGCCGGGGGCCGTGCCGAGATCGCCGTGCTTTGCGACCCCGACCCTGCCGGGCGCAGCGAACTCAAGAAGCGCTTCCACCTCAGCAGCCGCGAATGCGCGGACTTGTCCGAAGTGCTGGCTGATCCTGCCGTGGACGTGGTCGACATCTGCGCTCCCAGCTCCACGCATTTTGATTACGCCCGCCGCGCCATCGAGGCCGGCAAGCATGTCCTGATCGAGAAACCGCCGGTCTATCGGGTGGAGCAGGCCGTCGAACTGCAGCGGCTTTCCGCCGCCCGCGGCGTCAAAGCGGGCGTGATCTTCAATTACCGCTACCGCGACCTGATCGAACAGGTGCAACGCGCCCGGGAGCGCGGCGAGATCGGCACCGTCAGGAAGGTGCAGATCATTCACCACGCCAATTTTGTCTTTTCCGAGAGTCCCTGGCTATGGAACGAGGCCAGGAGCAAGTACATGCTGTATGAGTTCGGGATTCACTTTCTCGATCTGCTGGTGCACCTGTGCGGTGAGCACCAGGAAGTCCTGTCGGTGGTGGCCGGCGGCCCCGATGGCGTGAAGACGACGTCGGACTTGCAGATCGTGGTCCGCTTCAAGTCGGGCGCGCTCGGCATCTTGGACTTGACGCAGGATTCCACCCGCCACTCCTCCTATTTCACTCACCTGCATGTGTACGGGACGGGGAGCGACGCGTTCGTGCGTTTCTTCCCGCCGCTGGCGGTGTTCACCTCGGGACTGGGCAGCCCGCAGGACTACCTGGTCCAGGAATTCAAGACGCTGGCCAGGTTTGTCGGCCAGGTGCTCACGCGAAAATTCGTCGTCTACCGCAATCATTCTCATCAGCGGGTGCTCGACATGTATCTGGATTGGCTGATCGAGGGCAAGCCCTACCCGCTGACGCTGGAGGCGGCCATGCCTACTCTTCGCCTGCTGAACGACCTGGAAGGCTACATTCCGGCATATCAGAGCGCGTCGGAAGGGGCGGGCGCCTGACTGGGCGTCGCGGCGATGCCGGCGCGTGCGGAAGCGGCCGCGGCTGCGCTGCCGGTGAAGCCGCCGACCGGCTCCATTTCGATGGTGATGCCGATCAGCCTCTCCGGCGCCACCGGCACTGCTCGGGACAGCAATAGTTCATAGCCGGCGCTGGGCCAACGCGCCGCGAAACGGTAGCTTATTTCAAGGCGTCCCCCCTGGAAAGCGGCGCCAACGGCGTGTGCGACGCGCTCGCGGTCCTCGGGATGGATGCGGTCCAGCCAGCGCTGAAAGGTATGGCTGGTGGCCTGCTGCCCATCGGCGTAAATGTCTCTCCAATTGACGTGGTGCGAGCGGGAGTCGTATTCCCAAACCCATACCCGCGCCGCCCGTTGCGCCAGCTCGAGAACCTGTCTGTCGGCGACAGCCCGTTTGCTGGCCTGCTTGCTGGCACTCAGCCCCGCGCTCAAGGAGCAGATCAACACCGCGGTGAGCAGGAAGAGCAGAAATCGGGTCAAATCCTCGCGCTCAGAAATGGAGAACGACCCGACTGGCCGAATCGTAAAATACGCCACCAGCGCCGAGCTCAAAACAGTACTCAACAGTCCCGCTCTCCACCCCAGCACATAGGCGGATACGGCCACCACGGCAGTAAAGAACGTAAAGAATGGCTGCGTATCAATGCTGGGGACGTGAAGCGTCCCGTAGAAAGCCACCATCACCAGCGCCGTGGCGCAAAGGTACTGAACAGCTCGCTGCGCGCGGCGCTCGGTTTGATGCGCCAGCAGCCGGACTTCGTCGTACACTTCCGGGCCGGCGCCAGCATGGTTGCGATGCAGGCGGCGGTTCAAACGCCACACCAGATCGTCGACAACCCGGATTATGCCGCTCTTCCCCATGGTCCTGGGCAGTTGGAGATGGTCCAGTATACCGTCAAATTAGGGTGTTCCGGGCATAGCCGCCGATAGCACGCGGCGATCAGCGAAAGCACACAAGAAACCGGCAATTCAGGTAATATGAAGCAACCGATCCTCCACCGTCCGAAAGTAATTTGGGAATATGAGCGTGCCCGTCTCCGTCCTGATACCCACGTTCGACGAGGAGTTGAATCTGCCGGACTGCCTGGGCAGCGTGGCGGGCTGGTCGGACGACGTTTGGGTGATTGATTCCTTCAGCCGCGACAAGACGGCGGAGATCGCGCGCGCGGCGGGCGCGAAGCTGGTCGAGCACGCCTTCGAAGGCTACTCGCAGCAGAAAAACTGGGCCCTCGACACGCTTCCCCTGGCTTATCCCTGGGTTCTGATTCTGGACGCGGATGAGCGCCTGACGCCGGAACTGGCGGCGGAAATCTCCGCCATCGCACAGGCCAACGGCGGCGGTTGCGACGGCTTTTACCTCAATCGCCGCTTCGTTTTTTACGGCAAATGGATCCGCCACTGCGGCTGGTATCCGAGCTGGAACCTGCGCCTGTTTCGCCGTGGCGCCGGGCGGTACGAGAACCGCGAGCTGCACGAGCACGTCATCCTTGACGGCAAGGCCGGTTACTGCAAGCACGACCTGATCCATGAAGACCTGCGCGACATGTCTGAGTGGATCGCCAAGCACAACAGCTACTCCAGCAAGGAGGCGCGCGAGCAATACCGTATCTTGCTGGGCGAGGCGCAGACCGGCTTCAAGCCGTCGCTGTTCAAAGGCAGCGTCGAGCGCAAGCGATTCGTCAAGGAGCGCATCTGGCCGCGCCTGCCCGGCCGCGCCTTTCTCTACTTTCTCTATCTGTACTTCTTCCGGCTGGGTTTTCTCGACGGCAAGCATGGCTTGCATTTCTGCCTGATGCACGCCATCTTCGAGGAATTCAACACCATCAAGCTCTGGGAGCTGAGGCACTTCAAGCAAGGCGCTCCGGTAAAGGGGATTTGCGCGCCCCGGGTTTTCACCTCCCCCATCAAAGCAGAAATCGCCAAGCCGGCCGGCAGCGAGGCTGTGCAGAGGTAGTCAGCAAACATGTGCGGTATTGCGGGAACGGTCAACTGGGGCGATTCGCAGACGCTGGCTTCCATGGTCCACGTCCAAGAACATCGTGGACCTGACGACAGCGGGGTCTGGGAGCGCCGCCTGCCGGATGGCGCCGGCTTCGGCCTGGGTTCCCGCCGCCTTGCCATCCTCGACCTCTCCGCCGCCGGGCACATGCCCATGAGCAATGCCGACGGCAGCCTCTGGATCACCTACAACGGCGAGATTTACAACTTTCAGCAACTGCGCGCGGAACTGGAAGCGCACGGGCACATCTTCCGCTCGCGGACCGATACCGAAGTGCTGCTGCGCATGTACGAGCGCGAAGGTCGCGATTGCGTCCGGCGCCTCAACGGCATGTTCGCGTTCGCGATTGTGGACCTGCGTGGGGCGAAGCCGCTGCTTTTCCTGGCGCGCGATCACTTTGGCATCAAGCCGTTGTACTACGTCCAGCGCGGCCAACGGTTCGCCTTTGCTTCAGAGGCGAAGGCGTTGCTGCAGTTGCCGGGATTGTCCGCGGAGATCGATTACGAAGCCCTGCACCAGTATTTGACTTTCCTGTGGGTGCCGGATCCCAGAACCATGTTCCGCGGCATCTGGAAATTGCCCGCGGGACACTACGGCGTCTTGCAAGATGGCGAATTCAAGATTCAGCAATATTGGGATTTAAGTTTCCCCGCGTCCGACACCTCGTATGCCGCGGACGAAACGGAACTGGTCGCCGCGGTACGCCAGAAATTCTGCGATTCAGTTCGCGCGCAGATGGTGAGCGACGTCCCCGTGGGCGCGTTCCTCAGCGCCGGGTTGGATTCTTCCAGCATCGTGGCCGCCATGGCGCGCGCCGCTGCCGTTCCGGTCCGCACCTACACCATCACGTTTCCGGCGAAGTATCGCGTGGGTGAAAAGCTGGACGATCCGGCGGTGGCGGCGAGAACGGCGCGCCAACTCGGCTGCGTCCACCAGGAGATCGTGGTGGAACCGGAAGTCACCTCAGTGCTTCCGAAGCTGACCTGGCACATGGACGAGCCCACGGCCGATCCCGCCATTGTTGCCGCCTATCTGGTCTGTCGGGAAGCCCGCAAGACGGTGACGGTGTTGCTATCCGGCGTCGGGGGCGACGAACTGTTTGCCGGATACCGCAAGCACATCGCGCAGCGCTGGGCGGTGGCCTACCGCTCCTCGCCCAAAGCGGTGCGCTGGGTCCTGGAGCGCACCCTGGAATCCATGCCGGCCCTGCGCAATACGCCGGTCAAGGGGTTGCTCCGGCTGGCGAGGAAGATGGCCAGAAGCGCCGCGCTGCCGCCGCAGGATTCGTTCTTGATGAACAGCACCTATCTCGACGACGCGCAGAAGTCGCAACTGTACACACCGGCGCTGCGCGAAGCTGCCGCCGGTCTCGATCCCTGGAGCACCCATCGCCGCTATTTCGACACCGTCGCGCACGCTGATTTCCTGCACCAGATGCTCTATCTGGATACAAAAGCCTTCATGGTCAGTCTGAACCTTACATACAATGACAAGATGAGCATGGCTTCGTCGGTAGAGACGCGCGTGCCGTTCCTCGACCGCGAACTGGCCGAGTTTGTGGCTGCGTCGGTTCCGCCGGCGATGAAGCTGCGCGGCTTCTGGTTTCCGACAACCAAGTACATCTTGCGCAAGGCCATGCAGGGGATGGTTCCCGACGAGGTGCTCTCGCAGCCCAAGGCGCCCTTTGGCGCGCCCGTGGATTACTGGCTGGCGAACGATCTGCGCGAAATGACAGACGACCTGCTATCCGAAACGCAGGTCACGAAGCGCGGCTTCTTCCATTCGGAGTACGTGCGGAAACTCATTGCGGAGCAGCGTAGCGGTGCGCGTGACTGGTCCGCCCAGATCTGGCAACTGCTGACTTTCGAACTCTGGCTGAAGACGTTTGTTGATGCGCAGGATGGTCCCGCACATGCTGATGCTGAGCGTGCGGTCTCTACCATGGCATGAAACAGGTTTTCCAATCCGCTCGCAGCGGCGAGATCCTTGTCGCGGAAGTTCCAGCGCCGCAGCCCACCCCGGGTGCAGTGCTGGTGCGCAACGCCGCGTCGCTGGTGTCTGCCGGTACGGAGCGGATGGCTCTGGATTTTGCGGAAAAGAACCTTCTGCAAAAGGCCAAGGCCCGTCCTGACCTGGTGCGGCAGGTGATCGACAAGGTGCGCCGCGAAGGCATCCTTTCCACCATGGATGCGGTACGCTCGCGGCTCGACCAGCCGATGGCTCCGGGCTACAGCAGCGCGGGCACGGTGGTCGCGGTCGGAGACGGCATCTCCGATATTCATGTCGGCGATCTCGTCGCCTGCGCCGGCCTCGGCTACGCCTCGCACGCCGAGTTCGTCGCCGTGCCGCGCATGCTGGTGGCAAAGCTGCCATCTGGCGCATCCAGCCAGCTTCTGCCGCAGGCTGCGTTTACCACTCTCGGCTCGATTGCGCTGCACGGCGTGCGCCTCTCGGAAGCCAAGCTGGGCGATACCATCGCCGTAATTGGTTTGGGACTGGTCGGCCAACTCACGGTGCAACTGCTCAAAGCAGCCGGCTGCCGCGTCATCGGCATGGACCTGCAGTCATCGCGGGCGGAGTTGGCGGCCCAGTTGGGCGCCGACGAGGTCGCCTCAGTCCCCGAGACCATGCGCGCTCTCTGCGACAACGCAACCGCGGGCACAGGGGTTGACGTCGTCCTGGTTACCGCCGACACTTCCAGCAACGATCCGGTACAGCTTGCCGGTGAGATCGCCCGCGATCGCGCCATTGTCGTGGCGGTCGGCGCTGTCGGCACCGAGATTCCGCGCCGCTCCTACTACCAGAAAGAGCTGGACTTTCGGATTTCACGTTCCTACGGACCGGGCCGCTACGATCCCGCTTACGAAGAGGCTGGCCGCGATTATCCCGTCGGCTATGTCCGCTGGACCGAGAACCGCAACATGCAGGCCTTCCTGCAACTGCTCGCCGACGGCAAGCTGAACTTGAAGCCGCTGGTGACGCACACGTTCGCCGTCGAGAATGCAGCCGATGCGTATCACTTGATCAGCGGCAAAAGCGGCGCGCCGTTCCTCGGCGTGCTCATTACCTACGCCGCCGGCGCGAGCGTCACCCCGCGAATCGATCTGCGATCCGCCGCCAGCCCCTCCGCCACGCTGAAAGCCGGCGTGCTTGGGGCGGGCAATTTTGCCACCGCTGTTCTGATCCCCGCCATGAAGGCCACCGAGGGCGTGGACTTGGTCGCCATCGCGACCAGCAATGGATTACGGGCGCGGCACGCGGGCGACCAATTCGGTTTTCGCTGGTGCGGCTCCGACCCGCGCGAACTGCTCGCCAGCGCCGACATCAACACCGTTGTTATTGCCACTCGCCACAACCGTCATGCCGAACAGGTCATCGCCGCTTTCAAGGCGGGCAAGCATGTCTATTGCGAAAAGCCGCTCTGCCTGGCCGAAGACGAACTGGCCGCCATCGTGCGCGAGCTGCGGGCCCGGCCGGGACAACTCTTGAGCGTCGGCTTTAACCGGCGCTTCGCGCCGCTGGCGCAGAAGCTGCGCGCCTTTGCCGCTGACGCCGCCCAGCCGCTGCTGATGCACTACCGCGTGAACGCCGGACCCGTTCCTGCCGACCATTGGATCCAGGACCCACAGCAGGGCGGCGGGCGCATCATCGGCGAGGTGTGCCACTTCATTGACCTGCTCAGCTATCTCGCCTCCTCCGAACCGCTGCGCGCGAGCGCACACGCCACCAAAAGCGCCGCTTCCTACCGCGACGACAATCTCGCCATCGTGCTGGAATTCGCCAACGGCTCGGTCGGCACGATCACTTACGCCGCCAGCGGTGACCGTGCGTGTGGCAAGGAGCGGGTTGAAGTATTCGCCGGCGGCGGCACGGCTTGTCTCGACGACTTTCGCTCGCTGGAAATCGTACGCAACGGACGCCGCAACCAGCAGCGCTCGCGCCTGCGCCAGGAGAAAGGTTTCGCGGAAGAGTGGCGCGCCATGGTTGCCGCGCTGCGTTCCGGCATACCGCCAATTCCGTTAAACGAGATCGTCGCCACCACGCTGGCCAGCTTCCGCATCGTGCAGTCGTTGCGCAGCGGAGCTCCCGCACTGGTGAACACAAACGAATTCATTTCGGCTGCCTTGGCCGACGGCGGGCAGCCCAACGCAGCGGCACAGCCGGCCGGGGCGGGCACAAACTGATGTCCTCCTCTCCCGCTCTGCGCGCCGCCGGCAAGCCCGCAGCTTCACCACAGCCAAGCGCATTGGTGCGCCGGTGGAATTACCTGCGTCGAATTTGCAGTGCATACCTGACTTCCCGTCCCAGCCATCTGACCTTCTGGCACGACACCCCGCAAGCTAACGCGCGTTTCCGCACCGGCGAGCTGGGCGATTACTACATGGATTTTCCAGGCAAGGCCGATTACGCGGGCCCGTTCGATGGCGCCGGCATTCCTCTACTCGATTACCACGGGGTGATCGGCCGCCAATACAATCCGATCGCTATTGCGCAGTACGGCCTGGGCAATTTCAACCTTTTTCGCAACAGCGGGGAAGCCGCCCGCCGCCAGCGGTTTCTCCTCATCGCCGCCTGGTTGCGCGACAACCTGCGCCAGAACGCGCACGGCGTCTGGGTCTGGAACCACGAATTCGACTGGGACTATCGCACTCGCCTCATCGCGCCCTGGTACTCGGGCCTGGCGCAAGGACAGGGAATTTCGGTTTTGGTCCGGGCGCACCAGGAGACCGGCGACGCCGCGTACCTGGACGCGGCGGCGCGCGCCTTCGAAAGCTTCCGTCGCACCGTAGACGCCGGCGGCGTGGTGCACGTCGATGCCGAAGGCAATCGCTGGATCGAGGAATACCTGGTCGAGCCGCCCACCCACATTCTGAATGGCTTCCTGTGGGCCTCGTGGGGCGTCTACGATTATTGGCTGGCCACCCGGGACCACGCGGCCAAAGAAATCTTCGACGCCGCCGTGCGCACCCTGGCCGGCAATCTGCGCCGCTTCGACGCCGGCTTCTGGTCGCTGTACGAAATTTCCGGCACGCGCATGCCGATGCTCGCCAGCCACTTCTATCACGCGCTGCACATCGTGCAGTTGCGGATTATGCACCGGCTGAGCGGGGAACCCGTTTTTTCCGAGTACGCAGACCGCTGGCAGGCTTACGCCGCCAGCCCCTGGCGCCGCAATCGCGCCCTGGCGTACAAGGCGCTTTTTAAGCTGCTGTATTACTGATGAAGATCCTCTACGTGTCACAGTACTTTCCGCCGGAGATCGGCGCTCCCTCGGCGCGCGTCTCGGAACTGGCCCGCCATTGGGTGCGGATGGGGCACCAGGTGGAAGTCCTCACCGGGTTCCCCAACCATCCCACCGGCAAAGTGCCGGCCGAATACCGGCGAAAACTGTGGCGGCTGACCTGCCGCGAAGATTTGGCCGGCGTGCAGGTGCGCCGCACCTGGTTGTTGCCCTTCGCCAACCGCAAGCCCTGGGAAAGGATTCTGAACTACACCTCGTTCTGCCTGTCGGCCTGTGTGACAGGAACATTTCTGGACCGGCCGGACGTCATCATCGCCACCTCGCCGCAATTGCTGGTGGCTCTGGCCGGATGGTGGTTGCGCGTCGTGCATGGCGTGCCCTTCATCTTCGAGGTGCGCGATATATGGCCTGAATCCCTGACCGGGGTCGGCTTAGGCAGCGAACAATCGCTGCTGCATCGCGCGCTGGGCGCGATCGCGAGCTTCCTCTACCGGCGCAGCGACCATATCGTGGTGGTCACGCCGGCATTCCGCGACTATCTGGCCGAAAAATGGTCGGTGCCGCTGGAGAAAATGTCGGTGGTCGAAAACGGTGTCGAGTTGGAGTTGTTCAGCCCGGAAGGCGACCGGCATCCACTCGGCGACGCGCCCGAACTGCGCGGCAAGTTCATCGTTTCCTACATCGGCACCCTGGGCATGGCCCACGGCCTCGAGACCGTGCTGCAAGCCGCAGCCCAGCTCCAGCAAAGAGCCCCTGACGTGGCTTTTCTCCTCATCGGCGAGGGCTCGGAAAAGGAACGCCTGGTGGCAATGGCCAATGCGCTCGGCTTGAGCAATGTGCACTTTCTTCCGCAGCAACCGAAAGGCGCTATCCCGGGGCTGATCCGTGCCTCCGACGTTTGCCTGGTTCTGCTGAAAAACGCGGAAATCTTCAAGACCGTGCTGCCCACCAAGCTGCTGGAATTCCTGGCCTGCGGCCGCCCTGTCGTTCTCGGCGTAAACGGTCACGCGCGCGACATTCTTCAGCAGGCGGGCGGCGGCATCGCCATCGATCCCGAGGACGCCTTCTCTCTCGTCTCGGCGATCTCCAGGCTGCGTGACAATCCTGAACTCCGCCGCCGCATGGGCCAACAAGGTCGGGCCTACGTGAGCCGGAATTTTTCCCGCCAGACCACCGCCAGGAAGTACGGCGAGCTTCTGCAGCGGCTGCGCCGGGACAAAACCTCCGCCCAGCGAGCTAAGGGAGTTACTGCCGGGTGACATAGTGGTTGATCTGCTCTGGATGGAAGGGGTATATTTCTCCTCACCAGCCCCCCTCGATTCAGGAGCGTTTGCGGGTGATCGCTGTCACCGGGAAACACGTTTCCGCTGTGCCCGCTGTAGCTTGCATCGGCTCTTTCCTATGGGCGGTAGCCTGCGGGTTCGTGCTGACCCGGGTGGTGCGGCGAGTCGCCGTGGACCGGGGTTGGGTGTCGCTTCCTTCCAGCGATCGCCACCTCCATGTCGACCCCGTGCCACGGCTCGGCGGGGTCGCGATTTACTTCACCGTCATCACCACGGCTGCAACCCTGGCCGCAGCCGCGCACCTGTTCCATTTCAACCCGGGTTTCGACCCCGTCACCGCGCTCCACATCTTCATCCCGGCGACCATGATCTTTCTGGTCGGCCTCTACGACGACATCCTGACGGTCAGCGCCGAATTCAAGTTTTCCGTGCAGGTCCTGGCGGCGGTCGTTCTCTACCTGTTCAACCTGCGCGTCTACCAGGTGCCACTGCTGTTTGGCCTGCATGGCTTCAGGTGGGCATTCGCGCTTCCCCTCACCATCCTGTGGGTGCTGTGGATCACCAATGCCTTTAACCTGATGGACGGTATCGACGGCCTGTCTGCCGGCTCCGCCCTGTTTTCCACTCTGACCGTGTTTATTGTTGCCCTGGCGGTTGACAGCCCCATCGTTGCCATGCTCACCATCCTGGGGGGCGCAATTCTCGGCTTCCTGCGCTTCAATTTCAATCCCGCAACCATCTTTCTGGGTGACAGCGGCAGCCTGTTCATAGGATTCCTGCTCAGCGCGCTGGCTATCGCCGGCACGCAAAAAGCCCCGACCATTGTGGCGGTGGCCATTCCCATAGTGTCGTTCGGTCTGCCCATATTCGAGACCGGATTGTCGGTGGTGCGCCGCTTTCTGAGCGGGCGGCCGCTCTTCGGCGCCGACCGCGAACACATCCACCACAAACTGCTGGAGCGCGGGCTGTCGCAGAAGCAGGTGGTGGTGGTTCTCTACGCGGTGTCCGCCGCCTTCGGGTTGCTGAGCCTGCTGCTGTTGAACTTCGGCGGCAGGGTGATTGGCATCGTGCTCATCGTGGCTGGTACCGGCATCTGGATGGCGGTGGGCCGCCTGGGATATCACGAGTTCTTTGAGTTGCGCAGCCTCGGTCAGCGCACTATGGCGCAGCGCCGCGCGATCATCAACAATCTGGCCATCCGCCGCGCCGTCAGTAAGCTGGCCCACACCAAATCGCTGGACGCCATCAGCGCCGTTCTGGACTCTGCCTTTCGCGACAACGATTTCGGCCGCTACGAACTTCTCGTCTACACTGTCCCGGCGCACGAAGGTTGCGCATCGTTCTCGCTCCAGGACGATGGCGCGCTTCTTCACCGCTATTGCAGACAGTCCGCTTCTGTGGACGACACGCCGCTGTGGTCGCTGACGATTCACCTGCGCGATGCGGGGATGGAGCTTGGCCGGTTGGAATTGTTTTCGACCGGTGAGAGCGAGCGCCCCCACATTGATCTGGGCCTGCTCACCACGGAATTCCAGAACGGCGTGGCGCTGGCAGTGGCCCGCTCGTTTACCCAGACCGCGCAGGCTCCGCACAAAGCATTCGCCGCCGCCGCGGCCGCCAGCGGCGTTTCAGGACTTTCGTAACCTGCCAGTTAGTGGCGGAACCCGTGCATGAGGCTTCGGCGCAGGTCTGACCGCGAACCTTACCTCACGCGGCCCACATCTGCCAAAGGCGGGCAGATCTAGAGCACCGGGCACTCGGATGACGTGCCATGTCACCTCAGGGCACTCATGGGCGTCGCGGCGGCCGGGCCTGGTACACGGTTCTTCGAAAGTAGCACAGTTCAGGCTGTCCCCGTTCTTCCTGCCAAGACAAGTCAGATGTGGGGCACGGGGCTACGTCATTTCCCGATGCACAGAAAGTCCTCCGTCCATCCACCACTGGGACCCGCAGGGAGTCTGAACTTTGTTCCGTCGACCCTCAGCGGATTCCCGGCCACCGGCCCGCGCTCAATGGATGTGAAGCAGTGGTAGGTGTCGCGACTTGAAAAAGCTGCCGCGCCGGTGAGGGTTACCGTTGCGCCGCCTGCCGGAACCGCAACGGAGCCCACGACAATATGCATACCTGTCATTGCGCTGCCATCGGCGGCGTAGACCGGCAGCGTTGCCGGTGCTTGGTTCTGCTGAGACGCTGATTGCAAAGCAAAGAGACCAAGGATGAGAAAAAACACTGCCAAGAGTGTTCTTGCGCTCATTTCAATCCCTCCGAATTCGTTTCCCCCCCCAAGAAAAAATTCTGGAATCGACCAGTCACCATCATTGCGATCGGCTGAAGCGCAGACCTACGCCTATGCTGAGCTGGAGAGTATGTACGCTCGATCCACGAAATCCCAGGACGGGCAGAATGCTTGCGCCACTGAGCCCTGATGTAGTCGTCGTAAAGGGGTTGTAACGAAAATACGTATCACCGATATCAAGCCGGAGGAATGTACTCTGGCTGGGATAGACCTCCACCCCACCGCCGACATCGAAAGCAAAGGAGGTCTGGCGTCCCGCCGGCAATACGAGGGCCCCGCTCCCAGAACCCCCTATGCCAGTTGAGGCGAGGTAGCGCACGTCGCTGAAGCTGACGAAGCCCGGCTTGGCTTTGACGAAAAAGTCCGCCTTCCTGGAATGAAGGAATACGGCCTTCGCCCCAAACTGCCCTTGCAAAATGTTCCCCAGGTTCCAACCACCCAATACGGGCCGGAGGGGAGAGCCGAGATTGCTGCGGGGATCGCCGGGGAAAAAGTTCAGCGTGGATTCGAGGCCGAAACGGCGAGTGAGGTTGTAGTCGAAGGTGCAGCCAAAGCCGGGCGAGCGTTCACCGACATCCAGGAATGTGAAATGACTCGCGATTTCGAAGCGGCGCGACTGAGCCTGAGCGGCAAGAGCTCCAATGACCAGCGCGAACGCGACAAGGATGCGCAGGAGGTGGATGCTGCGCCCTGGCTTGACGAATGCAGTCGATAAACATTTGACACAGTGCCCCATGTTCATAAGCACCTCCGTTTTGCGCCTAGTCTCATTGGAGTGACACCAATATCCGGATTGCGCCTTTCTCCACGGACATAGGTTCGAGAGCCTTCCCCAGAACCGCCCCGATAAGTTGATTTGGATCGGTTCCTTTCATAGCGAATCCGGGAGTGGAAGACGTTACAAGGAGGTCGCCGGGCTCAATCGCGCCGTTCTCGAGTGTGACTTTGCAAGGGACAATACCGACAACGGCTAGGGGCACCCCGGCGATCGTTTGAATATCTTTGCTGACATCGACGCCAGACATGAAGCCTGGCTTCACAGAGAACACACCGGCGACGAGTTTCGAATAGGGCGTTGCGGTGGTGGTGAAATTTCCCTGTGACTTGGGATCGATCACGAGAACGTCGCCCGGTCCATACTGCTCGCGCGCTCCGGATACGGGAACCGACTCTGCGAAATCCGCCCCATAGGAGTAGTACGTTCCACTTACATGAAAGCTTGCATCGGACTTACTAAATCTCATGCAGTAGAAGGATGGGCACTGGGCTTCAATTATGTCCGGTTGCGATGAATTGTCATTGGCCAGGAGGATGCCGCGACGAACCTGAACTGCATTATAGAAGGTCTGGTCACCATAGAAGGTCTGCGAAGTAGTTCTAAGGGCCACATCCTGGTTTACACCTAGCGTGACGGTTCCGGAATAGCCGCCGCCGCTTAGTCCCGTCCCCGCGAGCACGCCGGTGATGGTGCCGCCGCCCGCCGCGGTGGTCTGGACCGTGCCGTTGGGAAAGACAATGCCGGAAGATGTGCGGACATAGCCCGCAACGTCGAGGTTGTACTGCGGGCTGGTGGTGCCGATTCCGACGTTGCCGCCCCAGGCATTCAAAGCCAGAGCCTTCTTGACGGTATTGGCAAAATTGTGGGCTTCAAGGGTGGTAAAGCCGCTGTCGGCCCACAAAGTGAACTGCGTATCGGCGCCGGAGTTGTTGACGTACA
>Ga0315268_10002026_pt1 | contig 23151 bp, 20 predicted proteins | sample C1_top_MG_FD_204535 | JGI IMG/M metagenome (GOLD analysis project Ga0315268, IMG submission 204535) | Sediment microbial communities from Yellowstone Lake, YNP, Wyoming, USA - C1_top | ecosystem: Environmental > Aquatic > Freshwater > Lake > Sediment | place: USA: Wyoming | collected 2017-08-01 | reverse complement strand
CCCCGCCTTTTCAAGGATATCCTTTACATGGTTCAGGCCCAGAGGCTCGCAGTTCCCGGTTTTATTGTCAACGAAATGAAAGACCTTGTCAAAATCAGCATGGAATGCTGCGAGCTTCTTATAAGGCAGTCCATCGCCCTTTTTACAAACACCGCCGGAATAAGGGCACTGCTTGGTAGTATAGACACAAATGAAAGCCACTGTGATAATATTGAAAGAAGAATAACTTCCATGATCTTTGATTCGGACGTCGACCCATTTAATAAACTTCAGCTCAAGGATCTTGTTGAAAAAATCGGAGATATTTCCGACGAAGCAGAGAGTGTATCCAAGCTGATAAATATAATCAGTCTCAAGAGGCGTGTTTAATGCTTCCTCTCCTTAGCGGAATATTCATGGGCTGGTCTCTGGGGGCAAATCATGCAGCCAATGTTTTCGGTGCTGCTGTTTCATCGAGAATGGTAAAATTCTGGACAGCCGCAATTCTTGCATCGATATTTGTTGTTTTAGGAGCTGTAATATCAGGGCGTCCCGGAATTGAGACACTTAAAGGGCTGACCAGCTTTGGAATAGAAGAAGCTGTGATATCTTCTGTGGCGGCCGCAATTGCGGTAACGATAATGACGGTTTTTAGTTTGCCGGTTTCGACGTCCCAGTCGGTTGTAGGATCGATCATCGGTATAGGAATATTAAACGGGCAGCTTAATTATGCCGGAATGGGGAAAGTAGCGGCATGCTGGTTCGGAACCCCTGTTTTGGCTGCGGCCTTTTCGGTTATCCTGTACAAGTTGTTTGCCTATTTTTATAACAGGCTTAAACTGAACATTTTCGAATCCGATGTGTTGATACGTATGGGTATGATCGTCGCCGGTTGCTACGGAGCCTATGCGCTTGGAGCTAATAATGTCGCGAATGTTACCGCGGTTTTTGTAGGTGCCGGACTGATCGGTGTGTCCAATGCCGCCCTGATCGGAGGGGTAAGCATAGCTCTCGGGATTCTCACCTACAGCAGACCGGTCATGGAGACGGTCGGGAAGAAACTGGTGAAGCTCGATCCTTTTTCGGCCCTGATCGTTGTCCTTTCCCTCGGCCTGTCGGTGCACTTTTTTACCGTGCTTGGTGTTCCGGTATCAACATCCCAGGCTGTTATAGGAGGAGTGCTGGGGATTGGGCTTTTAAAGGGGGTTGATACCATCAATCGCAGGACACTCTATCATATTCTGACAGGGTGGTTTTTGACACCTTTTCTTGCTTGTCTTTTTTCTATCGTCATAAATTATGTAATCCACCTTCAGTATATTCCGCACCAATGACGGCTTCGTAAAAAGTCATACAAAATTAATCCTTGCTATAAATGACAGGTTATGGATATTAAGTATCCATCTTGAATAACAATTTGGAAAAATGGATAGAAAGTATGCAAGCGCACAATTATTTATAGAGAGCTGAGCTAATTATCATCAAGCATTTCAAGATAATATAAATTACAGTTTTGTGGCACTCTCTTTGCTTGATTATAGAACATGTTTAAAAAAATAATTAACAGCAAATTCTGGACAGGAGTTCCTCCCTGGGTGTTTATAGGCGCTGTCATGGTGCTGTTTCCTATTTTTGCATTCATGACGATGCAGAACATTCACCGGGCTAGCTTGCACAATACCCGCCTTCTGCTTGAAAAGGGTGCCGCTCTCATCAGGTCGTTCGAGGCAGGCACAAGAACCGGCATGTACGGAAACTTCATGGGAAGCTTTCACCTTCAGAGGCTTTTAAGCGAAACCGCGATGCAGCCCGATATAGCCTATCTTCTTGTCACTGATGCCGAAGGGACTATCGTTGCCCACAACCACCCTGAGCATGTCGGCAAAACCTATGAAACAGGTATGGATTTAAAAGAGATCTTTGCGGCAAAAGAGGTACAGTGGCGCGTCGTTACAGTACCTGATGACATAAAAATATTTGAAGTCTACAGAAGATTTGCCCCTGTTGGAGGAATGCCCCGCGGAGATATGATGCGAAGATGGTTCAATCCGGGGTGCAATATTGAAAATCCCAGGCAGGAGGATCTTATAATATTCGTTGGTCTTGATATGTCGGCCATTGAAGAGGCGAGGATCTCAGATATGAAGCACTCGGTCGTTATGGGGATTGTGCTGCTTCTTATCGGTTTTGCCGGTGTCGTTCTGCTCTTTATGGCTCAGAGTTACAGGAACGCAAAAGCCTCCCTGTCGCGCATAAAGGCTTTTTCGGATCATCTTGTAGAAAACATGCCGATAGGCCTTATCGCGGTGGACAATAACGGAAGAATTGCATTATTAAATCATGTCGCGGGATCAATTCTCTCCATTTCTCTCCCGGATATTTCCGGAAAAGCGGCGGAAGTGATTCTCCCATCAGCTTTGTGGAAGCTTATCTCCGGGCTGGAAGATCAGAAAGGAGTCATTGAAACGGAGATTGAGTGCATATTAAACGACGGAAAGACCGTACCTCTTGAAGCAAGCGCAACAGCGCTGAAGGATGAAAAAGGCAATTTTCTCGGTTATGTAATTCTCTTTAAGGATTTAAGCGAAGTCCGCTCGCTTCGCAGGGAAGTTGCAAGAAGTCAGCGCCTCGCATCCCTCGGCAGCCTGGCAGCAGGTGTTGCGCATGAAATAAGAAATCCCTTAAGCTCCATTAAGGGGTTTGCCGTCTATTTCAGGGAAAGGCAGGAGAAAGAGGAGGAAAAACAGATTGCAGGGATCATGATACAGGAAGTGGACAGACTGAACAGGGTTGTAAGCCAGCTGGTTGAGCTTGCAAGGCCGGTTTCTGTTTCAAAAAAGCCTGTTTCTCTCCGTACCGTCATTGAAAATTCCCTTAAGCTGCTGGAGAGAGATGCCTCGGAAAAGAAAATTGAAATAAAGACCAAATTCATGCCGGAGGATTTTAAAATCGCAATTGACGGGGACAGGATTAACCAGGTTCTTTTAAACCTTTATCTTAATGCCATTGAGTCCATGGAAAAGGGCGGGAGTCTTTCAGTTGTGCTTTTAGAAGGAGAGGGGGGGGCAATCATAAAGGTTTCAGATACAGGCTCAGGTGTCGGCGAAAAGGACCTTCCCCATGTTTTTGATCCGTATTTTACGACAAAGACTACCGGAACAGGTCTCGGGCTTGCCATAGTCCACAATATAATAGAAGCGCATGACGGCAAAATCACAGTTGAGAGCCGGCCCGGAGAAGGGACAACCTTCACGCTCTTTTTGCCCGGCGCAAGGCAGGAATAATTTCATTATGAAGCAAAAAAACAGAATACTTGTTGTTGACGACGATACCGCGCATCGCACAATGCTTCACGCGCTTATAGGCGGATGGGGATATGAAATCTCCGAGGCGGACGACGGTTCGACCGCTGTTGCCGAGGTGATGAAAAAACCTTACGACCTTGTTTTAATGGATGTGAGGATGCTGAAGGTATCCGGAACAGAAGCGCTCAGGGAGATCAAGTCGTTCAATCCTGCGGTTCCGGTTATAATCATGACCGCATATTCTTCGGTTGAATCCGCCGTTTCGGCGATAAAAGAGGGAGCCTACGACTATCTTACAAAACCGCTCGACTTCGACAAGCTGAAACTCTCCCTTGAAAGGGCCATGGAGCATATCCATCTTAAGGAAGAGAACCGCCTTCTTAAGGAAAATCTGGGGATAAGTTTTGACAGGCGGAATATAATCGGGCGCAGTCCGGCAATGGCAAAGCTGCTTGAGACGGTTGCCCTTGTTGCTCCGTCCGAAGCCACAGTGCTTATTACAGGCGAATCCGGAACCGGCAAGGAGCTGATTGCAGGCGCGATTCATTTCAACAGCCCAAGAAAAGAGGGGCCTTTTGTGAAAATAAACTGCGCTGCGATTACGGATACACTTCTTGAATCGGAACTGTTCGGCCATGAAAAGGGCTCTTTTACCGGGGCAGACAGAAGGAAAGAAGGGCGCTTTCTCCAGGCAAACGGAGGCAGCATTCTGCTTGATGAGATCAGCGAGATGCCTCTTGCAATGCAGGTAAAGCTTCTGCGGGTAATCCAGGAGCGTGAGATAACCCGTGTCGGGGGTGAAAATGCCGTAAAAACGGATGTGCGGGTTATTGCAGCGACAAACAGGGATCTTAAAAATATGGTCGCGTCCGGAGCTTTTCGTGAAGACCTTTATTACCGGCTGAATGTTGTGAGCCTGAATACTCCTCCGTTAAGGGAGAGAAAGGAAGACATTCCTCTTTTTGCGCAAAACTTCCTTGACATGTTCGCAGAAAAAAACCGGAAAAAGATAAAGGGATTTACTCCTGCGGCTATGGACGGAATTATAAAATACGGCTGGCCTGGAAACGTGCGGGAGCTGATGAATGCGGTTGAAAGGGCGGTTGTGCTTACCCGGTCGGATTATCTTGATAAGAATGACCTTCCGGCAATTCATGGGGCGCTGCCGGAAAGTGTCGGATCTAAACCGGAAGAGATCTGGAACCTGCCTCTTGAGGAAGTTGAAAAGGCCACGATATTAAAAACCCTAGAATCCTTAAAAGGGAATAAAAGCGAAACATCCCGGAGGCTCGGCATAACCAGAAGAACCCTTCATAAGAAACTGAAAAAATACGGGGTAATGCCCTGAAAGATCCCGATGAAGGAGCTGAAGGAAAAATATCCGGAAGTTGCAGATAAAATCGAAGAGGTTTTTCAAAATGGTTTTGTCATCGGGGGGAAAATTCTGCATTACATCGATTCGACTTTTTCAAACCCCTCGGCAACAGAGATTGAGAAGATATTAACCGGCGAATCTGATTTTGAAAATGAGACCCTTTTGAAATTGATACTTTCTCCCGATGAATCAATACAGATTCTCCTCGAAGAATTTCTTGAAGAGGCGGATATCAGAGAAGAAGATGTGGGCAGGATTACCGGATATTTATCCGCGCGGGAAATTCAAAGTAAAATCATCTTTCCGGATGATAGAGGGACAATAAAGATACCAGTGCCTCCAGTTGTTCTGAGTGAATTTGTAGATCACCTCAATATGCATAGGAAACTTCATGGTAAGCTTGCCGAAGCCGTTAAATTTATCGGCTGTGGCAGGTCGAGAACTCTTGCAAAGGTTAAAATACGGAATGCCCGGAAAGAGTTTGCGGGAAAGAGGCTCGAGTTCCTCTGTCTTTTTTTTGAAAAGATGGGTTCTGAAGAAGAAAGTATGTTTAATGAATGTCTCGAATCGGCCATAGGGATTCTGGCGGCGGATGAAAGGAGCGATATTTACCAGGCATTATCGAGTAAAAAAGGAGCCTGTTTTCATAGCCTGCTTTGTGCTGAAAGATTTGAGGAACAGCTTCAAAAGAACAATATTGAAACGCTTCTTCTGCAGGGTGTGAGGCCGGTGTCGGTCGATAAGGATGCGACGATGAGAAACATGGAAATCATAGACAGAATCTGCCTTGCCGTTTTCGGGAAAACGGAATATTATGAAAAAAATTGACGGTTTCGTAAAAAGTCCAAATATGCTCACTCAATGAGCTTTTTGGGGATTTTTAAATCACTTTGCTAAATCACAAGAAGGTTTCGCCTTCGGCGGTCAAAGCCTTGTGATTTTTGACGCTCAGTAATTTAAAAATCTATTTCCCAAAAATCTCAAATCCGTTCGCATATGACTTTTTACGAGAGATTCTAATCGATAAGTTTACAGTATAGTTAAGCATCACGGAGTTATAAAATATGAAATTGAAAACTGTGATTTTATGTCTTGCAGCCATATTCGGGCAAATCTGTTTCGGTCTTGACGCCAAAGGAGCAGAATCTCATTTGACGGCTGATGAGATAATAACGAAGATTGAAAACAGGTATTCCGTTCCCGGTTTTACCGCAAAATTTATCCAGGAATCTACATTAAAGGCCATGGACATAACGGATGTTGCGGCAGGGAAAATTTTTGTAAAGCGTCCGGGTATGATGAGATGGGAATATGAAAAACCCGAGAAACAGTTTGTCATTACAGACGGAGAGAATCTCTGGATATACAGGCCTGATATCAATCAGGTCATGGTCGGGAAAGCTCCTGAATTTTTCGGAACAGGAAAAGGGGCAAGCTTTTTATCGGATATCCGGATAATAAGGCGCAATTTTTCCGTTTCCCTCAAAAAAAACAAGGAGGATTATTCCGTGTTAAGGCTTGTGCCGAAAGAGAAGAGGGCCGACCTTTCGGAGGTATTTCTTTCAATTTCAAAAAGATCATTTGAGATTTCAAGGATCGGCATTTATAATTCATTCGGAGATGGAACAGTAATAGATCTCCTGGATTCAAAGTTTGTCAACAACCCCGATGCCATTTTTACATTTAAAATACCGGAAGGTTCTGAAATTATAAGGATTGGTGAGTAATGGTAACTGTTGATCTTAAAAGTAAAGTAAGGGATTTGTTAAAAAAGAGAAAAGCAATCATGCTTGCGCATAATTATCAGCGTTCTGAAATACAGGATGCGGCGGATCTTTGCGGGGATTCTCTTGAGCTCAGCATAAAGGCGGCGCAGACCGATGCCGAGGTCATAGTCTTTTGCGGGGTTCATTTCATGGCGGAGACGGCTTCTATCATGTCTCCCGAAAAAACTGTTCTGCTTCCGCGCATGGATGCGGGATGCCCGATGGCCGATATGGTGACGCCTGAAGCTCTATTAAAAAAGATGAAAGAACTTCCGCCGATGCCTGTTGTCACATATGTGAATTCAACCGCTGCAGTAAAGGCGCTTTCGACCATATGCTGCACATCCGCGAATGTAGTGAAGGTTGTAAACAGCCTCGATGCCGATGAAGTTCTGATGGTTCCCGATAAAAACCTGGCAAAATACGCCGCATTGCATACGAAAAAGAGAATACATTTCTGGGACGGTTACTGCATTGTTCACAATATGCTCACCGCTGAAATCGTTCTCCTGGCTAAAGAAAAGCACCCCGGAGCCATTTTCATGGCGCATCCCGAATGCCGCCCGGAAGTTCTTGAACTGGCCGATGTTATTTTAAGCACTTCCGGAATGATCAGGTATGCCGGCGAATCTGAAGGCAAGTCTTTTATTGTGGGAACGGAGATCGGAATACTCCATCCCATGAAAAAAGCAAATCCTTCAAAAACATTCTGCCCTGTTTCACCGGATATGGAATGCAGGAACATGAAAAAGATAACCCTTGAGGATGTGGCAGGAAGCCTTGAAAATATGGAAGGGGAAGTCAAAGTTCCCGAGGATATAAGGATTCCTGCAAAAGAGGCCGTCCGGAAGATGATAGACCTTTCAATCAGCAAATAGCTAATAATGATAATCTCGTAAAAAGTAATACGTATTTGCAGCAAAAAGCGAGAGGCGTAAGTCGATGTCCGATATTCGAAGCGCGATATTCGGCTTTTATTTGCAGAATCCTCTTGCATCGAGGAAATTTTTAGAGTTGCATAAACCCATCCGGCAGGCAATCCTCGCTTTTTCGCACAGACGCTCAAGCTCATTTAATTCCAGGCAGGCGCTTATCTGACTGTTCGGTTTTTTGGACAAATTCGGATCTATCAGAAGTGCATTCTGCAGGTCTTCGAGGAAAAGCCGATATTGCCACAGGTTTTTATTGGCCGCCGCACGGTTGAGAAAAGCGTCGACACGCTGGGGTTTTAAGCGGATGACCTCGTTGTAATCATTGATAGCCTGGTAATACTGATGCATCTCAAAATAAGCGACACCGCGGTTGTTGTATGCATCGGCATAGTCATTATCAAGCAGAAGGGCATGATTGAAATCGTCAAAGGCAGGCTGTCTGCGGCCAAGATTGTAATAGGCGACTCCGCGGTTGTTGTATGAAACAGGGTTGTATCCATCTATACTTATGGATTCATTGAGATATTCTATCGCTTTTTCCGGGTTATTGTATTTCCCTTTTTCCCACAATGCTATGGCTTTTTTATTCCATTCAACGGCCGGAAGCGCCTGGATAGCCTCGTCAATATCCTTTCTCAGTTTATTCTTTTTCTCCTGTTTGCCTGCAGACGGCACCTTTGCAAGATCCTTGCTCTGTTTTTCCAGTTTTTCTATTCTCTCCAGCAATTCCTTCTCACGTTTTTTAAGCTCGCTGTATTTATCTATGAGGATCCGGTCTTCCTGTATCTGTTTGACGCGATTATTCATAACGCTGTTGTCGACATCAACTTTTATTTCAAGGATTATTCCGAACCCTTCGTCCGTTGCGTAATTTTTCTGAGACAAAATATCAACATTAAGGATTCCGGATGCAAGGGCGATGCTCTGGTCTTTTGTCAGGATGAAATCTTCCACAACGGTAAGGCTCTCAAGATAAGTGCCGGCTTTTTCAAGGACTTCTGTTTTTCCCTTTGCAACTGCCGCGATCTTGGCGTCATCAGGTGACTGGCTTCCCGCAAAAGGCTGGTTGACAACATGAGTAAAGGTTTTCTTATCCTTTACCGGAGCTATTTTATCCCCTGACTTTTTGGTAATTTTAACTCCAGCAGATTTCCGGTCAGCCGCAGCGACAGAGTTTTCCGTTTTGGCTTTCGGCACCTTGGTTTCACTGTTTGCAGGACATGCTGCAAGAAAATTAAAAATAAATATTATAGAAATCATGAACACAGATAAAAATTGAAACCGGGCTTTCATTTGATCTATTCTCCTTGGTAAAACTATGAAAAAGCGCCCCCGATTGTTCATCTTGAACCGGACGTCAAGCATCAAAAGCCAAGTTGTTCAGGGCTGATTTACAAAACCTATCTCAAGATTCCGGAGCGTACTTTCAAAAGTGGTATTCCGCATTTCTGCAGATCCGTTTTCCCGAACAAGGCTTCCCTTAATCATTATTCCCGACCACCCGTCATTGAACAGCTTCTCCTGTTTCAGAAAATCCGTGAGCGAAACCGTCAGTTCAGGATCCGAAGGAAACTTGCCGGGGTTTTTCAGGTTCTGGTGCACGATATACCGCAGCTTTCCGCCATATTTATTCCTGAGCTTTTTTATCACAAATCCGCTGTCCAGCAAAATTTTTATATTCCAGAAATTATACGGAGAAACAGTCGCGCAAAGATGCTCATAATGCCCCATCCTTCTTAAAATGGATATTGCATGCCGGTTCATTACCAATGCCAGCGAATTGCCGAGGAAGTCGGGATGCACGCATACCATCTGGAAATTGGCCACTTTGCATAATGAATTTTCCGGCAGACCCAGATCTATTCCGAGGTTCAATTTGGGATCACCCATATCCGGGAAATAGACATTTCTGAAGGCGATGAGGCTGTCGGCGGATACTACGCCGAGAATAAATCCCTTTTCCCCGATATGCTCTTTCATAAAACTTTCCGATAAGGCTTGAAGCATATCGCCGCGGGGGAGCCTTTCGATAATTATCTGCTGCAATTCGATTATTTCAGAAAGGTAGGTTTCATCGAGAATTCTGATTTCATAAGGAACTTTGCATAAGACCGAATCTTTGCTCTTCCGCACCGCAACACCGGTTCCGGTAACATCTTTCACCTGCAAATTTATATTTCCGGTAAAGGGCATATTCTGCTTTCCTCTGCCTTGACGCACTGTTTGTAATAAATCTATTTTGCCGCCCCAATATCTTCAAACACTTCATCTGAAAAGCCCAGCACATCTATGGTGGGGTCATATCCGATAATCTGTGCTGTCTTTAAATTAATTGCGATACGTGGCGGATCTTCAAAAAGCTGTTCAAGATCGCGGGGCTTTGCGCCGTTGAATATTTTAGCTATGGTTTCCGCGTGGAAACTGGCGACATATTTGAATCCGGCTCTTGCTATGCTTAGCAGGGCGCCATGCTTTACTTCATCTGTTCCGCGCTGCGAAAAGGTCGGTATTTTATTGGACAAAAAAGGGCTCATAAGTTGAGGCATGTATTGGAGCGTAATGCCCCTGTGAACTGTGATATAAACCGCGTCGGTTTTTTGAGAAAGCTCTTCGTGGCATTTCATAACTGCATTCCGTGCCTCTTCCTGTGTAATGACTGAAGCAGGGGCATGGCATGTTATGACATTAAACCCGAGTTCCTTCGCGGCTTTTTCGATATCGTCTATTGCGGCGTAACTTCTTCCCTCAACCGTATCCTGTTCCAGGACAATCCCCAGATTTTTAAAATGAAAAATATCATAAAAAATCCGGATCTGCCTTTCATATCGGGTCGGATCGACACGGGCACTAAGGTGATCGTAGCCGGAATCATCTACACTTTTTGATATGCTGGATGCAACCGGGTTGCTTGTCGACATTACAACAGTTGGAACCGAGTGCTCGTTATTGGCCAGATCCTGCCCTGCCCATGTGCCCATCGCGAGCATAAGGTCGATATCTTTTTTCCTGTTAAGCCGTTCTATAACGGCTATTTTGTTTGCCGGCCGCAGTTTCTCTTTATCCCAGTTATCCGACCAGTATGCATCCGGAACAAATTCGAGGTAATCGCTTTTTACATTCAGTGAAATCCACGCCCATAAATTTTTTGTATCGGTTGCATCTGCTGAAGGAGGAAAATCAATTTTTTTAGTCCACCCAAGATCTGAAAAGGCTGTCACGAGGCCACGCAGATTATCCGGATAATTTTCATAGGGGCCGCCTTCAAGATACCCGATCCGCCATTTTTTGCCTTTATTAGTTTTTGGCGTGACGGGAAAGTTCTTTTTTTCTGCCGCATATACATTCGAAAAAAAGAAACTCGTCAAAAAGACAAGCATGACCAAAGATTTAAAGATTCTGTTCATTTTCCTCTCCCGATACCGGATGAATCAAAATAGTTTTCTGCCTGCTGGATTCTTATCATTGTTATTGATAAAATCAAACAGAATTTCTAACTTACTTACACCCCTCCAGGGGTACTGAAAAAAGCACCCCTTGAGGGGGTACTGAAAAGAGTCCCGTTTATATGGGATAGGAAGTTATCTGATCAGGAATGTACCCTTTCTGTTTTTTTATATCAGGTCTTTAAGTTAACGGTTGCTGCCGCAGTTTCGTCACGGTAAATAACCTGGAAGATAATGCTCGACAGAACAGTAAATACCCCGATCAATGCCAGAGTTAAAGAGTATCCGAATATTGAGGACATAAGCCCGAGAAGAATAGGAGCAATGACATTACCCAACCGCTCCATCTGCCTGTAAACACCGAGCCCTGGACCAACGCCGATTTCTTCAACAGCATTCAGATGGGAAGCCATTTTTGCCTGGTTTGAGACAGAAATGGTATGTGACACCCCCAGCATTATGATTCCGATAGCTACCATCCACGTGTTTGTGAAAAAGAAAAAAGGTATAAGCGAAAGGCCGGATAGCAATCCGCCCCAGAATATAAAAGGTTTTGCCGTAAAATGCCTGTCAGACCATTTCGAAACCGCCTGGCTGAAAAGGATCATCATGAGACTGTATCCCATGATGTAACGGCCAATATCAGACTGGGTTGAGCCCAGGCTTTTCAGAAACAGGGGCGCAAGATAGTAAACAAAACCTATCAGACAAATTTTATTGGGAATAGCCTGGCAGAGGGTAAGAGCGGCAAAGTTCCGGTTTGAGAGAAGCTTAATAAAATCCCCTGGTAAGGGCAAAAGGGAGACAAATTGCTGAAATATTTTACCTGCTCCGGACTTTTTCTCTGTTTGAAAACCGGAGCCGGGTTGTTCGGTCATAAAGAAGTAAATAAAAAATACTGAAATAACCGTAATTGCCGCCCCTGAATAGAACAGAATCCGGAACCCGATCCGTTCAGCCACCATGCCTCCTATGGCGGCCCCGCAAAGAGTTCCCCCGTAAAAGGCCGAAAGAAAAATTGCCATTCCTTCAGCACGGTTGGAGATGGGGGTGTTCGAAACGATATAACCCTGTGCCGTAATAAATACGATACCAAAGCCGGTTCCTGAAATGGAACGGTAAATGATGAGGGTCAGGATATCATTTGCCGTGCCGGTTAAAAATAGCCCTGTTGCTGTGACCATTGCTCCTATGGCAAAGGCTTTCCTGTTGCCGAGAGTATCTGCCAGGGCTCCTCCGACAGGAAAGCTGAGAGCATTGAACAGCATGAAAGCCGAGATGGGAAGACCGATGATCACTTCTTTGCTGAGGCCCCACAGGGGACGGTAGATTTCCCCGGCATAGAGTGGCAGAAAAGATATGCTGAGGGCTTCGGCAAATACAAACAAAAATACAGCCGGACGGATTAATACCGGTGAACCGATAACGACAGGACTGAGTCGCTCTTTCCTTTCGGAAGTGAAGCGGTTGATTATGGATTGTATTCCTCTGACCGGCTCATCGATTGCGGGGTCTTGCGACTTATGATATTTCAGCACCCTGGTGAATGAAAGGAAAAGATCGTTGAATCTCATCCATTCTACCCTGAAACGGTATCTGTGCTGGTCAAATTGATCAAGGGCATGATCAAGGAAATCGATGTCGGTTCTCCTGATGGAAAGTCCTGTCTGCTCAGGGTTTTTGGCCAGGCTGATATCGGCGGCAGCCCTTTTGAGAGGAAGTTCGATCGTGAAGGCAACAATGAAAAAGAGAAAATCGATTGTGGCAAGAATGGAGATTAATATTATTGTGCCTGTGTCCAAAATTATTGCTCTAACCTGCTTTGATATTTGCTTTTGATCAATACCTGTTACGAGTTTTCCCTCAATTTTGCCATCGGTTGTCTGAAGCGGAAAAATGAGGCTAAACCGGCCGCTGTTCCTGCCTGCCTTAACGGCATCTTCACCATCAATAAATCTTTCCCGGTCAGAGTAATACAGGCAATTCTCCGAATTATCGTAAATGGCAAGAAAGGACAAATTCGGGGCATCTGCAAGAATTTCATTAAAAAGAGGTTCCAATCCGACGAGCTGATTTATCGGAATCCCCTTTTCCAGAATGTTTGTCAGATTATTCCTGATGCTGATTCCGGCTGTATAAAGATTGGATCTGACTATATCAACATAACTTTTCTCAAATGAACGCACATCGATATATAAATAGGTAAGCTGTGAGATAACCATAATGCTGAGAACAATGAGCAGGATTTTTTTGTTCAGGCTGATTCGCTGCTTATTTCTCATCTATAATCTCTTTCATAAACCGGATTTCATTTGCGGCTGATTCGTTACCGGCCAGAAGGTTTTCCAATTGACACAGGTTCATGTTCAGGTCTTTCCTTGACTGCCGTATATATACCAATCCTTCGGAAATCTGTTTGTGAATTTCTTCCACTTCGGGAGGTACGTCGGCTGAACCGATCTTTGTTGAAGAAGGGATTTCAAAGATCTCTTCCGTGGCCTTTGCGACCATCCGGCTAGCGGGTTTAATGAAGAAAAACTCTATCAGCAGACCAACAAGTAAAGCGGTGAACAGAATGGAAAAAATCAGTTTGTAACGAAACGCCCTGAACAGCACCGCTTTTTTATCATCAACAACCGACTTGCTGAAAGCAATCCCCAGGATGCCTTTGTTTCCTCCAAAGGCAGGCAAAATCGGAATCATGACATAGTATTTGCCTTCATGTTCACGGATGACGGTGCTTTTTGCGTTCCAGTCAAACAGCTTGCTTGCGGGTAATATCTTCTTTGCATTGAATGAGTGGCTTATAATTTTTACGGCATCGGCATCAGTCACGGTTGAGCCGCTCGCTACAATGAATTCCGCCTTGCCTGAGAAAAAGATATTGTTGCCTTCCTCGTCAGCAAGGAATATTTCTGAAATATCCTCAGATTGACCATAAAGCGGCTTAACAAGATTTTCCATCCCAACAAAGCCGTCAAGACGCTTGCCGAATTTAAGAGCGGTTTCAATTTTATGTTTTAAGTCTTTGCCCAGAATCTCATATTTTGATGTAAGAGCTTTTAAATATACTTTTTCAAAAGATAAAACACTGAGAAACATGCCAAGCGAGTAGGAGAGAGATAAAATTCCCACGACAATTAATATTATTTTGCTGCGAAACCCGATAATATTTTTCAGGGATTTTTGTGACCGCATATTTTATAGATTATCCGTTGCTTAACATTTCATGCTGTTTGAAAAAAGCCGTGAGCACAACAGGCTGAAAGCAGCCTGACTCGAAACTCATGGGACTATGCAAATCACTGTTAACAATGTGCGAAGCTTTCTCCCGTGCTTTTTCGTGAGCTTTTTGCCTTGCTGTCTGAACCATGATTTTTATGAGAGCATCATTATTGTACGATCTATTTGGCAGCAGCAATGCTCTCAAACACTTCATCTGAAGAACCAATGATATCAACACCCGGGTTGTATCCTATAATCTGAGCTGTCTTGAGGTTGATGGCAATCCGCGGTGGATCTTCAAAAAGCTGTTCAAGATCGCGGGGTTTTGCTCCGTTGAATATTTTGGCTATTGTTTCCGCATGGAAACGGGCAATGTATTTGAATCCCGCCCTTGCAATACTCAGCAATGCGCCATGTTTTACTTCATCTGTCCCGAGCTGCGAGAAAGTTGGTATTTTGTAACGCATGAAAGGAGCCAGTAATTTATCCATCTTCTGAAGTGACACACCACGATGAACAGTTATATAAAAAGCGTCAACTTTAGGGGCGAGTTCTTCGTGGCATTTCAAAACCGAACTCTGAGATTCTTCCTTTGAAACACCGGAAGTGGGCGCGTTACAGGTTATTACCTTGAAGCCTTTTTCCCGGGCAACTTTTTCAACATCATCAATAGCAGCGTAAGACCTTCCTACAATGGTATCCTTTTCAAGGACTACCCCCAGTCTTTTGAATTTGAATATATCATAAAAGATACGAACCTGTCGCTCATAACGGGTTGGATCAACCCGTGCGTTCAGGTGATTATATCCTGAATCATTGACGCTTTTTGCGATTTTTGAAGCAATAGGGTTGCTGGTCGACATGACAACGGTAGGTACCGAGTGCTCATTATTCGCAAGATCCTGGCCGGCCCATGTTCCCATGGCCAGCATAAGGTCAATGTCTTTCTTCTGATTCAGGCGATCAAGGACTAATTGCCTGTTTTTCGGGCGCAGACTGTCATCCCAGTTGTTTGACCAGTATGCATCCTGAACGAATTCAAGATAATCGCTTTTCAGATTTTTTGAAATCCACGCCCACAACTGTTTTGTATCAGCAGTATCGGCTGGTGGCGGGAAAGCGGGTTTTTTAGCCCAGCCAAGATCTGAAAAAGCCGTAACCAGGGCTCGCAGATTGTCGGGATAATTTGGTAAAGGGCCGCCTTCAAGATAACCTACCCGCCATTTTTTGCCGTTGTTCATTTTTGGAGTAACAGGAAAATTTACCTTGTCTATTGCATATACATTTGAAAAAAAGAAGCAGCTGATAAAAAGTGCTGTTATTGCAGATTTAAAGAGGTGTTTCATTCCCATCTCCTGAAAGACATAAAATATACATAATGAGTTTGCAGCAGCTTGTTCTGATTTTACGTGTATTCTATTATCATTGTTACGTTATAAATCAAACAGAATATCATACTAATGACGACTTCGTAAAAAATCCATCTGCTGTGTTGCGCTGCATCCTTCGTCATTGCAGCGTACGAAAAGTACGCTTCATTCCCCAGGATTTGCGCGCTTTGCATATGGAGCTTTTTACAAAGCCGCCTAAATTCAGTTAGCCTCCTTGATAGAAAATGGCATAAACAGAGGGATGTTTAACTTCGGGCGGTTTGATTTTATTATAAGCGACGTACGACCGGAAAAATTTACAAAGAGTCCGGGGCAAAGGGCCGGCAAACCCCGTGACCTGGATAAAGATATCTGATTTCTTTCAAATTCCTGATGCGCCTGACAGAATCATCCTGATCTTTTTTCGATGAGACGTATTTGTTGACTAAAACATTTCCGCCGAGCACAAGAAGAAAATCGCCTGAGACAAAAACGCCGCTTTCAGGTTCAAGAAAAGATACGGAATCCGGCCTGTGACCCGGAGTATGTATGGACATAAACCCTGGTATGACATCGCTGTTTTCGCGGAAATATTCTGTGCGTTTGGCGGGAAACCCCTTTTTAAAAGGTGTTCCGTAAAGAGTACCGCTTAGAAGGTCCTTAAGATTTAAAAAGTAGCCGTATTCTTTCATACAGGGAATCAGAGTGCTTTGAATATCGGAAAATGCAGGGACAGGAATACGCTTATCACCGGTAACATAAGGCCTTGCATTTTCATGAAAGAAAATTGAACAGTCTTTCCAGAGTTCTTTAAGGATTGCCCATCCTGCAACATGATCGACGTGAAAATGTGTGCATACAATTTTTTTTACAGGAAGTTCATGAGACAGAGCGGCAAGGAGATTTTCGACATCTGACGGCATCCCGCAGTCGATTAAAAATGAAGCGTTCTGCCCGTAATCTTCTATTATGTAAATATTGCTGGTTTTCCCCCGGAATTGTTTTATTGTACGATCCGTGCTCAGCTTCTGTGTATGGGTTATCATGCCTGATGTCCTCTTATAAAAGGGCTTTCTTTTTGTTTATCTTCTCCTTTGTCCGGATGAACAACCGGATAATCAAAAGGCACAACAGGGTCCCGCAGGATAATATCAATGGCCTTTGCAGCTGTAAGAGAGGCTTCGGGGAAAACCCCGGCCAGGGACCTTATGTGCCTTAAGTTATCCGCAGTCCTTAAAATCAGCATTGCAAGATTTCCTTCATCCATTTCGGAAACAAGAACGGCTCTTTCCCATGGTTCTCCGGCAGCCCATGCATAGATTGCGGCGGCAGGCCTTAAGAAAAGGGGCCGTACCTCAAACCCGCGTTCGAACATGAGTTTCGCAAAAGGCAGCAGGCTTTTTTTTACCTCAAAAAATGCCTGTATAAGCTTTTTTGGCGTAAATTTTTTATCTATCTTATCATCAGTCTCCTTTTCGTTGACAAAAGACGCTATTATGCCTGCAAGAAGTGCGGGGTCCGTACCGGGGAATGCCCCGATTCTGAATCCCTCGGCTATTATGAGGGGTTGATCCACCCGTAGCCGGGATGCCCACTTTCCGTCTTCAGTCAGCTTCCCGTCTTTTCCTGCAAACCCTGTTTCCGCGAGAAAATCAAGATGATGCAGGAAACTTTCCCGGAGATGCGCGCTTCCGTTTCCGATTGTTCTTTTATCCCGATTTTCTTTCTTCTTTCTTAAAAGGTATGCGGCAAATGATTTGGTCAGCAGGTCATCTATCTGTTCCGGAGAGTGTGAAAGAAGAAGATTTAAGGCCATCGAGAAGTTGATTTGAATCTGGCTGGAGATATCGAGGGGAGGAGAATAAATCAGTTTTGCTATCAATCTTAAATCAAGAAACTTGCCGGGTATCGCAACTGCAAAACCGATTTTATCCATACCCCTTCTTCCGGCTCTTCCGGTCATCTGGTGAAATTCCGTTGATGAAAGAGGCAAAAATTCCCTGCCGTTGTAGCGGTCGGAATTGAGAAAAGCAACGGTTCTGGCCGGAAAGTTGACGCCCGCCGCAACCGTTGATGTAGCGAATACAGCGTCAAGAAGACCTTCGGTCATAAGAGTTTCTATTAAAAGCTTCCATGAGGGAAGCTGTCCGCTGTGGTGTGAGGCTACTGCATAATTTTCAAGCTTTTCCATCTGGCGGTGTAAAGATATGTAAGGAGCGCTTTTTTCAAGCTCGTCTAATCTTGTTTTAAGGTCTTTCCTTCTGGAATCCGAAATGCTGTGATTTCTGCAAAGGTCAAGGGATGTGTTGCAATCGGCCCGTGACTTCAGAAAAAATATTGCCGGAAGGAGATGGTATTTTTCGAGAACCGCCAGTATTTCGCCGAAAGGCGGAAGATTCCGGGAGGAGAGGCTGCCTGATCTCCTGTTTTTTAAAAGATCTCCTATCTTTTTTGAAAGCTGCGCTTTTTCTTTTGACCGGGATTCGGATAGAAGCGGCAGAAGAGTTCCCGAGGGGTGAAGAAAAAGCGGGAAGAGAGGAACCGGCCTTTTTAATTCTGCAATCACGACGCACTCTTTTTTACGTATCGATGAAAGCCAGGCTGCAATCTGATCTGCATTTCCGATTGTGGCTGAAAGCATCAGGAGAGGAATTCTTGCAGGGAGATATATCATAGTCTCTTCCCATACTACGCCTCTCTCCTCGTCACCCAGAAAATGGGCTTCATCGAGGATGACAAAGTCGGTTGACAAGGTCACGCCATGATGCATGGCATCGTAAAGCTGATTTCGCAATATTTCCGTAGTTCCGACTATTATCGGAGCGTCCTGGTTCTCTTTCCTGTCCCCGGTCAGTATCCCAACATTTTGTGCGCCGAAAATAGCTGAAAATTCGTGGTATTTTGAATTGGAAAGAGCTTTTAGAGGTGAGGCATACCATGACCTGCCGCCCTTTTTATGAATTTTGGCTATTGCCTGCTCTGCAATCCATGTTTTTCCCGCGCCGGTCGGGGCTGTAACAAGACAGTCGGCCTTATCGATTGCCTCGAGAGCCTTTAACTGAAAAGGGTCTGGCGTAAATTCCGCCTTTTCCGGAACCCCGATTTCGTCAAAGACCTTTTTCAGTCTGCCGTCCGCCTTCGGTCTGACTCTGCCTGCTTCTTCCCGGCTCTTCGGATATTTTTGCCTGCGAAAATCTCTTCTTTTCATTTTCCGGCCAAGCCGGCAATTACTTTACTGATTTCCTTAACGGCATTGGATTTTACGTCGAAAGGAGAAATTCCATTCAGGTCGGCCTCGATCAGAGCGTCTTCATATGGTATAAAACATGAAAAAGTGAAGCCGGGAAGGTTATTTTTCAGAAATTCCACGTCTTTGCTCCCCCTGATTTTATTGCCTACAAGCGATAAATTTTTCAGCCCTATTTCAGAAGCAAGTTTTTTTATATGCTCTGCGGTTTCGATGCTGCGGCGACCCGGTTCAACGACTATGAAAAGTTTATCCACGGCCTGTGCCGTTGCCCTCCCGAGGTGCTCGATCCCTGCCTCCATGTCCATAACGACAACCTCATCCCGTGAAAGAACGATATGGGTTATAAGAGCCTTTAATAAAGTGCTTTCAGGACAGATGCAGCCTGATCCGCCTTTTTTTACTCCTCCGAGCCTCATCAGTTTTATGTTTTCAAATTTTACTGAAAGGGCTTCGGGAAGATCATCCACCTTCGGGTTCAGCTTGAAAAAACCGCCTATTGTTCCGGGTTTTGCCTCTGTTCTTTCAAAAATAAGATCTTTCATTTCTGAAATGGGGATTATTTTATCCGCCCCGGTTATCCCGATGGCCGCCGCTAAATTCGCATCAGGATCAGCATCGATTGCAAGCACATGCTTACCCTCTTTGCTTAATGCGCGTATCAAAAGCGCCGAAAATGTTGTTTTGCCGACTCCGCCTTTGCCGCTGACCGCTATTTTCATATTTATATCCTTTCCCTGCCTGGGTTTTTCAGGCTCGTCGTTTTTTTCACATATATCACCGGGATAATGCACGGGCAAGGGAATAATTAGCCGGCGAAAAAGTCAGTTTGCATCTCGGAGTGTGTCGCCGCAGTTACCCGCTGAAAAGTAAATGGGGCGGTAAAATCACCGCGATGTTAAAACTGCTGCCGGTTGTAAAACCGATGTTTCAGTACTTTTCGATCATATTAAAAGAGCTGGGCTCTACAAGGTGCCAACGACAGCCGGCTGGACAAAGGCGCATGCCCTGGCGGTGAAGAACATCGGAAAGCCCGCCTATGCGGGGAAAATCGCATGCACGGTTTGACAGGGTATGAATATAGTTGACTCTTCCGGTTGGCTTGCATACTTCGCTGATGAGCCTAATGCAAAGCACTTTCTGACGCCCATTCGTCGATTTGCTTCTCCGGCTTCTGTATAAGCTTGTTTACCAGCCAACCAGTGAAGGGAATAAACATGGTCGCTAAAGCGACACCAACCACCGCAGACAAGTTTTCTAAAATAGCTTTTACGAAAGCCTCATAATATGTATTCATAAAGACAAAACGCTCATAATCAATATTCATTTTTATAGAGATATCAAATTTTGATAGCAGTCTGCGACTGTCGCTTCAGCGAACACCTCAAGAGAACTGAGCCCAAGGCCGAGGCGCAAATCCGTACATGCTTCCAGCACGATCAAATTATCATATAAATCAATTTGTGGTTTGATAAGCTCTTCTTGAAGTCGCTGACAATAGGAATTAAGCGAGTCTCTATTATCTCCAATGGATGCTACAATTATCTTATAGATAAGTTCATACTCCCAATTCTTGAGTGGCAGAACATTTATGGCAGAGGATTCGGTAAGCCTTCCGTAGATTGCATTGGTATCCCGGGTACCAAGAACCAGCAAATGAATTGTTTCATCATGGCTCTTGGTCCTTTCGAGATGACGCACTACGGCTTCAGGTACTGTGTATATGTCAATTTTACTAGTAGTGATCCTGTCAACTTCAAAAATTTTAACAGCAGAGGCTTCGGTGAGCCTTCTTAATTCAGTAACCGAGCAAAGCACTCGGCCGATCTCTTTCGCCAAATCAGATAGAGTATTACACGGAATCATGACACGAACGCGTTCATGACCTCGATCTATAGCTGCAAGAGCCTCCTGAATTACACTTAAAGTAACCCGATCGACAAATCCTTTGGACATAGATGAAGGGCCGAATCCAATCAGAATGTCTTCTTTCAGATATCCTTGGCTTTCTATACTTTTTGCAATCGCCGATTTCTTAAAATAAGACAAGTCAGCTACTACCGTAAACATGATCCGGCGATATTCATCGAAAAATTCAAGATTATCACGAACCAAGACTCTCTCGATCAACCTTTTTTCTAATGAAGATACGCGGCTGAGATATTCAATAGTAGCATCTCGTCCAAAATCACTTATAACGATATCGTAAGTAATTTTCATCCGGAGCAAATCAGCGGCTGAGATCGTAGAGAATGATTCTTCTTTTTGTTTCATTCAATTTCCATTATCATTTTGATTTCTACAGTCCATTTTGCTGGTAACACCATTCCGAAAACCTTTATAACCCGTTTAATTGATTTTATATCGGCCAGTTTTGTTATGAATTTCCTTTACCATTTTTACCTTGTGGTTTGCAAGCTTTGTTGCGCAGCCGGTAGCTTTTACCGACAATCTGACCTAAGGAACCAAAGAAATTTTAAACTTAACATAACCAGATGAAAATTAAATTGCTTTCCTGGTTTTCTGCCAGTGTATTATCCGAAAAGAAACCAGATTTATAATATTATCTCAAAACCATACAGGGTTTAGCGGCCGATATCTGTGAAAATGACACTGCTCGGGTATAATCAAAGCATGAACACGCAGGCAAAAGAACTCTCCCATCTACTGACAAAATTGCGGCAATCACTTCATTGTTGAGGGATAAATATCATGTGGAAACACTGGAAGTCTTTGGCTCTTGTGTTCGTTTCGGACGACGAAAAACCAGCGATTTGAAGCAGTATCTGAAGAACCGATTCACAAAATTTAACTTGACACCTAATATATACTTTCTATATATATACAGTATATATTAAAACCCGCCTGTTTAAGGAGCCTAAATTGATTAAATACGCAATTCTCGGTTTACTCCACTACACAGATATGCACGGTTATCGCATAAAAGATCATATAGAACAAAATTTCGGCCATATGTGGTCAATCAATTACGGACAGATATATCCAAATCTCAAAAAGTTATATGAAGATGGATTGATCAGCATGACCGAAATGAATCAAAATGGCGAAAAGGGACCGACGCGAAAGCTTTACTCCATTACCATGAAAGGAAAAGAAGAATTTTCCCGGTGGCTGGAGGACTCACCCGAAAAACCCATGCTGCTTCGGGATCCTTTCTTAATGAGATTTGTCTTTTACAGTTTCGGAGATAATAACCGCTCAGTCGAAATTATCGACAACCAGATTAAACGTTATGAAAACGATCTTAAACGGCGCAGAAAAAATCTTAAGAGATGGGATAAAAGCGGTATTTATGTTCGACTGATCGCAGAACTCGGTACCAACCTTAATGAAATGTTTATAACCTGGCTGAAACATTCCAGAGAAGAAATATTAAAGGATATATCAGATAACACAAGCACAGAGATGAAAACCGAAGATCGGAGGATTGCCGGATGAATTTTTCTGGAATTTCACTTGTAACCGGCGCTGCCGGTTTTATGGGAAGTCATGTGGTTGAAAGGCTGGCGTCAGAAAGCATCAAGGTTCGCGCGACGGCACGTCCCCGAAACGACATTTCATTTTTTAAAAGTCTAAATGTTGAATATGTGCCTGCCGACCTGACAAAGCCTGAAACGCTTTCACGCCTCTTTGACGGTGATGTGGATCGTGTCTTTCATCTTGGCGCCATCTGCAACTTCTCAACCCCCTATAAAAAATTATACCCGACAAACGTATTGGGTGTTGATCATATTACCCGCCTTGCCCTGCAGAAAAAAGTTAAAGTGTTTGTACATGTTACATCAACAAGTGTTTACGGCTATTATAAGGGAAGCCCGTTTACGGAGAAAAATGAACGGGAGCCGATGGATAATTACGGCAGAAGCAAAAGAGACGGAGAGAACATTGTTTTTAAAAGACGCGAAGAAGGTTTGCCTGCTATTATCGTTAGACCCTGCACGGTTTATGGACCAAGATGTAATGACGGCGCCGGCAAAGTCTTCTCAAGACCGTCGGCTATTTCGGCAATTCCGGGAAGCGGCAGGCAGCGATTATCAAACATTCGTGCGGAAGATGTCGCAGATGCGATTCTGTTTTTGTCATCCAGAGATGAGGCTGTGGGACAGATTTACAATTTATCTGATAATTCAAACCCAACCATAAAAGACGCGTTAACCCTTGCGGCAGTTACATTTCGTACTTCGGTTCCAAAAGTGAATTTACCCTTGAGTCTTATCAAGCTTATTGCCCGTCTGGACGGATTGATTTCAGGTCTGAGAGGCAGAATCCCTGATCTTGAATATGATGCGGCAAAATATCTTTATAATGACTACATTGTGGACAATACCCGGCTGAAAAATAGCGGTTATAATTTCAAGTACCCTGATTTTGCGGAATCGATGAAACAGATAGGAGAATGGTACTGGAGTCAGTTTCCGATGTGAGGCGTGAACTCTAAACTTGTTAATAATATCAAAATACAAGGAGTAATTACGAGTCAGACGATCG
>Ga0315268_10002025_pt1 | contig 23159 bp, 15 predicted proteins | sample C1_top_MG_FD_204535 | JGI IMG/M metagenome (GOLD analysis project Ga0315268, IMG submission 204535) | Sediment microbial communities from Yellowstone Lake, YNP, Wyoming, USA - C1_top | ecosystem: Environmental > Aquatic > Freshwater > Lake > Sediment | place: USA: Wyoming | collected 2017-08-01 | reverse complement strand
GAATTCCCGCCTGAAAAATTCCTTCGCGCGGTAACGGTGAAGGGCCGGGTGCGGTTTGCGAGGCGCAGGATGAAATCGGTCGTGGTAGTGGGCGCGCAGTGGGGCGATGAGGGCAAGGGCAAGGTCGTGGACTACATGTCCGGGGCCTTCGATTACATTGCGCGGTGCGCCGGCGGGCATAACGCGGGGCACACGGTAATCTTCGACGGCAAGAAGTTCGTCTTGCAGCTGATTCCCTGCGGCATCCTGCGGCCCAAGCAGCAGGCGGTCATCGGCACCGGCGTGGTGGTGGACCCCGCGGCGCTGGTGAACGAGATCGAGACGCTGGCCAAGGCGGGCATCAGCGTCGAGGGGCGCTTGCACGTGAGCAACCGCGCGCACCTGATTTTTCCCTATCATCGCGAATTGGACAAAGCCGCGGAAACGGCGCGCGGCGAAAACAAGATTGGCACCACCTCCCGCGGCATCGGCCCGGCTTACGAAGACAAAATGGCGCGCCGCGGCCTGCGCGTCTGCGACCTGCTGGACCCGCAGAGCTTCCGCGAGAAGGCGCAGCGGGTGATCGCGGAGAAAACCGCCATCGCCAAGGGCACCTACGGCGTGAGCGTGGATTTTTCCGGCGCCATTGACGAGACGCTGCGCCTCGGCGAAAAAATTCGCGGCTACATCGGAGACGCCTCCGAACTGCTCAATGGTGCGCTCGATCGGGGCAAGTCCGTGCTCTTCGAAGGCGCGCAGGGCACCATGCTGGACATCGACCACGGCACCTATCCCTTCGTCACCTCCTCGAGCGCGATTTCCGGCGGCGCGACCACCGGCCTGGGCGTGGCCCCCACGCGCATCAAGGGCGTGCTCAACGTTTCCAAAGCCTACACCACCCGCGTCGGCGGCGGCCCCTTTCCCACGGAGATGCCCGAACTGGAAGCGCAGGAAGTGCGCGACCGCGGCAAGGAGTACGGCGCGGTGACCGGCCGCCCGCGGCGCTGCGGCTGGCTGGACCTGGTCGTCCTGCGCTACGCCAAAATGATCAACGGCATGGATTCCCTGGTGATCACCAAGCTGGACGTCTTCGACACGCAAAAAGAAATTCAGGTCTGCACCGGCTACAAGTACAAAGGCTCCATCATCCGGGAGATGCCCCCGTCGGCCGAGGAACTGGCCAAGGTCACGCCAGACTATAAAACGCTGCCCGGCTGGTGCGCTTCGACCTATGGCGCGAAAGACGCCAAGAGCCTGCCCAAGGCCGCCGTGGACTATCTGAAATTCATCGAGGATTTCCTGCAAGTGGAAATCGGGATGATCTCCACCGGCCCCGAGCGGGACGCCACGATCATTCCCGCGGGAACGTTGTTTTCCTCCTGGCTGTAAGACGGAGCCGTAGGGGCACGGCATGCCGTGCCCCTACGGGTGTAAAGCCGTAGTATCTTTGACATAGCATGCTTTCCTACGAACAGGCGCGCCAGGCCGTCATCCGCGAAGTCACCGCGCTCGGCAAGACCACGCGCGCCGGGCAGTCCGCTCTCCGCGAAGCCGTGGGCTTTGTCCTCGCAGCAGAAGTTCTCGCCGACCGCGACTATCCTCCTTTCCACCGCTCCACCCGCGACGGCTACGCCGTGCGCGCGGCGGAAGCTCAGCCCGGCGCGGCGCTGCCCTGTGTGGGCGAGTGGAAAGCCGGCGACGCCTCCACCACGCCGCTGGCCGCGGGAACCTGCGTGCAGATCATGACTGGCGCGGCCGCGCCGCCGGGCGCCGACGCCATCGTGATGATCGAGCACACCGAACGCGACGGCGACCAGGTCAAGTTTTTGCGCAGCGCCGTGGCCGGGCAGAACATCGTCCCGCAGGGCAGCGAAGCCCGCGCGGGGCATGCGCTGCTGCGCCCCGGCCAGCGCCTGGGCTTTGCGGAAATCGGCCTCGCGGCGCAGGTCGGCGCGGTGCAAGCGGCGGTGCACGCCAAACCGCGCGTGGCCATTCTTTCCACCGGCGACGAAGTCGTCTCCGCCGAAGAAACCCCCGGCCCCTTCCAGATTCGCAACAGCAATAATTTTTCGCTGGGTGCGCAGGTGCGCTCCGCCGGCGGCGTGGAAGTTTCTCTCGGCAACGCCGCCGACCGCATGGAAACCATTCGCGCCAAAATCGAGGAAGGTTTGCAGTGCGACGCGCTGGTGATTTCCGGCGGCGTCTCCATGGGCAAATACGATCTGGTCGAACCCGCGCTGCGCGAACTGGGCGCGCAATTCCATTTCGACGCCGTGGCCATACGCCCGGGAAAACCCGCGGTCTTCGCCACCTGCCAGGGCAAGCCGGTCTTTGGCCTGCCCGGCAATCCCGTCTCCACGATGGTGACCTTCGAGCTGTTTGCCGTTCCCGCCTTGGACATCCTGAGCGGCGCCCTGCCGCGCCCGCTGCCGCTGCTGCGCGCTCGCCTGGCGGAAGCCGTGCGCCAGAACGCCGGCCTGACCCATTTCACTCCCGCGCGCATCGCCTGGGTTGAGGGCGAACCGGTCGTGCGCGAACTGCGCTGGCGCGGCTCGGGCGACATCGCCGCCCTGGGCCAGGCCAACTGTTTTCTGGCGGTGAACGGCGACGCGGGCGAACTGGCGGCGGGGGATTGGGCCATGGTCCTCCCCCGGCGGGATGTCCTGTGAGGGGAAGAGGCGAGATGACCAAACTGTCGCATTACGGCAAGGGCGGGGAAGTGCGCATGGTGGACGTGACCGAGAAGGCCGTGACGGCGCGCACCGCGGTGGCGCGCGGCTTCGTGAAAATGCCCGCCAAAGTCGTTCGCGCGGTGCGCCGCCTGAAGAACCCCAAGGGAAACCCCCTGGAAGTGGCCCGCATCGCAGGTATCGCCGCGGCCAAGAGGACTTCGGAGTGGATACCTCTTTGTCATCCACTGCCCCTCACGCGTATTGATGTGACCGCGCGGCTATGCCAAACTGGCGTGGAAGTGCAAGCCACGGTTACGGCCACGGCCCGGACGGGCGTGGAGATGGAAGCGCTCGTCGCTGTCTCCGCGGCGGCCCTGACGGTCTACGACATGTGCAAAGCTCTCGATAAAGGCATCGAAATCCGCGAAATTCACCTCCTCGAAAAGAGCGGGGGGAAGAGCGGCCATTATGTGCGCTCCGTCGGCCTGCGCGGGCGTGCCAAGGGCGGAAAAGGATGAGCGGCGCGGGAGGAACGGCGGTCCGGCTGCTGATCGCGGAAGATAATCCGCTGGTGCGCGAACTGATCGTCAAGGGCATGGAGCCCTATTGCGAAGTGATCGTGGCCAACGACGGCACCGACGCGCTGATGAAGGCCATGGACCATCCGCCGGACGTGATCCTCAGCGATTTCAAAATGCCCGGCGTGGACGGCCGCCAGCTTTTCGAAAAATTGCGCGCGCGTGACGCCACCAAAAACGTTCCCTTCCTGATCATGGCCAGCCGCGGCGACATCGAAGAACGCCTCCGTCCCCTGCTCGAAGGCGTCGAGGAATACATCATCAAGCCGTTTTTTATCAAGGATCTGGTCAGCGCGGCCAAAAAAGTGGTGGACCGCCTGCACCTCGAGAAAATGCAGAAGCGCGCTTCACGCCCGGGCGTGATTCAAGGCCGCCTCGAAGAGATGAGCATCATTGACCTGATGCAATCCCTCGAAATGGGAGCGAAATCGTGCCGCCTGACCGTGCGCCACGAAAAAGAAACCGGCGAGATGTTTTTCTCCAACGGCCAGTGCAGCGACGCCAAAGTCGGCACGGTGGAAGGCGACGACGCGGCTTACAAGGTCATCTGCTGGACCACCGGCGAATTTGAAATCGATTTCAACGCCGCCAACGCCTCTACACGCACCACCACCACGAAAAACACCACCGGCCTGCTGATGGAAGCCATGCGCCTCATGGACGAAGCCAGCCGCGACGCCGTGGACGCCTAGAGAAAGCGATCCCATGCGAGTAGCCATCCTGACCGTGAGCGATTCAGTGAGCCGGGGTGAGTACGAGGACAGCTCCGGCCCCGCGGTCGAAGAGTTCTGCGGCGCGCGCCAGTGGAACGCGGTCGCCAGCGCCGTCGTTCCCGACGAACGCGAAAAAATCGAAGGCCAATTGCGCAGCTGGGCCGACGCGGGCGAAGTCGACCTCATCCTCACCACCGGCGGCACCGGCATCGGCCCCCGTGACGTGACCCCGGAAGCCACTGCCTCTTTGTGCCAGCGCCTCATCCCCGGCCTGGCCGAGGAAATGCGCCGCAAAGGCGTCGAGAAAACGCCGCGCGCCGTGCTTTCCCGCTCCGTCGCCGGCGTGCGCGGCACGGTCCTGATCGTTAATCTGCCGGGCAGCCCCAAGGGCGCCATCGAATCCCTCGCCGCCATCGCCGATTTGCTGCCCCACTGCGCCAAAATCGTCCGCGGCGCCCGACACGACTGAAGCGCAACTCTCCTGCAAGCCCGCGGCTACCGCGGAATCACCGGCAGAACAATCCGCGAAGGGTGCAGCGCGTCGTGCAGGATGCGGATGCGCGCGGTCTGCATGCGCGCGGAAGTCATCTCCGATTCTCCGGTTTGCAGGTTGCGGGAAAAGTGCGGATAGAACGCCCCGGAAATCTGCACCCGGATGCGGTGGCCCTTGCGAAAGAGATTGCTGGTGATGAGGCGGTCGAGGACCAGACGGTAGGTCTCCCCCGGTGTGAGCAGTTCCGGCTGCAGCGTGCCGTTGCGGCGGCTGGCGCGCTGCACGTCGAGGCCGGGGCTCATCAGGTTCATGGCCGAGCCGTCCGGGTAGACGTCCAGGAGGCGGACCCACAGGTCCAGGTCGCGCACATCGGCGGAAAGAAAAATTTCCGCGCGAATGGGTCCTGTGACTTCGGTATCGGCGGGGAGAGGGTCGGAGTCGAAGATCAGAAGATCGGTGCGGGCTCCGAGTTCGCGGTAGTTGTGCGAACCGAATTCGGCGTAGAGATCGCTGACGGGACGGGCGGGATCGGAGAGGAAGGACGTCTCCCGGAAGTCAGACGGGGTCTTTGGCGGCACGGAGAGCAGCACGCCGGAGTTGGCGCCCGGAGCATAAGACGAATGGAGGGGAGAGGCGGCGAGATAGAAGGACGTCTCCCGGGCACGGGCCAGCGGCCAAGCCTCCTCGTCGCGCCACACGTTTTCGCCCATCACAAAAATGCGCACGGGCTTTTCCTTTTCCACTCCGTTGTCCACGTTGCGCACGTAGTGGTCCATCCAGCGCAATATCAGCTCATCGTAATCAATCGCCGCGGCCGCTCCGAAGTCGGTGTCCCCGGCCTTCGAAAATTCCTGCCGCCCGTGCGTCCAGGCGCCCAGAATGGTTCGCGTGCGCGGATTCTTTTCCCCGCGCCGCGCCGCCAGCAGCCCGTTGAAGTTGACGGTGGCGCCGTCCGGCCCGTAGGTTTCATCGAACCAGCCCGACAGATTCAGCACCGCCGGCGTGACCCGGGAATATTTCCCCCGCAGTTCCGCCCAGTCCCACCACGGATCGGCGGCAGGATGCGCCAGCCAGTCGTAGTAAAACGGCGCGGCGGCCTTGAAGTCGGGCAGGTCAAGCAGCGGCAGAAAACCTTGCAGCCGCGCGGCTTCGTGCTTCCAGGAGGCGGCGGCTTCCTCCAGCGTCTTGTCGCCGGGAAGATTCTTCTTCACGCGCAGGTCGGGCGCGATGTTCAGCCAGATCCAGTCGAGCCAGGAGCAGTCGAAGACCCCGCCGGAATAAAAGAAATTGCGCGGTGTGGAAAAAGTCATCGCCGGAACCATGGCCTTGAGGTGTGGCGGGACCTCCATGGCGGCCAGCCACTGCACGGCGCCGGGGTAGGAGAGGCCAAACGTTCCCACGCTGCCGTTCGACCAGGACTGCGCCGCGGCCCATTCAATGGTGTCGTAGCCGTCCCGCCCTTCGTTCTGGTAGGCGCGGAACTCTCCGCCGGAAGCGTAGCGCCCGCGCACGTCCTGGATCAAAACGACGTAGCCGCGTGCCACGGCTTTGGCGAAGGTGGTGAAATCAGCGATGGCATGATGCTTTCCGTAGGGCGTGCGATAGACCAGCACCGGAAATTTTCCTTCTCCGCGGGGCAGCAGCAGGTCCCCGCGCAGGATCACGCCGTCGCGCATGGGCACGGCCACATCCTTGGTGATGACGCCGGGGAAATCCGCGGCGGGTGAAGCGTTTTGCGCCGGCAGGGGCGGCGCGATGGAGAAAATAAAAAGAATAGCCGGAAAAAAGAGTCTGCGCATGGCGGGCAAAGGGCCTCCAGGGATTTTCCAGGGGCAGATGCGCCCCGCGAAGAGATTCTACTGGATTGCGCGAAAAGCGAAACCAGGGAAATTCGGCGGAGACGCGAAATCGCCGATTGACGCCAACGGCTGCGTCGTTAAGAATGGATGCATCATGGGCAAGAAATTAAGCGGTCAAAAACTGGCGGTCCTGGGCGCGGGCAAACTCGGCGGCATCCTGCTGCGCGCCTATCTGAAGCAGGGGCTTTTTACGGCCAAGCGCGTGACGGCCACCGTGCGCCACGCCGAAAAAGCCGCCGCCCAGAGCAGGGAACTGGGCGTGCGCGTCACCACCGACAATCGCCAAGCCGTCCGCGGCGCGGACATCGTCCTCCTCGGCGTGAAGCCGCAAGTCGTCGGCGAAGTCCTCAAGGAGATTCGTCCCGAGCTGGGCCCCAAAACCCTGGTCATCAGCGTCGCCGCCTCCGTGCCCACCAGCTACATCGAGCAGCACCTCGGCGGAAAAATTCCCGTCGTGCGCGCCATGCCCAACACCTGCTCCGCCGTCGGATGCGGCATGACCGGCATCTGCCGCGGCACCCACGCCAACGAAGCCGATCTCGACACCGCCCGCGCCATGTTTGACGCCGTGGGCCGCACCGTCGTCGTCGACGAAAAGCACATGGACGCCGTCACCGGCCTTTCTGCCAGCGGCCCGGCCTTTGCCTACATCATTCTGGAATCCTTCGCCGAAGCCGGCGTAAAAGTCGGCCTCCCGCGCGACATCTCCACTCTCCTCGCCGCCCAGATGATGAAGGGCGCCGCCAGCGTGGTTCTCGAAACCGGCGAGCATCCCGCGCAGCTCAAGGATTCGGTCACCACCCCCGCCGGCTGCACCATCGACGGCATCATGGAACTCGAAGAGGGCAAACTGCGCGTGACGCTCATCAAGGCCGTGGTTAAAGCCACGCACCGCGCCGGTGAACTACTGTTCGAAAAGTAGGCTTCTGGCCTCCACCTCACGTAAATCACGCTTCGTTTTACTTTAACTAGGCGCGTTCCCCCGTCTGCACTATAATCCCCCGCGTCATGTCTATTTCCGCTGGAACCAAACTGGGACCGTACGTCATCGAAGGGCCGCTCGGCGCGGGCGGCATGGGCGAAGTCTACCGCGCCAGCGACACCCGCCTGGGCCGCACCGTGGCCATCAAGATCCTTCCCGGCGCGCACGCCGCCACCGCCGAACTCCGCCAGCGCTTCGAGCGCGAAGCCCGCGCCGTCTCCAGCCTCAACCATCCGCACATCTGCACCCTCTTCGACGTGGGCCACGAGAGCGGCACCGATTTTCTGGTCATGGAGTATCTCGAAGGCGAAACGCTCGAAGCCCGCATCGCCAAGGGTCCGCTCGCGCGAGCCGAAATGCTGCGCACCGCAATCGAAATTGCCGGCGCTCTGGACAAGGCCCACCGCCAGGGCATCGTGCATCGCGATCTGAAGCCCGGCAACATCATGCTCACCAAAGGCGGCGCCAAGCTCCTCGATTTCGGCCTGGCCAAGCCCGGCGGCGGCGCCTTGCTCATGAGCGGCGAAACCCTGCTGACCACTCCCGCGGGCGCCAAAGCCCTCACCGCCGAGGGCAGCATCGTGGGCACGGTGCAGTACATGTCCCCCGAGCAACTCGAAGGCAAAGAAGCCGACGCCCGCAGCGATATTTTCAGTTTCGGTGCCGTCCTCTACGAAATGGCCACCGGCAAGCGCGCCTTCGCCGGCAAAAGCCACGCCAGCCTGATCGCCGCGATTCTCGAGCACGAACCCAAGCCGATTTCCGAACTGCAGCCCATGACCCCGCCGCCCTTTGAGCGAGTGGTGCGCAAATGCCTGGCCAAGGACCCCGAAGAACGCTGGCAATCCGCCGGCGACCTCGCCAGCGAATTGAAATGGATCGCCGAAGGCGGCTCGCAGACCGGCATCGCCGCCGTGGCGGCGCCATCGAAAACCAAAGGCGCAAAGGCATTTGCGCTGCCTGCGGCCATTGCCGTTGCCGCCCTTCTGTTGGGCGCAACGGGCGCTCTCTTTTTTGCCGGCCGCAAGCCCGAGCGCGTTCTCCGCGTCAACATCCTCCCGCCGGAAAAAGCCACCTTCCGCTTTGTCGGTGACAAGGCCGGTCCTCCAGTGATTTCCCCGGACGGCACGCACGTGGTCTTCCTCGCCGCCCTGGACGGCAGATCGCAACTCTACTTGCGCGCTCTTGATGCGGCTACAGCCGTCCCGCTGCCCGGAACCCTCGATGCCAGCTTCCCCTTCTGGTCGCCGGACAGCCGCTCCATCGCTTATTTCGCCGATGGCAAGCTCAAGCGCATGGACATCAGCGGCGGCCCGCCCCTCACCATCTGCGATGCGCCCCTCCCGCGGGGAGGAAGCTGGAGCTCGCGGGGAGTGATCATTTTCGAACCATCGATTAATTCCGGGATCTTTGAGGTGCCGGACAACGGCGGCACCCCCCGCGAAATCGTCAAGCCGGATAACGTGAATTACACTACCTTCCGCTGGCCTTGGTTTTTGCCCGATGGCAAACGCTTTCTCTATCTCGCTGCCAGTCACAATGCCACGGAAAGCGCGGGGACGGCCGTGTACCTGGCCTCGCTTGATGGCAAAGAAAACCGCCGGGTGGTTTCGACGCTTTCGGGGGCCATCGTGGTCTCCGGAACTCTGCTGTTCCTGCGGCAGAATGCGCTGATGGCCCAGAAATTCGATACCGCGAAGGGAGAACCGCAGGGCCAGGCCGTGGCCCTCGCCGATGGCGTGCAATATGACGCCGGCGTGTGGCGCGGCGTCTTTACCGCTTCGGAGAACGGCCTCTTGCTTTATCAATCCGGAATCGTGGGCTCGTTGAAACGCCTCGTCTGGTATGACCGCGCGGGGAAATCGCTCGGCGCCGTGGGCGAGGCCGAGAATTTCCTGGGTGTGGATCTCTCGCCGGACGGCAAGCAGGCCGCCGTGATTGTAGGCGATCCGCAAGGAGCCGTCTGGATCTACGATTTGAAGAGCAATACCAGGAACCGCATTACCTTCGACATTGGCAGATACCTGGCGTCGGCCTGGTCGCCGGACGGCAAGCAGGTGGCCTATACCTCCAGCAACCGCGCAAACAAACCCAGCATGTTTCCTCCCATCTATGGGAAACCGGCCACGGGTGCGGGCGAGGAACGGCTTTTGTTGCAAGAGGGAAAAAACGACCGCGTGGTTTGTTCCTGGTCCCCCGACGGGCGCTATCTCCTCTATGCCGACGGCGTGGCCGGCGTGGGGACCATGGGCGACCTGTGGGTTCTGCCGTTGTCTGGAGACGGCAAGCCCTTTCCCTATCTGCAAACGAGCAAGGACGAGAGAGACGCGCAGTTTTCTCCCGATGGCCGCTGGGTGGCCTACATGTCCAATGAAAGTGGCCAGAACGAAGTCTATGTGGCCCCTTTTCCCTGGACCGGTGCGAAATGGCAGGTTTCCACCCAGGGCGGATCCATCCCGCGCTGGCGCCGCGACGGCAAGGAACTCTTCTATGTGCCGCTGGGCGACAACATGCTCACGGCCACGGAAGTCAGCGGCAGCGGCGCGGAGTTTCACCTCGGCGTCACGCACCCCTTGTTTCGCATCAACAGCAATTTCAGCGGATGGCCCTACGCCGTTTCGCCCGACGGCCAGCGCTTTCTGGTGGCCACCTCCGGCGACGAAAGCTCCGAGGCCGTGACCCTCGTGCAGAACTGGACCGCGGATATGGAGAAAAAGAAGTGAAGCTTCCCGCCAATCGCCCCCCGCGAATATGGTAGGATTTCGTTGAGTGAGGTAACCCATGCCCAGCGCCTACATCCCTGTTCTCATCTTCGCTTTGCTGGTCGCCTCCTTTCCCGCCGTCACCCTCATCCTCTTCAAATTCATCCGCCCATCTTCCCGCCCCGTCGGCGACAAACTCAAGCCCTACGAGTGCGGCGTCCTCCCCGAAGGCGGCTCCCGCGGCCGCTATTCCGTGCGCTATTACATCATCGCCATGCTCTTCGTCATCTTCGACGTGGAAACCATCTACCTCTATCCCTGGGCCATTCAGTTCAAAGCGCTGAAACTGCTCGGCTTGGTTTCCATGTTCGTTTTTCTGGGCATCCTTCTCATCGGCTACGTCTGGCTCTATAAAAAGGGCGCGCTCGACTGGGTCTGAGTCCCCCTCCGCTGCACTCCCCCCTGTGTTCCCCGTTACTGCCTGCGCTCCCCGTGTGTGCTATGCTTTTTTCGCCGCAGTTGGCTGTCTCTGCCGCTGTTCGTCCGGGAGGTTCTCATGAAGAAAGTTCTGCTGATTGGCGCCATCGTTGTGGGCGCGTTGCTCGTCGTCCTGGCCATTCTCCCCTTTGTCATTCCCGTGGACCGTTTCCGCCCCATGGTCGAGGAACAAATTTCCGACGCCCTGGGCCGCGACGTCAAACTCGGCAAACTCAGCCTCTCGGTCTGGACCGGCTCCCTCGCTGCCGAAAATCTCTCCATCGCCGACGACCCCCAATTCAGCTCCGCGCCCTTCCTGAAAGCCCGCGAACTCAAAGTCGGCGTCGAATGGAAGCCCCTGCTCTTCGACCGCACCCTGCGCGTCACCGGCCTCACCATCGTCAAGCCGGAAGTCCTGCTCCTTCAGGACGCCGCCGGCCGCTGGAATTTCTCCTCCATTGGCGGTAACGAACGGCCCAAAAAATCCGCCAGCAAGAGCAAGGACGCTGCGCCCGATTTCGTCGTGCAAAAGCTCACCCTCTCCGGCGGCCGCCTCACCCTCGGCAAGAAAGGTGTGGCCAGAAAATCCGTCTACGACAACGTGGACGTGGAAGCCTCCGGCGTTTCCTATTCTTCCTCCTTCCCCGTGAAAGTCAGCACCGGCCTCCCTGGCGGCGGCAGTTTTAATCTCGCTGGCCGCGTCGGCCCGGTGAACCAGAGCGACGCCTCGCTCACTCCCGTCGACGCGAAAATCACCATTCGTGGCTTCGACCTGGGCGCTTCCGGCGTCCTCGACGCTTCCGCCGGCTTCGGCGGCAAAATGGACCTCGACGCGCAAGTGAAATCGCAAAACGGCGAAGCGCAGACCCGCGGCACCATGAAGCTCAGCAAACTGCTCCTCGTCGCCGGCGGCTCGCCTTCCTCCATTCCCGCGGAAGCCGATTTCTCCACCCGCTCCGACCTCCGCCGCAACTCCGGCGTCCTCAATCCCTCCTCCCTCCGCATCGGCAAAGCCGAAGCCCATATCGGCGGAACTTATGACTCCCGCGGCGAAGCCACCGTCGTCAACATGAAATTCGACGCCCAGGACATGCCCGCCAAGGATCTCGCCGCCTTCCTTCCCGCCCTCGCCGTCAATCTCCCCAAGGGCGCCGCCCTCGAATCCGGCCTCCTCAGCGGCAATCTCGAAATCAAGGGCCCCACCGACCGCCTGCTCACCTCCGGCACCGTCAATCTCGTCAACGCCAAAATCACCGGCTTCGATCTCGGCTCCAAGCTGGCCATCCTCTCTTCCTTCACCGGCATCAAGACCGGCTCGGACGTTGTCATCGAAAAAATGACTACAGGAATTCAGATGAATCCCAGCGGCATTCGCGCCGAAAATTTCAACATGATCGTCACCGGCCTGGGCGCGCTCACTGGCGCGGGCACCGTCGACGCCAAAAATAATCTCAATTTCAAAATGCTCGCCACCATTCCCGGCAAGCCCGCCCCCGCTCCCGCCGCAGGCTCGGCGCCAGCTACAACAACTGCGCCGGCCTCCGGTGGACAGTCCTCCGCCTCCGGCGGTCTCGGCGGAATGCTCGGCGGCTTGCTGGGGCAGGGAAGCCAGCCGAGCGCCACAGGCCAGCAGGGCCAGGCCAAAGGCAGCTCCGATCATCGCATCCCCTTCCTCATTCAGGGCACGGCCGCCAATCCCAAATTCCTCCCGGACGTCGGCGCCATGGGTTCGGAACTGATGAAGTCCGCGCTCAGCGGACTCCAGAAGCAGCAGGACACCAAGAAAGACGCCACCGCCCAGCCCGATCAGCAGCAGAATCAAGATCCTCTCGGCGGCCTCGGTAATTTGTTCAAGAAAAAGAAGAAACCGTAATAGTATGGCGCTATCCAGGAAACTGCTTCGCCTCGCGCCGGTTCGCTTCATTCGCTTGGAACGCAACGGCGCTTCGCCGCGTCTATCTTCACGATACCCAGGCGGCCCGTCCCGCCTGCTTCCTTGAGAGGAGCAATTCATGCCCGCAGCAAAACGTCACGGCAATTCCCTTGTGCTCGCTCTGGCCGGAATTCTCATCGCGATCTTCGCCGCGGCCCCGCAAGCGGCGGCGCAAGGCGGCGAGCCTTCCTTTTTCGCCATTCGCGGCGCACGCGTCGTCCCCGTCTCCGGCCCGGCCATTGACGACGCCACCGTCGTCGTCTCCAACGGCATCATCGTTGCCGTAGGAAAGGACGCCGCCATTCCCGCCGAAGCCTGGATCATTGACGGCAAGGGTCTGACCGTCTACCCCGGCCTGATTGACGCCCTGACCGACGTCACCCTCCTCTCCTCCTCCACTCCCGGCAGGCCCTCCTCCAGCGGTCCCGAAGACCGCCCCGGCGCCACTCCCTGGCGCAGCGCCGCCGATGAAGCCACGCTCGCCGACAAGCGCATCGAATCCTGGCGCGAAGCCGGCTTCACCACGGTCATCGCCTCCCCCAAAGACGGAATTTTTCCCGGGCAAGCCGCCGTGCTGAATCTCGCCGGAGACCGCGCGGGCGAGATGGTCGTCAAAGGCGAAGTCGCCGTTCCCCTCTCCCTCAATCCTGTCGGGAACTTCCGCAGCTTTCCCGGCTCGCTCATGGGCGTGCTCGGCTACGTCCATCAAGTGTTTCTGGACAGCGCCTGGTACGAAACAGCCTCCGCCGCCTACGCCAAAAATCCCCGCGGACGCGCGCGCCCTCCCTATGACCGCACCGAAGCTGCTCTCGACGAAGCCCTCGAAGACCACGGCCTGGTGCTCCTCCCGGCCAACGACTCCGTGCAAATCCGCCGCGCCCTCGATCTCGCCGACCGCTGGAAGCTCCGCGCCGCTCTCTACGGCGCCCAGATGGCCTACGAAACCGCCGCCGAAATCGCCGCCAAAAAACTTCCCGTGCTCGTGAATCTCCAGTGGCCGGAAAAATCCAAGGATGCCGACCCCGATGAGCCGCCCACCCTGCGCCTCCTCCGCTTCCGCGACCGCGCTCCCTCTTCCCCCGCCGCTCTCGCCAAGGCCGGCGTGAAGTTCGCCTTTTATTCCGGCGCCATCACCGCCCCCAAAGACATCCTGAAGGCCGCCAAAAAAGCCGTGGACGCCGGTCTCTCCGAAGACGCCGCTCTCCGCGCCCTCACTCTTTCCCCCGCCGAAATCTTTGGCGTCTCCGACCGCCTGGGCTCGCTCGAACCCGGCAAAATCGCCAACCTGCTCGTCGCCGACGGCAGCCTCTTCACCGAAAAAACAAAAATCAAATTCGTCTTCGTCGACGGCCGCAAATTCGAAATCCGCGAATCTCCCAAACCCGCCGATCCCCCCAAAAACGGCCCCCCGGGCGAAAAGCCCGCCGAAGAAATCGCCTTGCACATGGCCGGAGGTGCACAGTGAACCGCTGCAAGCTATTACTCGCCGCCTTGCTCTTTTTCCCGGCCTGCGCCGTCCAAGCCGCTCCGCCCGACTCCGTCCCGGTCATCCTCATCCGCAACGCCACGGTCCTCACCGTTTCTCACGGCGCCATCGAGCACGGCTCCGTGCTCATCCGCGACGGCAAAATCGCCGCCGTCGGCCAGAAAATCGATGCCCCCGCGGGCGCGCAGGTGATTGACGCCACCGGCCAGTTCCTCATGCCCGGCATCATCGATTGCCATTCGCATATCGCCATCGAAGGCGGCGTCAACGAAGGCAGCATCTCCGTCTCCTCCATCGCCGATGTGGCCGAAGTCCTGGACCCCGACGACATGGACATTTACTACGACCTCGCCGGCGGCGTCACCTCCTCCAATATCCTTCACGGCAGCGCCAACGCCATCGGCGGCCAGACCCTCCTCATCAAGCTCCGCTGGGGCCAGCCCGCCGCGCGCCTGCCCTTTGAAGGCGCTCTGCCGGGCATCAAGTTCGCCCTCGGCGAAAATCCCAAGCGCTCCAACCTCTCCATCCCCGGCGCTTCCAAGCGTTACCCCGCCACGCGCATGGGCGTTGAAGAAGTCATCCGCGCGGCCTTCACCGAAGCCCTCGATTACAAAAAGAAGTTCGACGACTACAACCGCCGCCTCAAAGCCGGCGAAAAAGACCTCATCCCTCCCCGCACCGACCTGCGCCTCGAACCCCTCGTCGAAGTTCTCGAGGGCAAGCGCTACGTCCATGCCCACAGCTATCGCGCCGACGAAATCGTCATGCTTCTCCGCGTCGCAAAAGAATTCGGCTTCAAGGTCCGCACCTTCCAGCACGTCCTCGAAGGCTATAAAGTCGCCGACGAAATCGCCGCCTCCGGCGCCGGTGCCTCCACCTTCTCCGACTGGTGGGGCTACAAGATGGAAGCCTACGACGCCATTCCCTACAACGCCGCGCTCATGACCCGCCGCGGCGTCCTCGTCAGCATCAATTCCGATAGCGGCCAGGAAGCCGCGCACCTCAATCAGGAAGCCGCCAAAACCATCAAGTACGGCGGCCTCTCCGAAGACGAAGCCCTCAAACTCATCACCCTCAACCCCGCCATCCAGTTGGGCGTCGAAAAACGCGTGGGTTCGATTGACGTAGGCAAGGACGCCGATCTCGTTCTCTTCAACCATCATCCCCTCAGCGCCTACGCCGTTGCCCAGATGACCCTCATCGACGGCCACGTCTATTTCGACCGCCAGCGCGACATCGCCGCCCGCCCCGCCCTGCAAAAAGAAGCGGACGCCCTCATCGAAAAAGAAAAGAAGGCCGCCGCCGCAAGCAAGGAAAAGTCCGCCGAGAAAAAGCCGGAAGAGAAAAATTCGGACGAGAAACCCAAACCGCCTTCGGCGGGTTCGTCACAGGGAGACGCACAGTGAAAAACGCGCGCACGATTCGCCAAGCTCAACGCACCACGCTCCTGGCCGCGGCCCTTCTGACCGCCGCCAGCTTCGCCCTTCCCGCCAGGGCCCAGTCTCCCGCTCCGGCCGCGACCGCAACCGTCTACGCCATCACCCACGCCAAACTCTTCACCCTCGCCGGCGCGCCCATCGATGATGGCACCATCATCCTTCGCGACGGCAAAATCGCCGCCGTCGGCCCCAAGGCCGAAATCCCCGCCGGCGCTCAGGTCATCGACGCCAAGGGCCTCTCCGTCTATCCCGGCCTTTTCGATTCGGTCACCGAGATGGGCCTGAGCGAAGTCTCCGCCGTCTCCGCCACCGTGGACTCCTCCGAAACCGGCGATTTCAATCCCGACGTCGTCGCCGCCGAAGCCGTGCATCCCGCCAGCGAACACATCCCCGTCACCCGCGCCGCCGGCATCACCGAAGTGCTCTCCGTCCCCGGCAGCGGCGGCTTTGACTCGCGCGGTGGCGGTGGCGTCCTCACCGGCCAAGCCTCCGCCATTCATCTCTCCGGATGGACCATCGAGGAGATGCTCATCAACAAAAGCGTGGCCATGGGCCTGCACTGGCCCGTGATCGAGACTCGCGGCTTCGACTTCTCCACCTTCAGCCGCAAGGACAAGCCCTACGCCGAGGCCAAGAAAGAGTACGAGAAAAAACTCGACGAACTTTCCGATTGGCTCGAACGCGCCCGCCATTACGCCCAGGCCCTCGAAAAAGGCTCCCCCGCCCGCTTCGATCGCGACGTCAAACTCGAAGCCCTCGTCCCCGTCGTGCGCGGCGAACTCCCCGTCCTGGTCTTCGCCTCCCGCGCCCGCGATATTCGCAACGCCGTCGAATTCTGCGAAAAGCGGAAGCTGCGCATGATCCTCGCCGGCGGCGAAGAAGCCTTCCGCGTGAAAGACCTCCTCAAGGCCCGCAACATTTCCGTCATCCTCGGCCCCGTCCAAGAAGCCCCTGCGCGCGAAGACGACCCCTACGACCAGCCCATGACCCAGCCCGCCGAACTCTCCGCCGCCGGCGTCAAAATCGCCTTCGCCAGCTTCGATAACTCCTTCGCCCGCCGCCTCGGCCAGCAAGCCGCCGTCTCCGTCGCCTACGGCCTCCCCTACGACGAAGCCCTCAAAGCCGTCACTCTCTATCCCGCCCAAATCTTCGGCCTCGATAGGGAACTGGGCACCCTCGAACCCGGCAAACTCGCCAACTTGATCGTCACCAACGGCGACCCCCTCGAACTCACCACCCAGTTGCGCTTTCTCTTCATCAAAGGCCAGCTCACCTCCCTCGACAACAAACACTCCCTCCTCTACGACAAATACCGCAACCGCCCCAAACCCTGACGCCCACGCCGGCATCCGCACGGGCGGCGCGTGTCAATGACTTTGAGACAGGCGCTCACGGAGGGCTCTGACGGCGCAGGCTGCCTGAGCGATCACGCTGGGCGCGAAAATGCGCGGGGCTCAAAGGCACTCCGGGGCAGGGGAAAAGCAAGAAGAAAAACCATGATTCGCCCAGCCAAAAGACAATAACCGGCTCGTGCGGGGATTTTTTTCGCAGCTTGCTAGGACGGCTTGGCGCTGAGCGCCATGCGGAACGCTTCCACGGCCTCGTGGCGGTTTTCCGCATTCACCAGTTTCATGATGCGATGCATGTGATTGCGCACGGTGAACTCCGAAAGGTTCAGCTTCGAAGCGATTTCCTTGTTCGTCAGCCCGGTGGCCACCAGGGAGATCAATTGGTGCTGGCGCGCGGTTAACGTGGGCCGATGTTCCGCCTCGTCCGTGACTTGCGCCGCCTGCAGCGTGCGCTGGATGTAGCGGAACAGCATCAGGCACAGCCGCGGCGGACATACCGCCTCTCCGCGCGCCGCGCTGCGGATGGCCGCCACCACGTCGTCCGCCGATGCGCCATCGAGCAGATACGCGGAAATCCCGTAGCGCACACCCAAAAGGAAGTGGCCTTCGTCCTCCTCCATGCCAATCAAGATCCGGTGCATGGCCGGCCTGGCTGGCTCTTCCTCTCCTTCGCGCACATCGATCTGCGGCAAGGCGCGAAGATGGTCCAGCACCAGCACCTGGCATGCCGATTCGTGAATGTCCGCCAAATCGATTTCCGTGGACGGCCTCTCTCCAACCAATTGCAGGTCGGCCTTCTTGTGCAGGAGCCGAATCAGGGTTTCCCGCAGAAGACGATTGTCAATCAGCAGGAAGACACGCACGGGACTTAATTTCTGGGTGGCGGCTGGACTCGACATTGTATTTTCCCCCTCCTTGCGAATTCCAAATTGGCCAGTCAGGCATGCAAGAGGGGTACCAAGCCTGTGTACTAAAGACCAATGTGCTCATCCGACCGCACGCAGCCTAGCACTATTCTCAAATGGAGTCAAGTGCGGAAAGAATGAATATGCAGCAGGTGTTTCAAATGGGAACCACTTGCATTGGTAGTACTGGGCTGGTACAGACGTCGTTCCCCCACTAATCGCCGTAGTAGCAGTCCCCTTCCTTAGTTGGGGAGGCCAGCTGAGTACATTTTCGGTATACCTTTGGGCCTTTTGTATATCCTCCGTTGCGGCAATACTCCGTCCTCACGGAGTGCCGTCATGGAAAAACCCATTCGCGTTCTGGTGGCCAATCGTCCCCGCTTGATTCGTGAACTGATTATGAACACGTTCACCGAACAGCCGGACATCGAGATTGTCGGCGAAGTGACCGACGACGCCGAGATCCCCGGGCGTGTCGAGAGCACGCACCCGGACTTCGTCATCATTGCCCAGGACCGCTGGGGCCAGCGCCCCGATGTGTGCGATGCCGTCCTGCAACTGCACCCCGAGGTGCGCATCATCGCCGTCTCTCCCGGCCAGAACTGCTCCGTTTACTACTGGGCCTCGCTGGACATTCACGCCAGCAACATCGAAGCCTCCGAAGAGGGCATTCTGAGCACCCTGCGCGGCCGCGGCGCGGTTGCGGGGGAGGCCTCATGAACCGCCAAAACATTCTCCAGGTATTTCCGGCAGCCCTGCTCGCCGCGTTCTTCTGCGCCTCCGCCCCGGCCGCGCAGGACGAGCAACGCCTCCCGTCCCGCCGCGCGCCGTCCGTCTCCCGCGCCGACGACCGCCAGCCCGCGCTCTCCGAACTCGAACGCGAAAATCTCCTTCGCGTCGCCGCTCCCGCCGCGCAGATTCAGCAAGTTCTTCAATCGAACGCCGGCCTCCTCGTCGAACTCAAGCGCTGGGTGGCCAAGGAAGCCGCCGACAATGGCCAGATCGCCGAAGAAGACGACCTCGCCGATCACGCCATCTTCGACCGCCTGGCCCGCGATGTGCAGTTCCGCTCCGTAGCCACCCGCCTGCTCCAGCGTTACGGCTATCTCACCCCCACTCCCAATCCCGATTCCTCCATGGCCAAGGAGCAGGAACTGGTCCTCAAGGAACGCGCGCGCCAAATGGTCCAGATCGAGGCCCAGGAAGATTCCGAAGCGCTGCGAAAAAACAAGTCCGCAACAGAAGAGGAGCGCACCGCCTTCTGCGACCCCCAACTGTATGACGACTGCCAGAATCTGCCCGCGCAGAGATCCCGCCAGCCGAGAAACGTCCAGCGCGATGCCTCCCCCGCGCCGGGCAATCTGTCCGACCAGCCCGAGCAAACTCCGCAGCGGCGCAACTCGCAAACGCTTCAGACCGCCACGATGCCGCAGCAGACGGACCAACTCGATCAAACCGACGGCCTCTCCGCAAGAAACGTCAGCCTGGCCATGCAACCCAACCTGCAAAAGCGTCCGCCCGAAAATTCCATGGACGGTCTCTCCGCCCTCGGTGGCCCCTCCGCGCTTCCCGGCAATCCCTTCTCTCTGCCCCCCGGCGTTCTGGAAAGCGCCGCCGGCCTCTCTGCCTCCGCGCCAAAGTCCGAATCACCGCTCCGCAGCCTTCGCCCCTCGACCGAGCGCAATCCGTTCTACGGCGAAGAACCCGCCGCACCCGCGATGGTTCGCCGCGCCAATCCCTACGCCGATATCCCCTCGCTCTATGACATGTACGTGCAAGCCGCCCTCCGCCAGCGTCCTCCCGCGCGCTTCGGCATGAATATGTTTCAGAACGGCACGCGCCAGCCCGACGCCATTCCCATGGATCTTCCCGTCGGCCCCGACTACGTTGTCGGTCCGGGCGACGGCCTGGCCATTGACCTCTGGGGCGGCGTTTCGCAGCGCCTCGTCCGCGTCGTGGACCGCGAAGGCCGCGTCTCCCTGCCGGAAACCGGTCCGCTCCTCGTCAGCGGCCGCACCCTCGGCGAAGTCCAGCAGTCCGTGCAGCGCGCCCTGCGCACGCAGTTCCGCGACGTTTCCGCCGACGTTTCTCTCTCCCGCCTGCGCACCGTGCGCGTCTACGTCGTCGGCGACGTGGCCGAGCCGGGCGCCTACGACATCAGCTCGCTCTCCACGCCGCTCAACGCCCTCTTCACCGCCGGCGGCGTCACCGCGCGCGGCTCGCTCCGCGCCCTGAAACATTTCCGCGGCAAGGAACTCATCGAGGAAGTGGACGCCTACGACCTGCTCCTCCACGGCGTGCGCTCCTCGCTCGCCCATCTCGAAAACGGCGACACCCTCATGGCTCCGCCCATCGGCCCGCAAGTCACCGTGGACGGCATGGTGCGCCGCCCCGCCGTTTATGAACTGCGCGGCGAAAAGAATCTCGCCGCCGTTCTGGACCTCGCCGGAGGCATTCTGCCCACCGCCGCGCTCGGCCATATCGAAGTGCAGCGCGTCGAAGCCCACCAGAAGCGCACCATGTTCAGCCTCAGCGTCGCTCCCGCGCAGAACGACGAGGCCATCGCCAAACAGCTGGCCGCGTTCGAAATCCGCGACGGCGACGAAGTGCACATTTTCCCCATCGCCGCGCACAATGAAGACGCCATCTACCTCCAGGGCCACGTCCTGCGTCCCGGCCGCTATTCCTTCAAGAAAGACATGCGCGTCACCGACCTGATCGCCTCCTACAATGATCTCCTCCCCGAACCCGCCGGGCGCTACGCCGAAATCATTCGCCTGAACCCTCCGGACAACCGCCCCAGCGTCGAAAGTTTCGACCTTTCCGCCGCTCTGGCCAATCCCGCCTCCGCTCCCCAGCTGCAGCCGCTCGATACCGTGCGCATCTTCAGCCGCTTCGATTTCGAAGCTCCCCCGGCCGTGTGGGTCGGCGGGGAAGTCCGCTCCCCCGGCAGTTACCGCACCTCGGGCGTGGCTCATGTGCGCGACGCCATCTTCCTCGCCGGCGGCGTGGCCCCCGGCGCGGCGCTCGATTCCGCGCAGCTCTTCCGTTCGCTGCCCGGCGGCACAGTAAAAATCTTCAGCGTGAATCTGAAGCAGGCCCTCGACGGCGACCCCATTGAAAACGTGGTGCTTTTTCCGCGCGACCGCCTTCTCGTCTATCGCAACCCCAGGCAGGTGGACCCCGCCACCGTCTCCATCCGTGGCGAAGTGGCCAAGCCCGGCCGTTATCCCCTTGCCGAAAACATGCTCCTCTCCGACCTTATCCGCTCCGCCGGCGGCATGAAGCGCAGCGCCGCTCCCGACGCCGCCGACCTGACCCGCTTTTCGCCCGCCGCGAACGACAAAGGGATAAACGCCGGCGAGCATCTGGACGTGAATGTCGCCGCGGCTTTGTCTCACGACGCCCGGCTGGATCTGCCTCTGCGCGATGGCGATGTGCTCACCATTCCGCAAATCGCCGGATGGAGCGACCTCGGCGCCACCGTCGCCGTGCGCGGCGAAGTGAAAAATCCCGGCGCCTACGGCATCCGCCCCGGCGAACGCCTCAGTTCCGTCCTCGATCGTTCCGGCGGCTTCACTGCCTCCGCCTATCCCTTTGGAGCGGTCCTGATGCGCAACGAAGTCCGCGAGCTGCAGATGAACGCCCACATGGACCTTCTGCGCCGCGTCAAAGTCGAACAGGTCAATCTCCGCGCCTTGCCCGAAGCCGATGCCGAGCAGAAAACAACGAAATTGGCCGCCCTGGCTCAGACCGAAACCACGCTGCAGCAGCTGTTGGCTAGCGCTCCCGCCGGGCGCGTGGTGATTCATGTTGCGCCGAAGTTGCAGTCCTGGCGCAACACCTCCGCCGACGTCGAACTCCGCGATGGCGATGTGCTCCTCATCCCCAAGAAAGCCAATTACGTCATGATCACCGGACAGGTCTTCAATCCCACGGCGGTCAGCTACCGCCCCGGCCGCAGCGCCAAGTGGTACCTCAGCCAGGCCGGCGGCCTGACCCAGATTGCCGACAAGAAGGCCGTGTTTGTCATCCGCGCCGACGGTTCGGTCCTTTCCGCGCAAAACAATTCCACCTGGTGGGCCGGCGATCCTCTTCGCGCCGCCCTGCTGCCCGGAGACTCCATCATCGTTCCGGAAAAAGCGCCAAGAATCGGAAATCGCAACTGGGCCACCCTGATGCAGACGGCGCAAGTCGCTTCGTCCGTGGCTCTTTCGATTGCCTACATCAAGCCATAACGGGGAAGCGATGCGGAGCATGGTCATATTCATTCTGGGCGGGGCGCTGGCCGGTTCATTGGCACTGGCAGTCTCGCCTGTCTTTGCCGCTCCGCCGCAGCAGGCGGAGCGGCCCGCCTTTGATTCCGCGCCAACTGCTTCCAGCTCTGCGGGGAAGGCGAAAACCAAGAATCGCAATAAGCCGCACGTGGAAAACTTTGGCCCTCTCGCTCTGGAACCCACCCAGGCTCAGGATCGCGGTCTGCGCAGGCTGCCGGACATCTTCCTGACGGACCAGAAGCGGATTTGGACCAGCCCGCGGCGCGTCCGCTTCTCGGATACCGAATGGCTTGTCCCGGCCGGCGGTTTCCTGGCCGGACTCCTGGTCACCGACCGCTCCATGAGCAGCCACCTTTCAAACGACCCGGCCACCATCAGTCATTACAAAAACCTGTCAAACGCCGGTCTCGCGGCGCTCGTCGGCGGCGCGGGCGGAATGTGGCTGCTGAGCCATGTCTCCCACAATGACCACTGGCGGGAAACCGGATTTCTCTCCGGGGAAGCCGCCTTAAACAGTCTCGTGACCGTTGAAGTCATGAAATATTCCATGCGCCGCCAACGGCCCTTCCAGGGCAATGGCGCAGGCTCGTTCTTTCAGAGTGGCGGCACGTCCTTTCCCTCCGAGCATGCCGCCGCGGCATGGTCCGTCGCGGGCATCATCGCCCATGAGTATCCCGGCCCTCTGCCCAAATTCATGGCCTACGGCCTAGCCTCCCTGGTCAGCCTTTCCCGCGTTCAGGGAAGGCAGCATTTCTTCTCCGACGTCTTTGTCGGCGGCATGCTCGGCAATCTCATCGCCCAACAGATCTTTACCCGCCACCACGACTCCACTCTTGGCGGCGCCGATTGGCGCTCCATCGGCGAAACCCTTCGCGGAGAGGGAACTCTTTCTCCCGCCAATCAGGGGTCGCCCTATGTGCCTCTCGATAGCTGGATCTATCCGGCGCTGGACCGCCTGGCCGCGCTCGGTTTGATGGACGGCGGCTTTGCCGGTGCGCGCCCCTGGACCCGCACCGAGTGTGCCCGGCTGGTTGGCGAGGCGGCGGATCGTATCAACGACGAACAGCCCGCCGGAGCCGCAGCGGAAAACACCTTTGACCTGCTCAAGTCCGAATTTCGCTCCGAACTCGATGGCGCGGGAGGAACCGGCAACTTCCAGGTGCGCGTCGAATCCGTTTATACGCGTGTCACCGGCATTTCCGGACAGCCACTCACCGACGGCTATCATTTCGGCCAAACCATCTTCAACGATTTCGGCCGTCCCTACCAGCAAGGCTTCAATTCCGTGGATGGCTTCTCCGCCTGGAGCACCGCC